>Ga0172379_10001315_pt1 | contig 50558 bp, 36 predicted proteins | sample GrowelOW334metaG_FD_119756 | JGI IMG/M metagenome (GOLD analysis project Ga0172379, IMG submission 119756) | Groundwater microbial communities from an aquifer near a municipal landfill in Southern Ontario, Canada - Groundwater well OW334 metaG | ecosystem: Environmental > Aquatic > Deep... | reverse complement strand
CTGCTACTACCTCTCGAAGCCCAAGGTTCGGCCTGAACCCGTGCTCTCGCCGAGCCGGGACAATCCGCACGCGACGGACACCTTGGCCACGCACTTCTATGGCACGGTGTTGCAGGACGGCGGCAAGTTCCGCATGTGGTATTACGGCGCAAGAGTCTTCTCCAAACAGGAGAACCCACGTGGCAGCTTCCGAATCAAAGAAGGCCCCATCTGCTATGCCGAGAGCCAGGACGGCATCACGTGGACGAAGCCGAATCTGGGACAGGTGGAATACAACGGAGGCCGCGACAACAACGCCATCGCCCTGCCTGATACGCAGACGGAGGGCGTGTTTGTCATCAAGGACGATGACGATCCCGATGCCAGCCGCCGCTACAAGATGGTCTATGAGAACCTGCCCGCTCATAAACGCTGCATGTCTGTGCGCACCGCCACCAGCGCCGACGGCATCCATTGGACCGCCGGCCCCGATGCGCCCATCAGTGAGGGTCTGGAGCCATGCTCGTTTTACCGACACAATGGGCTTTTCTATATCAACGCCCAGTTCGCACCCTTTGGTGTGAGCGAGGGCGGCCATAAAGCTGGACGCCAGGGGTTCGTCTGGGTGTCGCCGGACTTTACGCACTGGATACAAGAGGCTGGCGAATCGTTCCTGCTGCCGGAGCCGACGAATCCCAATGACCGCGGCTTGGATCGTCCGGGCGAGCAAGTGCATTTGGGCGTGGCACCGATGGGCATGGGCAACGTGCTCGTCGGACTTTATGCGCAATGGCACGCCCGGCCTTATGCGGGCGACTGGTTCGGGCGCGCGACAACCTCGGCGGACTGGGGCTTGGTCGTCTCGAACGACGGTCAACATTTCCGCGAGACGGTGAAGGGGCACGTGTATCTGCACCGCAGCGAGTCCAGGCCTGTCGTGTCACCGGACATTCGACATGAAGTGGTGCTGTGCCAAGGCAACGGCATCATCAACGTGGGCAACGAGACGCGCATCTACCACGGCCGCTGGGTGAATTCCGAGAAGGTGGAGAACTACCATGCGGACATTGGCCTTGCCACCTTGCCGCGCGACCGCTGGGGAGCGCTCGGGTTGTATCCGCGCGCCACGGAAGGTTCCGTCTGGACTGCGCCCCTGACGCTCGACAAGGCGGGCTGCAAGTTGACGCTCAATGCCGATGGTGTGCAGGGCATGAGCGTGGAGATCGCCGATGAGAGGCTCAACCTGCTGCCGGAATACTCAGGTGCGAACGCGGGAACGTCCGCTGCCAAGGACGGCCTCGACTGCGCCGTGAAGTGGCCGAAGGCCAGCCTCGATGCCTTGGTGGGCAAGACCGTGCGGCTGCGCATTCATTTGAAGCAGGGCGAACACGCCGGGCCTCGGTTCTATGCGGCGTATATAACAAGCAAGTAACTGTCAGTCAGCGACGACGCAGCGATGAACTCCCGCAAACATATCCATCATCTCACCCTTGCTGTGCTGCTTGCCGTCATCGCTGCATCCGTTTCCGCGGCTGCCGAAATGAAGCCGCCGTTGGTAATCCTGCGCACGCCGGGCAACATTCGTTTTGGTGTCATCGGGAGCCAACCCGGATTTGCTGCTCCGACGTTGCTCGTAGTGGCGATGAGTCTGGAAGAAATGCAGCAACAACCGGTATTCACTGAAGTGGCTCGTCTGCTCGCGAAGCAGGGATGGATGAGCGTGGTGATCGAACCTCCCTGCCACGGTGAAGACCGCCGCCCGGAAGAGCCGGAGGGGCTGGCAGGGTGGCGGCATCACCTCGATTACGGCGAGGACGTGGTGCAAGCCTTCAACGCCAAAGCGCGTGCCGTGCTTGGCCATGTCATCGCCCAAGGCTTTGCCGATCCGGGCCGCCTGGCCATCTGCGGCACCTCGCGCGGTGGATTCCTCGCCTTTCACTTCGCCGCCATCGAACCACGAATCAAAGCCGTCGCTGGCATTTCGCCCGTCACGGACCTGCTGGCCTTGGCCGAGTTCAAAGGCACAGCCACAGACAGTGCCGCGGAAAAGCTCGCGCTCACGCATATCGCTCCGAAGCTCATCGGTCGCCCGGTGTGGTTGAGCATTGGCAACAACGACGAGCGGGTGGACACGGATTGCGCCATCGCCTTCACCCGCGCCATCGTTCATGCGAGCGCCCGGCAGAGCAAGGAGCCGGCCCCCGTGATCCCGGTCGAGTTGGTCGTCGCCCCTTCCGCAGGTCACCGAAAGATCAACCAAGCGCACGAACAACTCGCTGTCTGGCTGGCCAAAGTTCTGCCAGCCCTTTCGGTGCCACCCAAGAATAAGGAGACATCGAAGCCCTGACTGCCGCGACACGCATCTCCACCACCATGAACAACAAGAGCATCCTCAGATCATTACTGGCAGTCGCCGCCAGTTTGCTTGTGCTCACAACCAACAGTGTTTGCGGAGCCGGCACACCGCTCGACATCGGCTCGCGCCGCGAGCTGTTCGTGGACGGGTTTCTTGTGGACCAGATCACGGGGAAAGCGGAGCTTCGGTTGCATCATCCCGTGCCGCAGGAGATCGCCATCGTGCATGACGCGCCGTGGGAGGGCAGCGGCAGCTTCTATCACAGCATCTTCAAGGACGGGGATCGCTACCGGATGTATTATAAAGGGTTTCAGCTCACGATGACGGCATCAGGGAAGCTGACGGGCACTCATCCGGAGTGCGTCTGCTACGCCGAGAGCGACGATGGCATCCACTGGCGCAAGCCGGACCTGAGCTTGCATGAGTTCAAAGGATCGAAGGCCAACAACATCGTCATCGCCGGTGGAACGATCGGCAAGGTGAAGCTGGATGTGGGGAGTCCGGCCGTGTTCAAGGATGAGAACCCAAATGCGGCGCCGGATGCCCGCTACAAGGCGCTGGTGCATTCCTTCAAGCCCCATGGGCTGGTCGCTTTCAAATCAGCCGACGGCCTGCATTGGTCGCTGATGAGTGATGCGCCGGTCATCACCCACGGCGCCTTCGATTCGCAAAACCTCGCCTTCTGGGATGCACACGCCGGCGTCTATCGCGCCTACTGGCGCTACTTCACGGCCGGCGTCACCGGGGAGAAGAATTGGAATCCGGGAGGCCAGCGCGCCATCCGCACGGCGACCTCGAAGGACTTCATCCACTGGGAAAACGAGCACGATCTCACCTATGTGGATTCACCCGGCGAACAGCTCTACACCAATGCGATCAAACCCTATCACCGTGCGCCGCACGTGCTGATCGGCTTTCCCACGCGCTACATTGAGCACGGCTGGTCCGACTCTATGCGCGCCCTACCGGAGCGCGAGCATCGCGAGTTGCGTGCAAAGGCCTCCGAACGCTACGGCACTGCCATCAGCGAGGGCCTCTTCATGGCCAGCCGCGATGGTGTGAAGTTCAAGCGCTGGAACGAGGCGTTCCTGCGGCCCGGTATCGAACGTCTTGGCACATGGAACTACGGCCATCAATTCATCGGCTGGCATGTCATCGAGACGAAGCCCGTGCTCGAAGGCGCGCCCAATGAGCTGACCCTCTATGCCACCGAAAGTGCATGGACCGGCACCAGCAACGCCCTGCGCCGTTACACGCTGCGGCTCGACGGCTTCGTCTCGGTCAACGCTCCCATGAGCGGCGGCGAACTCGTCACCAAACCTCTGACCTTCAAGGGTGCAAGACTCGCGCTGAACTTCGCCACCTCCGCCGCTGGCAGCGTGCGCGTGGAGATTCAAGACGTGAATGGAAAGGCGTTGCGCGGCTTCGCCCTTGAAGACTGCCCGCCACTTTTCGGCGACACCATCGAGCGCGCCGTGACTTGGGAAAATGGCGGCGATGTGAGTTCCATCGCCGGTCAGCCGGTGTGTCTGTGCTTTGATCTCCAGGACGCGGATGTTTACGCGCTGCGTTTCACTCCATAGCCGAACCCACTCACCGATCAACAACCAACCAAAGCCAATTCACGACGAAGGACCAACCGTCAGGAAAACACAAACAGAAGCAGCCGCCATGAATCCGGCCACACCAAAAACCGAACCACCACCCTGCACCCCATTCCGGAAAGCAGTTACCGGAGGCGCCCACATGAACAAGGCATTGATTTGGTTGATTATGGTCGGCTGTATGGCCGCAACGACAATCGCGACCGCGGCAGAGTTTGAGGCGCGGCTGGCGCCGTTTCAGACGGTGCCGCGGCCGGCGGACGGCGAGACTGTCAGCGCCAATCCGCCGTGCTTCGTCTATCCCGCCGCTACGAACTACAGTGCCTACGTGATCGAGTTCAGCCGCGACGCCAAGTTTTCCGAAGGCACGACAAGGCGGCTGAGCAGTCCATATATGCTCGCCGTCGCGCCGGAACCGCTGAAGCCGGGGCGCTATTTCTGGCGCTGGCGACCGGGCAAGCTCGACGATGGCGCAACACTGTGGTCGGCGGTGCGCGCGTTCACGGTGACGAAGGATGCGCCGGTGGTGCCGTTTCCCGAGGTTGGTGCGCTCGTGAAACGCCTCGGCACGTCGCGGCCGCGCGTAATGGTCCGTGCGGACGAGGTTGCCGATCTGCGACAGCGCGCGTTGGCGAAGTTCGGCAAAAGCTGGCTCTATCAAGTCCACAAGACCGCTGAGCAGATGCGCGACAAACCGCTGCTGCCAGAGCCGGCGTTCCTGCCGCCGTCGGGCGACCCGAATCGGATAGCGCTTTACCTGAAAACTTTCCAGACGACGCGGCCGTTTTTCGGGGAAATGAGCAGGCTGGCGGAGAACTATTTGCTGACCGGCGACGAACTGTCAGGCCAGGAGGCGAAGCGGCGGTTGTTGCACATCATCGCGTGGGAACCGCGCGGCAGCACGCGGTTGTCGCACAACGATGAGGTCGGAACCGATGTCGTGCGGCATTGTCCGGTCGTGTTTGATCGCGTCTATCCCCTGCTGAACGCCAGCGAAAAGCGGCACGGCCTCGATTGCCTGACGGTTCGGATGCAGGAGATGCGCGACCGTTGGAGGGCGCGACCGTTCGAGAAGTTTCCCTACGAGAGCCACAACATGGGTTACTTTCTGCCTGACCTGTTGCAAGCCAGCCTCGCGCTGGCCGGCGAAGCACCCGTCGAGGAGATGTTGCGCTACACACTGTTGCAACTCTGGTCGCCATTCTATCCACCCTTCGGCGGCGACGACGGCGGCTGGAGCCAAGGGCCGGGCTACTGGAGCTGGATCGCCGCCGTTTGCGCGCAGACTTACCAACTTGTCGAGCGCGCGACGGACGTGCCGGTGCGTTTGCGTTCGAGCCTCCGCAAACAGTCGCTCTACAAACTCTACGGCAACCCGCCTTGTTCGCCGATGTCACCGTTCGGCGACGGACATGAAGGCCGTGCCGGTGGCGGCCAAACGATGGCGCTGCTGGCCGCGCTCTACAATGATCCGTATGCGAAATGGTATGCCGAGCAGCAGAAGACCGGGTCCAGCGGCCTGGCCGCGCTATTGTTCAACTCCGACCGCGTGACCGCGAAATCACCCGCAGAACTGCCCCAGGGTCATGCGTTCTTCGACATCGGCTTGGCCGCGATGCACACAGCACTCGCCGATGCCACTAATAATGTCTCGCTGTTCTTTCGCAGCAGCCCGTTCGGCTCCACCAGTCACGCCTACGCCGACCAAAACACTTTTGCGCTGCACGCCTACGGCGAGGCGCTCATCATCGCGTCGGGCTATTATCAGGCTTACGGCTGCCCGCACCATCGCCAGTGGACCAGCAAGACCATCGCTTCCAACTCCGTGCTGGTGAATGGCGAGGGTCAAACCGAGCACGACTGGAATGCCAAAGGCCGGCTGGCGGTGTTTCTAACCACGCCTGCCGGCGACTACGCCGTGGGCGATGCCGCGCAAGCTTACACCGGTAAACTTGATCGCTTCGACCGCCGCATCGTCTTCCTCCGACCCGAGCACACCGGCGGTTTGCCGATCATCGTGATCCGCGACGAGCTCCGCGCTCCGAAGCCGGCGACGTTCCAGTTTCTGCTGCACGCGCTGAGCAAGATGAACGTGGACGCAGCGGCACAACGCGTCGCCATTGCGCAAGGCGCGGCTCGATGCCGCGTGGACTACCTCGCGCCGCGTGGACTAAGATTCGACCAACACGACCGGTTTACGCAGCCGCCGTTCAAGCCGTCGCCGAACCAGTGGCACCTAACCGCGAGCACCGTCGAGCCAGCGCAAGAAACCGCATCACTCATTGTCATCCAGCCGTATCGTGAAGCCGAGTCGAACTTGTTGCTGACCGCGCGATTGGAAACCGGCGACGGCTGCGTCGGCGTGGTGTTGACCGGTCGCGACCGCGTGGTGACCGTGGTGTTCCGCACCGATCCCGCCGCACGGAGCGTCAGGCTTGGCGGCATCGCCACAGACGGCAATGCTGCCAGTGTGACGTTGCTGGGCGAAACAGTGCACTCGGCGCTGATGTTCGGTGGCAGCAGCCTCACGCGCGGCACAAAAGTGTTGATCAAGTCGGCAATCCCAACGAGAACCGGCGCGGCGATGAAAGCAAAGGGGTCAGTCCCACAGATTGACATTTGTCCCCTTGCTGGGTATTGCTCCCGGCTTGGCGAGAAAACTGCGCATTGAGAATCTGTGGGACCCCTTTTTTGCAGCCTGGCCCGTTACGAACAGAAGGTGCGGTTAAAGATGCTGGCACGGACCGCCGCTTGAAAAACGCAGATCAAACACAAGACGACCGACAGCCAATCAACGACGGAAGACTAACTGTCAGCAAAACGCCAATCGAAGGTGCCACCATGAAACCATCCACACCAAGAGCGCAACCCCCGCTATCAACTCAACTCAAAAGAGCAGTTTTCGGAGGTTCCCTTGGCTTAAACAAACCAGGCCAACACGCCATGACCCACTCATCCATCCGAATCAGTCTCGCTGGACTTCTGTTCTGCGTGGCCATCGCGACAGGTTCACCCCTTGCGGCGGCAGCCGAACCGTCCGGCAAGGCAGCACCATCGCCAAAGGCAGCCGAGGCACCGCGCCCGGTCGTAAAGGTTGTGCAAGGTGGCGAATCCAAGGCGCGACCGGAGGATTGTCTGGCAACACTCGTCGGGCCGGGGATCAACCAGCCCGATCCGTATCCTGGGTATGGCGGATTTGTCGGCTGGGTCTCGCCGGTCCGGCTCAAGAACGGCGACTGGCTGGTCGGGTTCAGCGCCGGTTACTGGCACGTTTCCGCGCCGACACCGCTCCACTTTGCACCCAAGACGATCGAATCGTTTCACAAGATGGGTATGCCAGCGGATGTCGTCGCGCCCACGGGTGGCCGCGCGATGATCATGCGCTCAACCGACGAGGGCAAGACCTGGAGCAAGCCGGTGACCATGCTCGACACGCCCGATGATGACCGCCATCCGGCGTTTCTCGAATTGCCCGACGGCACCTTGCTTTGCTCGGTGTTCACCTACCCAGGCGCAGCAGAGCGGGCCGATGCGCTCAAGAATCCTGCTCTCGTCCATCACGTCGCGATCATTCGTTCCTTTGATCTCGGCAAGACCTGGGACAAAGTGATCATCAGACCACCTTCACCCTTTATCAGTGACGAAACCGACGGCCCAATGGTCCTGCGGAAGGATGGCTCGGTCCTGCTTACCATCAATGGCAAGCCAAGAGACGGCGACTACCCATCGCAGGCCGCCGTGTTCACGAGCAAGGACAGCGGGACGACATGGCAGCTTCTATCCACCGTCAGGTCCGGGAATCAACTGCAAGAAGTGATCGTCAGTAAAGAGATGGACACGGTGAAGAGCCGGGTCTTGTCGAAAGCGCACCATCTCTACGAGGCGAATGCCACGGTATTGCCCGATGGCCAATGGGTCATGATGGCGCGTGCTGAGGGTGACATCTGCTGGTCTCGCGACCAAGGCCGCACCTGGACGGAGCCGGTTACCTTCGGCATGCGGATGTTTGCGCCGAGCCTCTACGTGCTGCGCGATGGCACGCTCGTCTGCCTGCATGGTTCCTATGGGCGCGGCGGCTTGCGGGTGATCTTCAGCACCGATGGCGGTCACACATGGATCGCCCCGGCCAAAGACTACGGTTTTCTCGTGAGCCGGTGCTACGGATACGGCAAGGCGATGGAATTGCCCGATGGCTCGCTGTTCATCACCGAACAAGGCACTGGCGGCCATACGACAAAGGATGCTCAGAACACGTCGCTCCGCTGCCTCCGCCTCCGCATCCGCGCCGACCATTCCGGTATTGACTTGCTTCCCGCACCGAACCGCTGAGACGCGGCGGAGAATGGCTTCACCCTTTCCACACCAACACATCATGAACAACAAGAACATCCTTAGATCATTACTGGCAGTCGCCGCCAGTTTGCTTGTGCTCACAACCAATAGTGTTTGCGGAGCTGACGCGCCGCCGCTGCCCTCGCAGGAGAAGAAACTGTTCGATCAGGCCGAGCAGGCATGGGAGATCTCCTGGTCGCGGTATTTCCGTCCTGAGACGAGCCTCTTCTACGACTATGTTTCGAGCAAGGACCCGGCCAAGAGACAGGCACACCTGCCGACGGTCGAGGAGATCAAGCGGCAATATCCGAACACCTGCGGCTGGGGCACCGGCATGGAGGACAGCGCTATTAGCGCCGGGGTGTGGATGGCAACGATCTGCGACCGCTACGACGCCACCGGCGACGTGCGGATGAGGAAGTATGCCGGCAAGGTGTGGGCCGGCATGGCGCTCCTCATGAAGGTCTCGAAAGCGCCGGGCTTTCTGCCGCGGAGCGTGTGCATTAAGGACCGGCAATCCCACTACATCGAGAGTTCCCGCGACCAATACACCCACTACTGCCACGGCCTCTGGCGGTTCTACCATTCGCCCCTGGCCGAGGAAGCGCAGCGGGCCGCGATGCGACGGATCCTCGCCGACATCTGCACCCGCATGGAGGAATTCGTCGTGCCCGGCGAACGCAACTACTCAATCTGCCGCGAAGACGGCGTGCCTGGCATCGTGGACAAGATGTGGGAGGTAGATGCCCATGAGTGGGCCCGGCTGCCAATGGTCTACCTCATCGGCTGGGATCTCACCGGCAACGAGCACTGGCGCGACCAATACCGGCGGTATGCCTGGAAAGCGGCCCGCGAATCCGTGAAGGCACCGCTCTCATTCCGCACCCCCTACGCTCACCAACAGGCGGTGTTTTCGCTGGAGCCGCTGGTCGCGCTGGAACGGGAGGATCCCAATCTGCGGTCGGCCTGGCTGCGGGCAATGGAGTTTTACGCAGGCCGCATGGAACGCTTCTCCTGGCAATGCCTGGACTACAAGCGGCTGGACCCGACCGGCTTGGATATGGATTGGCGGCACAGGAAAACGCTGACCATGAAGAGCGGGCATGTTGTCCCCCAATGGCCCGATCAGGTGCTCCGCGAGATGAAGACCGTCCGCGAACCCGCTGAGGCGCTGTTGTCGCAACTGTTGGTGCCGGGTCGGCCGTTTTCCGCAGATCAGCTTGACCTGTTGAAACACCAACTGTTACAGACCAATTTTGACGGCAGCATCACGTATAGTTTGTTTTACCCCGTTGCCACCTATTGGCGTGCGGTCAAACGCGGCCTGATAACCTGCCCTGAGGCCGCGGCCAACTCTATGAAACACTAAACCATTCCTCCGCGTCAGCTTCCGCGCAGGCGCCGGCCTGAGGCTTCGCTGACTAAAAATCTCACACCACACACCTCGATGAAGAACATCCTCCCATCTTCGCTGGCCGTCGCCGCCAGTTTGCTCATGCTCGCAACCAGCAACGCCTGTGCCGCCGACGCACCGCTCGACATCGGCTCGCGGCGCGAGTTGTTCGTAGATCGGTATCTCATCGAACGTTTTGACAACGTGCGCCTGAAACTGCACGAGCCGCGCGACGAGGGTGAGGTGTTGCGTTTCAACCAGCCGTGGGAGGGGATATACTGCGGTTACAGCACCGTGATCAAGGACGGGGAGCGGTTCCGCCTCTACTACCGGGGCAAACAGGAACTCAAGGGTGACGGGGTGGATGAGGTCACTTGCTACGCGGAAAGCCACGACGGCATTCATTGGACCCGGCCCAATCTCCGCCTGCATTTGGCGGGGTCCACCAAGGAGAACAACATCATCCTGACCGAACCGCGAGTGACGCATAACTTCAGCCCTTTCCTCGACACCCGGCCCGGCGTGCCTGCGAAGGAACGCTTCAAGGCACTCGGCGGCACAACCTACAAGAATCCCGGCGGCGGGCTTATTGCATTCGTTTCCGGCGACGGCATCCACTGGGAGAAGCTCCGCACGAAGCCGGTCATCACCAAGGGGGCTTTTGATTCGCAGAACGTGGCGTTCTGGTCGGAGGCGGAGCAATGCTACGCCGCATATTTCCGGGCCTTCACGAAAGGAGTCAGCACGGCCACCGAATGGCGACTGGACGGACTGCGCGGCGTCTCGCGATCCACCTCAAAGGATTTCCTGAACTGGACTGAGCCGCAGCCGATGCAGTTCGATCCGCCGCAGACGGAGCACATTTACATCAATCAGACGCACCCCTACTTCCGCGCGCCGCGCCTCTACATTGCCACCGCCGCCCGCTTCATGCAGGGCCGTCGGGGCATCACCGACGAAGATGCCGCGCGACTTCAGGTTGATCCGCGCTACTTCAAGGCAGCCAAGGACGTTTCCGATTCCGTGCTGCTCACCTCGCGGGACGGCCGCACCTACCAGCAAACGTTCCGCGAAGCTCTCATCCGCCCCAGCCTGCGTCTGAATGAATGGGTCTCCCGCTGCGGCTATCCCGCGCTGAACGTGGTGCAGACCGGCCACGCCGAGATGTCGCTCTATGTCAATCAAGACGCTGCTCAGCCCACCGCGCACCTGCGCCGCTACTCGCTCCGGCTCGATGGCTTCGCCTCCGTGAACGCCTCCTTCGAGGGCGGCGAGTTCGTCACCAAGCCGCTGCGGTTTGCAGGCCGCCAACTCATGCTCAACTGCGCCACGTCGGCCGCTGGCAGCATCCGCGTGGAGATTCAAGATGCGGATGGAAAACCGATCCCTGGATTCAGCGCCGCCGACTGCATTGAAATCCTCGGCAACAGACTGGAGTGGCCGGTGCGCTGGAAAAACGGCGACGACTTGGGCGCGCTTGCCGGCCAGCCTGTGCGCCTGCGGTTTGTGATGAAGGACGCGGATGTCTATGCGCTGCGGTTCGTGCCGTAGTCGAATCTCAAACCTACCAACACACCATGACCAACAAGAACATCCTCCGATCATCGCCGGCGCTTGCTGCCTGTTTGCTCGCGTTGGCAGCCAACTACGTATGCGCCGCCGAAGCACCCAAGCCGCGCAACGGCGCGAAACTCATCGTCATCAACGACGATGGCTTCAGTTCCTTTTACAGTGGGCGCTACAAGACGGCGGAAGACTTGCGCAAGCAGATGCTCGGCTTGCGCGACACGCAGGTGGCGGTGATGGAGTGGTGCGTCGTGTCGGGCAGTCGCGTGAACTATCCGTCCAAAGTCAGCGAGCTGTATGGCGCAGGAGTGACGGAGTTTCCGCGTCGCGGAGACAAGCTGGCAGCCGAGACGTTGCATCGCCTCGCAGCCGATGGCGTGGATACCTTGAAGGTGGTCGCGGATGCCTGCCACGAGGCGGGTATCTCCTGCTACGCGTCGCTGCGCATGAATGGCGACCTCTCCCCGGCCTGGATGGGCGAGACGCTGCCGCGCACGATGAACAGCTCCTTCTGGTGGAAGCATCCCGAGTTCCGCGTGCGCGGGAAGAAAGGCGAGGATCAGATGAAACTCTCGTATGCCTTTCCCGAAGCACGCGAGTTCAGGCTGGGCATCCTTCGCGAAGTCGTCGAGCGCGACATCAATGGCATTAATCTCGATTTCCAGCGGACTCCCAACTTCTTCGGTTACGAGGAACCAATGGCGAAGGCGTTCAAGGATAAATACGGTGTGGATGCGCTCACGGTAGACGCTGCCGATCCAAGGTGGGAGCCACTGCGCGGCGAGATCATGACGGCCTTCGTGCGCGAGGTGCGCAAACTGCTTGATGACGCGGGCAGGCGCAAAGGCCGGCATCTGGGGCTTTCAGCACGCGTGGATTGGAAGAAATATCGCACTTGGGGCTGCGACATCGAGACGTGGCTGAAGGATGGCCTGCTCGACTATCTCGTCGTGGGTGAGTTTACTTGGCCACCGAGGCCACCAAGGGGGGAGCTGGGCGGTTACGAGTTCGACCTCGCGCCGTTCGTAAAGATGGCGCGCGGCAGTGGCTGCGCTGTGCTCTTTGGCGAGGAGGCCACCCTCAAAGGCCACGACCGAACCGCCGAGGAGGACCGGCTCATCGCCGCTGGCAAGATGAAGCCCGTGCCCAACACCCTGCTCAGCCGCCAGCAGTATGAGACCCGTGCCGCGCGCTGGTATGCCGCCGGGGCCGACGGGCTGCATCTTTTCAACGAAACCCGCAAAGAGATGATGAGCGTGCTGGGAAATGTGAAGGCGGCCGTTACACCGCTCGACATCGGCTCGCGCCGCGAGCTGTTCGTGGATGACGCGCTGGTGGAGAAGCTCACCGGCAAGGCGGAACTGCGGTTGCATCATCCCGTGCCGCAGGAGATCGCCATCGTGCATGACGCGCCGTGGGAGGGCAGCGGCAGCGGGTATCACAGCATCTTCAAAGACGGCAATCTCTACCGTATGTATTACAAGGCATGGCAGCTTGATGTGCGAAAGGGCAAGAACGCCGGGGATGCACCTACCGATATCCGCTGCTGCTACGCGGAGAGCGACGATGGCATCCACTGGCGCAAACAGGAACTCGGGTTGTATGAATACAAGGGTTCAAAGGCAAACAACATCGTCTTCGTTTCTGAAATGATCGGGAAGACAAGGTCGGAACCTGGCGAACCGTCTGTGTTCAAAGACGAGAATCCGAATGCTCCCGCAAGCGCGCGTTACAAGGCTCTGCTCAGTGTCCGCGTCCACGGTCCAGGTTTACGGGGAGTGCTTGCCTTCAAATCGCCTGACGGCATTCATTGGTCGCCGATGAGCTACGAGCCAGTCATCACTGCTGGCGCGTTCGATTCGCAAAACCTCGCCTTCTGGGACGGCGTGCGTGGCGAGTATCGTGCCTACTGGCGTATCTTCAACGGCAAGATTCGCGCGATCCGCACCGCTACGTCGAAGGATTTTCTTCACTGGAAGAACCCGGCCGACCTGAAATACGAGGATTCGCCCCCCGAGGCGCTCTACACCAATCAAGTGAAGCCCTACCATCGTGCGCCGCACATACTCCTCGGCTTTCCCACCCGCTATATCGATCGCGGATGGTCGGAAAGCATGCGCGCCCTGCCGGAGCGCGAGCATCGCGAGTCACGCTCTGCCTCCAACCCGCGCTACGGCACAGCTATCACCGAAGGACTGCTTATGGCCAGTCGCGATGGCGTGAAGTTCAAGCGATGGAACGAGGCTTTCTTGCGACCTGGTATCGAGCGTGATGGCACTTGGGCTTATGGCAATCAATATATTGGCTGGCATTTGGTGGAAACGAAATCTGCCCTCGAAGGCGCACCGAATGAGCTCTCGCTCTACGCGCCCGAAAGCTTTTGGACCGGCACCAGTTGCGCCCTGCGCCGCTACACGCTGCGGATGGATGGCTTTGTCTCCGCGAGCGCGCCGATGAGCGGTGGCGAACTCGTTACCAAGCCCCTGACGTTCTCGGGCGGCAAACTCACGCTGAACTTCGCCACCTCCGCCGCCGGTAGTGTATGCGTGGAGATTCAGGACGCGGATGGCAAGGCGTTGCCCGGTTTCACGCTGGAAAACTGCCCGCCCCTTTTCGGCGACACCATCGAGCGCGCTGTGACATGGGAAAATGGCCGTGACGTATCCAGGCTCGCCGGCAAGCCTGTGCGCCTTCGCTTCGTGATGAAGGACGCGGACATCTATTCCTTCCAATTCCTGCCTTAAGGCGATCTCAAATTCACCGACCCATGCTTCACCTGACCTTCGCCACCCTCACTCCATGAAAAACATCCGATCCTCGATCCTCGCCGCTGCCATGCTTCTGCTCCCCGGCGCACCGGCTTTCGTGCTTCACGCGGACGACAAGCCCGCCACGCCAGCCACGATCCTCCAGCGCTTCGTTGCCATCGACAATGTGTGCTGCTGGCCCAACCTCACCCACCTGCCCGACGGCACGATCGTCGCCACGATCTTCAACCAGCCCACGCATGGCGGATGGGAGGGCGATGTGGAGTGCTGGGCCAGCCGCGACGGCCGTTTTTGGGAAAAGCGCGGCACGCCCGCTCCGCATGAGCCGGGCAACAACCGGATGAACGTTGCCGCCGGTCTCGCACGCGACGGGAGCCTGATCGTGCTGGCCTCGGGATGGAGCAAGCGGCCCAAGCCTGGCACGTTCCGCGGCCACCGGATTCCAGAGGACAGTGATGTGCTGCCGATCTGGATCTGCCGCTCCAACGACGGAGGGCGGACCTGGACACGCAGCGACAAGCCCGTGCCGCCGCCGCCCGGCGGCCCGGCACGCATCATGCCCTTCGGCGACATCGTGACCCTTGCTGACGGCGCGCTGGGGGTGTGCATTTACAGTTGGTCCGGCCCCACCAAGGAGTTCAACAACTACTTCTATGCCAGCAAGGATGACGGCCGCACCTGGGAGGCCCGCGGCCTGGTTCGCAAAGGCAACATCAATGAAACCACTCCGCTCGTGCTGCCCAATGGGCGGCTCCTGGCTGCCGGACGCACCCTCGACGACCAGCACCTGGACTTGTTCGTCTCCAATGACCACGGCGCGACGTGGAAATGCACGGGGGCGGTCACTGCGGCATCGCAGCATCCCGCCGATCTCATGGTGCTGGCCGACGGGCGCGTGCTGCTGAGCTACGGCAACCGCGTGAAGGGTCAATACGGCGTGGAGGCCAGGCTCAGCTCCGACGGAGGCGCAACCTGGAGCGGCCCCATTTCATTGGTCAGCGATCTCTCCAGCGGCGACTGCGGCTATCCCGCCAGCGTGCAACTGCCCGGCGGCGAAATCCTGACCGCGTATTATGCAGCCAGTGTCAGCAACCATCGCCGTTATCATATGGGGACGGTCATCTGGAAACTGCCCGACGCCACCGCGGCAGAGTCAGGCAGCAAGGCCGCCGCACTCGACATCGGCTCGCGCTGGGAGCTGTTCGTGGATGACTGGCTCGTCGCTGCGCGCCGCGACGTGTCACTCAAGCTCCAGGAGCCGCAGCGCCGCGAGGTCGTGCTCGTCACCGACGCGCCGTGGGAAGGCATCGCCAGCGCTTACTTCAGCGTCGTGCAGGACGGCCCGCTCATCCGCCTCTACTACCGCGGCTCGGTCGGCGGCGCGGACCATTCCGAAGACCAGGTCACCTGCGTCGTCGAAAGCCGGGACGGCATCCATTTTGCCCGTCCGAAGCTCGGACTCATCGAAGTCCATGAATCCAAGGAGAACAACGTCATCTGGAAAGGAATCGAGTCGCACAACTTCGCGCCCTTTCTTGATACCAACCCGGCAGCCAAGCCGGATGAACGCTACAAGGCGCTCGGCGGTGTGAAGCAGCCCGGCAAGAACTGGATCACGGGCGACACGCCCGGCGGGCTGTATGCCTTCGCGTCTGCGGACGGTTTGCGCTGGCGCAAGCTCCAACGCGAGCCGGTGCTGACCAAGGGCGCGTTCGACTCCCAGAACCTGGCGTTCTGGGATTCCGTGCGCGGCCAATACCGCTGCTACAACCGTGCCTATGCCGGCAACGTCCGCACGATCCAGAGCAGCACTTCCACGGACTTCTTGCACTGGAGCGACGGCACGCCGAATCGCTACGCCAAGGACGCGCCGATCGAGCACTTCTACACGAGCGCCACGCTGCCGTGCCCGGGCACGGAGCAGATGCTGCTCTCGTTTCCGAAACGGTTCATGCCGCAGCGGAAGAAGATCGCCGGGCACAAGAATCCAGGCGTGTCGGACGCCGTCTTCATGTCGAGCCGCGACGGCGTGAACTGGGATCGGACATTCCTCGAAGCATGGGTCCGCCCCGGGCGCGACGAAAAGAACTGGACCGACCGCAACAACATGCCGGCGTGCGGCATCGCCCAAACCGCGCCCGGCGAATGGTCGCTCTACATCAGCGAGCATTACCAGTGGCCGGACAACCGAATCCGCCGGCTGGTGCTGCCGCGCCACCGCATCGCCTCGGCGCACGCCGGGGCACGCGGAGGCGAGTTCACCACGCGCCCAATGACTTTTTCCGGCGGCCATCTTGTGCTGAATTACGCCACGTCCGCCGCAGGCTCCGTGCAAGTCGAAATCCAGGATGCTCACGGCCGGCCGCTCCCCGGCTTCGCGCTCGCCGACATGCCGCTGCTCTACGGCGATGAACTCGCCGCCACAGTCACATGGAAGTCCGGCGCCGATGTCAGCGCCCTGGCGGGCAAGCCCGTGCGCCTGCGTTTCGTGATGAAGGACGCGGATGTCTTCGCGCTCCGATTCGCCCCCTAATCGAATTTTAACCCCGATCCACATGACCCACCAAAGCATCCTGAAATCGTCACTGGCATTTGCTGCCAGTCTGCTTGCGCTTGCCATCAGCAATGTTTGCGGTGCCGGTGTGCCGCTCGACATCGGCTCGCGCCGCGAGCTGTTCGTGGATGACGCGCTGGTGGAGAAGCTCACCGGGAAGGCGGAACTGCGGTTGCATCATCCCGTGCCGCAGGAGATCGCCATCGTGCACGACGCGCCGTGGGAGGGAAATGTCAGCCACTATCACAGCATCTTCAAAGACGGTGATCTTTACCGCATGTATCACAATGCCATGCAGATCGCCCTCACTCCGGGCAAGATCAGCGAGTCGCATCCGCGTTTCTGCTGCTATGCGGAGAGCGACGACGGCATCCACTGGCGCAAGCCGGAACTCGGGTTGCATGAATTTCAGGGGTCGAAGGCCAACAACATCGTCATCACAAGCGGCAAGGCGATGGGGCTGGATGCGGTGCTTGAACCGAAGGCCAATAGCGAGGTCGGTGAGATCAATCCTGATGCCGCGCATCCGGCGGTGTTCAAAGACGAAAACCCGAACGCGGCACCCGACGCGCGCTACAAGGCCATCATTCGCTCAAACAGTCCGAAGGGGTTGCTGGCCTTCAAGTCGCCGGACGGCATTCATTGGTCGCCCATGAGCAAGGTGCCGATCATCACCGATGCGCCGGGCAAGACCGACAGCGGGTTCGACTCGCAGAATCTCGCCTTCTGGGATGGTGCGCGCGGCGAGTATCGGGCGTATTGGCGTTACTACACGGGAGATGTCATTGTTGGCAGAGGCGGGCAGGGCTTCCGGGCGATACGCACCGCCACCTCGAAGGACTTTCTACACTGGGAGAACCTGACTGACCTTGCCTATGGCGATGCGCCATCGGAGCAGCTCTACACAAATCAAATCAAGCCCTACCACCGTGCGCCGCACATTCTCCTTGGTTTCCCCACGCGCTACATTGATCGCGGCTGGTCCGACTCCACGCGCGCCCTGCCGGAACGCGAGCACCGCGAATTACGCGCGGCGGCAGCCGGGCAGCGCCTCGGCACCGCATTGTCCGAAGGGCTGATCATGGCCAGCCGCGACGGCGTGAACTTCAAACGCTGGAACGAAGCTTTTCTGCGCCCTGGAATCGAGCGTGAGGGCACATGGGCTTATGGCAATCAATACATCGGCTGGCAGGTCGTGGAAACGAAATCCGCGCTCGAAGGCGCGCCGGATGAACTCTCGCTCTACGCGTCCGAAAGCTACTGGACTGACAACAGCAGCGCGCTCCGCCGCTACACGCTGCGCATGGACGGCTTCGTCTCCGTCAACGCGCCGATGAGCGGCGGCGAACTCATCACCAAACCGCTGCGTTTCCAAGGCAAGCATCTCTCCCTCAACTTCGCCACCTCCGCCGCTGGCAGCGTGCGCGTGGAGATTCAAGACGCGAATGGCAAGGCATTGCCCGGCTTCGCCCTTGAAGACTGCCCACCGCTTTTCGGCGACACCATCGAGCGGACCGTGACGTGGAAAAACGGCAGTGATGTCAGCGCGCTCGCAAGCAAGCCCGTGCATCTGCGTTTCGTGATGAAAGACGCGGATGTCTTTGCGTTCCGTTTCGCCCCCTGATTTCACCGCTTGTCCCAACCACTATGACCATCAAAAACATCCTTCGATCATCGCTGGCGGTCGCCGCCGGCCTGCTTGCGCTTGCACCTACCAAAGTCTGTGGAGCCGACGCGCCAATCAATATCGACTCACGCCGCGAACTCTTTGTGGATGACGCGCTGGTGGAGAAGCTCACCGGGAAGGCGGAGTTACGCTTGCATCATCCTGTCCCGCAGAAGATCGCCATCACGCATGATGCGCCGTGGGAAGGCAGTGCCACCGGGTATCACAGCATCTTCAAGGACGGTGATCGCTACCGCATGTATTACCGCGGCTGGCACCTCACTGTCGAGGCCGGCAAACTCAAGGCCAACGAACACCCGATGTTCTACTGCTATGCCGAGAGCAAGGATGGCATCCGCTGGACCAAGCCGGAGCTGGGATTGCACGAGTTCAAGGGTTCCAAGGCCAACAACATCATGCTGGTCCCCGGCCCGGCCGGCAACATGACCCTGGATATGGAGAACGCGGCGTTCTTCAGGGATGACAACCCCCAGGCGGCGCCCGAGGCTCGCTACAAGGCGCTGGTGCATTCCAAGAAACCGAACGGACTTGCCGCGTTCAAGTCCGCCGATGGCCTGCGTTGGTCCTTGATGAGCGATGCGCCGGTCATCACGGCGGGCGCCTTCGATTCGCATAACGTCGCCTTCTGGGACTCCGTGCGCGGAGAGTATCGGGCTTACTGGCGCTACTTCACCGCAGGTGTGACCGATGAGAAGAACTGGAAACCAAGCGGCCATCGTGACATTCGCACGGCGACCTCGAAGGACTTCATCCATTGGGAAAACCAGCAGAACCTGAGCTATGCGGATTCGCCCGCCGAGGAACTCTACACCAACGCGGTAATGCCCTGCCGCCGCGCCCCTCATCTGCTGATCGGCTTTCCCACGCGCTACATCGAACGCGGCTGGTCCGGCTCCATGCGGGCACTTCCGGAACGCGGGCATCGCGAACTGCGCGCAAAGTTCTCCGAACGCTACGGCACGGCCATCACGGAAGGTTTGTTCATGGCGAGCCGCGATGGGGTGAAGTTCAAGCGCTGGAGTGAGGCGTTTCTGCGGCCCGGAATCGAGCGGCCCGGCACATGGTTCTACGGTAGCCATTACCTGGGCTGGCAGGTCGTGGAAACGAAGTCCGCGCTGGAAGGCGCGCCCAACGAACTGTCCCTCTATGCCACCGAGAACTACTGGACCGGGGCCAGCAAGAACGGCGCGCTGCGTCGCTACACACTGCGGTTGGACGGCTTCGTCTCCGTGCAGGCACCGATGAGCGGTGGCGAACTGCTTACCAAGGCGGTGACCTTCAAGGGTGGGAAGCTCGCGCTGAACTTCGCCACCTCCGCCGCTGGCAGTGTGCGCGTGGAAATCCAGGACGTGAGCGGCAAGGTAGTGCCCAGCTTTGCCCTTGAAGACTGCCCACCGCTTTTTGGCGACACCATCGAACGGACTGTGACGTGGAAGAATGGTGCCGATGTCAGCACCCTGGCGGGCAAGCCCGTGCGCCTGCGCTTTGTGATGAAGGACGCGGATGTCTTCTCGCTCCGATTTGTTCCATAATCAAACCTCAAACACATCAAGATCATGAAATCCCATCTCGCCACATCCATTTCCCGTCGTTGCTTTCTCCAAGCCGCTGGCGGTTTCTCCGTCGCCGCACTCGCTGGCTTGCCACGCCGCGTGTCAGCGGCTTCAGACGCGAAGATCATCGAAACGAAAATCATCAGTCAACAGCCGGAGTATTACCACGGCTGGCCCACCATCGCGCGGCGGGCCAACGGCGAACTCTGGGTCACGTATTCCGGCGGACGCGAGCATCACGTCTGTCCTTTCGGCCAAATCCACGCGATGACCTCGCGCGACGACGGCACGACGTGGAGTTGGCCGCGCGTGTTGCTTGATACCGCGACCGACGACCGGGACACTGGCGTCATCGAGACCGCCAAAGGCACGTTACTCGTCACCACGTTCACGTCCCTCGCCTATGAGTCCTATCTGAAGAAGCAGGAGATCTTCGGGGAACTGACAAGCAAGGGTTGGGGGACGGTGAAGATGTCGCCGGAACAGCTTGCACGCTGGCAGGCCTGTCACAACCGGTTAAACGAAGAGGAACGCAAAGCCGAGCTTGGTGTGTGGCTCATCCGCTCGACTGACGGCGGCAAGACATGGTCCCCGCAGTTGCCGACCATCGTGGGCAGCCCGCACGGCCCCATCCAGCTTCGCGACGGCCGGCTGCTCTATGCCGGCAAGCAGTTGTGGACCGACGACAAGAAGATCGGCGTGTGCGAGTCCACCGACGACGGCCAGACGTGGCGGTGGCTGGCCGAGATTCCCGCGCGCAAGGACGACAACGCGACGAAAGGCTATCACGAACTTCACATCGTCGAAGCCAACGACGGCACGCTCGTCGCGCAAATCCGCAACCACAACAAAGCCAACGCGGGCTGGACCCTGCAGACCGAGTCGAACGATGGCGGCAAGACTTGGAGCGAGCCGCATCCCATCTGCTACGGCCTCCCCTCGCATTTGCTGAAGCTGCGCGACGGACGCCTGCTCATGACCTACGGCCACCGCCGCCCGCCGTTCGGCAATCAGGCGCGCTTGAGCACCAATAACGGCAAGACTTGGAGCGAGACGATGATCATCTCCGGCGACGGCCTCGGCGGCGATCTCGGCTACCCGAGCACGGTGGAACTCGGTGACGGTTCGCTACTGACGATCTGGTATGAACAGATGAAGACGCCGACGAAAGCGGTGCTCCGACAGGCACGCTGGACTCTGCCTCCGCTAGCGCATTGACCTTGCGTCGCTTTTGATGCCAACTAACCGCGAACTCTCCATGAACGATACCATTCTCATTGTCGGCTGTGGCAGCATCGGCGAGCGACATCTGCGCTGTTTCCAACGCACCGGACGGGCGGAAGTGGCGGCGTGCGATGCCAACGGTGCGCTGTTGCAACGCGTCGCGCAACAATACAGCGTCGCCAGCTTCAGCGACTTCAACACAGCACTCACCGCTCGCCGTTACGACGGCATTGTCATCGCCACGCCGGCTCACACCCACGTTGACATCGCCCTCGCCGCGCTTAGGCACAACGCGGCGGTGTTTATCGAGAAGCCGCTGAGCACCAGCCTCGCGAAGGTGGACGAACTGCGCGGCGTGGCGGCAAAATCGGGCCGCTTCACGGCGGTGGCGTATGTCTATCACCTGATGCCGTGGGTCCTCGGAGCGCGGGAGTTCCTGCGGAGCGGCGAACTTGGCCGGCCGCTGCACGCGAGCGTCGCAACGGGCCAGCACTTTCCAACATTCCGGCCGGCGTATCGGGAGATTTATTACGCGCGGCACGAATCGGGGGGCGGGGCAATCCAAGACGCGCTGACGCACATTGCCAACGCCGTCGAGTGGTTCATCGGGCCAACGACGCGTTTGTTCTGCGACGCGGCGCATCAGGCGCTGGAGGGTGTGACGGTCGAGGACACGGTGAGCGTGGCCGCGCGCAACGGCAGCGTGCTGGTGAACTACGCGCTGAACCAGTTCCAAGCGCCCAGCGAAATGACGCTACAAATTCACTGTGAAGGCGGCAGCGTGCGTGTCGAGGGGCACGAGCAACGATGGAGCGTGTTCCGGCGCGGCGCGAGCGCATGGGAGCATCACAAGGCCGTGCCGCTGGAGCGGGACGACATGTTCATCGCGCAGGCGAATGCATTCCTCGACGGCATGCACGGCAAGCCCACGCCGCTCGCCACGCTCGACGAAGCGGCGCAGACGCTGAAGTTCAACCTCGCCGCGCTCGAATCGGCGCGCAGCGGAAAGGCGGTGGAGATCGCATGAGCAAGGAAATCCGTCTGGCAATGCTCGGCATGATCGAGGGCAACGGCCACCCTTACTCGTGGTCGGCCATCATCAACGGTTACAACCCGGCCGAGATGGCAAAGTGTCCTTACGCTGCGATTCCGAAATACCTCGGCGCACAGCCGCTCGAATCAGTCCGCATTCCCGGCGCGCGTGTGACGCACGTCTGGACCGACGATCCTGCCGACGCGCCAAAGGTCGCCGCCGCCTCGCTCATCGAGCATGTCGTTGCGAAACCGGAAGACGTCATCGGCCACGTGGACGCGGTGGTTGTCGCGACCGACGACGGCAACGATCACATTCGCCGCGCGCGGCCGTTCATCGAGGCGGGCCTTCCGGTGTTCGTGGACAAGCCGATGGCGATCAACATGCCCGACCTGCGGCAGTTCATCCGCTGGCATCGTGAGACGGGCCGTATCCTCTCCAACAGCGGCATGCGCTACGCGCCCGAAATCCGCGATGTGACCGCGCGGCACGACGAACTGGGCGACCTGCGCTGGATCACGAGTTTCACCTGCAAGACGTGGGAACGTTACGGCATCCACGCGCTGGAGGCGGTCCAGCCGCTCGTGGGGCCGGGGTTCGAGTCCGTTCAGACGAACCACTGCGACGGCTCCGACATTGTTCATGTGGTCCACCGCAGCGGCGTGCAGCTCACACTCGCGGCAATCCATGACGCTTACGGCAGCTTTGGCGGCGTGCATCTCTATGGCGCCAAGGGCCAGATCGCCCTCACGCTGCGCGACACCTACAACGCCTTCCGAGGCCAGCTTGTGGCGTTCATCGAGTTCCTGCGGACAGGCAAGCGGCAGTATCCGTTCGAGGAAACCATCGAGCTGATGGCCATCATCATTGCCGGCATCCGCAGCCGCGAGCAGGACGGGCGCGTGGTGAAGCTTAGTGAAGTGTTGGGCGAACTGGAGAAATGAGGTTTCTATGAAACGATCACTGATTCTTATTACCGTTCTGGCAGGCGCACTCGCCGGGAAACTTGGCGCTGCCGAGCCGGCTGCGCCGGTCATCACGACGCGCTACGTCGCCATTGACAACGTCTGCGCTTGGCCGAACCTTGCCACGCTCCGCGATGGCACCATCGTTGCCACTATTTTCGGCAAACCCAGCCACGGACGGGCGGAGGGCGATGCGGAATGCTGGGTGACGAGCGATGGCTTGTTTTGGTCCAAGCGCGGGACGGCCGCACCTCACGAAGATTCGGCCAACCGGATGAACCTGGCGGCAGGCGTGGCCAACAACGGTGACTTGCTCGTGCTCCCTTCCGGTTGGTCGCTGAAGAAAGACGACAAGGGCAAGGTCGTGTCGCTGGTGGAGGTGTTGGCACCGTGGGTCTGCCGTTCCTCGGACGGCGGCGCGACGTGGAAGGTTGACAAGAAATCGTTCCCGCGGGTCGCGGAAGGGCGGACGGAATATATCCCGTTCGGCGACGTTCTTCCCGGCGGTGACGGCGCACTACGTGTGGCCTGCTACGCGCGCGACAAGAAAACCAAGCAGGACGGCGTATGGATGTTCCGCAGCGCGGACGACGGCAAGACGTGGAAAGTGCAGTCCTGCATCAGCGACTCGAACAACGAGACCGCGATCTCTCATCTGGGTTCGGGCAAGTGGCTGGCCGCCGCCCGTTCGCTCGGCAAGACCAAACAGCGACTCGACCTTTTCCGCTCCGAGGACGACGGCAAGACTTGGGCCGCCTCTGAGCCACTTAGCGGAGCTTCACAGCATCCGGGGCATCTCATGCGCTTGAAGGACGGGCGCCTGCTCGTAACCTATGGCAACCGCATCAAGGGCCAGTTTGGCGTGCTCGCCAGACTCAGCGCGGACGAGGGCAAGACCTGGGGCGAGCCGTTGATGCTCGTGAACGATCTGGTCAGCGGCGATTGCGGTTATCCCGCCAGCGCCCAGAGGCGCGACGGCAAGATTCTCACCGCCTACTACAGCAACGGCACGCCCGCACATCGCCGTTATCATATGGGCGTGGTCATCTGGGAGCCGCCAGTGAAATGAGCGGCGCCGTCTTTGAGCTTTCAGCCCGAACTATTGTTTCCTAATCTACCAATCATCATGAAACTTCGCTCCAGCCGCATTCTTCGAGAACTCCGCGCCGGACAATGTCCGACGGTGTTGAAACTGAACCTGATTGACCCCCGCGTCGTCGAACTGGCCGGACTGGCCGGCGCATCCGGCGTGTGGCTCTGCAACGAGCACGTGCCGAACGACTGGCTCAACCTCGAGCACATGATCCGCGCCGCGAAGCTTTACGACATGGACACCATCGTGCGCGTGTCGAAAGGCTCCTACAGCGAATACGTGAAGCCGTTCGAGGCCGACGCAACCGGCCTCATGGTGCCGCACGTTTCCTCGGCGGAAGAGGCGCGCCGCATCGTCGAGATGACGCGGTTTCATCCGCTCGGCCGCCGGCCGATTGACGGCGGGAACATGGACGGCATCTACTGTCAGGTGCCGTATCCGGAATACATCGAGCACAGCAACCGCGAGCGACTGCTCATTCTCCAGATCGAGTCGCCGGAGGCGTTGGCAAAGGTGGAGGAGATTGCGGCCGTGCCGGGCTACGACGCGCTGTTGTTCGGTCCCGGCGATTACAGCCATCTCATCGGCAAAGTGGCGCAGGTCAAGCTGCCGGAGGTCGTCGCCGCGCGCAAGCGCGTCGCCGCCGCCGCCCGCAAGCACGGCAAATACGTCGTCACCGCCGGCATGCTCGATACGCGCGAAGCGCTCGAGGCGGAAGGTGTCTCCATCTTCACGCTCGGCGCGGATGTGATCGGCATCGGCGAGTATTTCAAACAGCTCATCGCCACGTTCCACAAAGCTGCGCCGGCCAAGAAGACGGACGCTGTTTACCGATGAACTCATTCAGTCTTGAAAACAAGGTCATCGTCCTCACCGGCGGCGCGGGATTGTTTGGCCGCGGCTTGGTGACCGCCATCGCTGCGACCGGCGCGAAGCTGGTGGCTGCGTCCCGCAACGTCACCAAGCTGGAAGCAGTCGCCGCCGAGGAAACCGCCAAGGGCCGCTCCGTCGTGGCGGAGAAGCTCGACCAGGGCGACGAAGCTTCCGTGCTGGCGCTGCGTGATCGTGTGCTGGAGCGTTTTGGCCGTGTGGACGGGCTGGTCAACAACTCAGTGGCGCGCCCGATGAAATCGCCAAACGCGCCAGTTGCCGCGTGGGAGGAATCCATGCGCGTCAACGCGACGGGTGTGTTCCTGATGACGCGCGCGTTCGGCGAGGTGATGTGCCGGCAGAAAAGCGGTAGCATCGTCAACATTGGTTCCATGCAGGGCATGATCGGGCCGAGCCTCGAACTCTACGAAGGCACGAACATGGGCGAGCCGCCGCCGGATTACTTTTTCCACAAGGGCGGCATGATCAACCTTACGCGTTACTACGCCGCGTTGTTCGGCCCGAACAACGTGCGCGTGAACTGCCTCTCGCCCGGCGGGTTCTTCAACAACCAGCCGGAGCCGTTCCTGAGCCGCTACAAGTCGCGCACGTTCCTCGGCCGGATGGCCGACGACACCGACCTCGGTGGGCCGGTGATCTTCCTGCTCAGCGAAGCGGCGCGCTACGTCACCGGCGCCAACCTGCCCGTGGACGGCGGTTACACGGCGAAGTAGGCCAGACACCCTCTGTCTGGCCATGCTGTAACGATCCAGCGGACAGCCAGACAAGAGTGTCTGGCCTGTGACGGTATACCGTTTCTTGTTGACAGCGGATTGTCTCAAACGGTATACCGTCATCCATGACTCAACGAACAAGTGCGCCCGCCCGCTCGGAATCGGCCTTGCTGGCTCTGCGGCGGGACATTCTGGCATTCAAGCTGCCAGCAGGCACGCTGCTGGCGGAAGCGGCGGTGGCGCGGGCATTGAAAGTGAGCCGCGTGCCCGTGCGCGAGGCATTGTTTGCCCTGGAACGCGAGGGATTGGTGGAGTTCAGCGAATCGGGCAGGGCGTATGTGCGGACGTTGCGTCCGGAGGATTTCGAGGAACTGTTCGTGTTGCGGCTGGCGCTGGAACCGGTTGGGGCGCGCCTGGCCTCGTCACGGCTGAGGAAAGACTCGCGGCAGCTTGAAGCGAACGTCGCCGCGACGAAGCTCGCAAGGTCCCCAAAGGAACTCACGCAGCTCGACTTGGATTTTCACGAGGCGATCCTGGTCGCTTCGGGCAATCGTCGTCTCGCGAGCTTGTGGAAGTCCTTGCGCTACGAATTGGAACTGTGGCTGGCGATGCTTCGCGCCCATCAACAGCAAACCAAGCGGGCGCGCGCCGTGACAGTCGCCTCGCATGAGAAGATACTCCGCTGTTTGCGCGAGCAATCTCCCGCAGCGGCAGAGCGGCTGATGCGCCGCCATATCCTTTCATGGCGCGAATGGCTAGCTGCCGCGGAACCATGAGTCGCTTTGCTGAATCCGTCGAATAAGAGACCCAACAAGGAGAACGATCATGATGACACGAAGGACATTTGTTGCCGAAGTCGCCGCAATGTCGGGCGGCCTTGCGCTTCTCAAATCCCAACAGGCCGCCGCGGGCGAGCGGAGTGCCGCGACGATCCTGCCGGAGCCGCGGGAGGCTCCGGAATGGGCGCACAAGGCGCGCATCTTGTCCGCCGAGTATCGTGACGTGCCGAATCTGGCACGCGCACGCGAGGAATTTCGAGCGACGGTGATGCTTCTCTATTGCTGTCCCGAAACCACGAACGGTTGGTGTCCCGCGGGCACGTGGGACCAAATCGCGTTTTTCATCCAGAAGGCGCACGCACAGAACCTCAAGGCGGTTTGCTACTACGTCACGACGACGACGGAAGAATCGTTCATGTCGCCGGAGAGGCGGGACTGGGTGCAGACGACGGTTGATGGGAAAGCGTGTCAGTTTAATCGCCGCCACGTGTGGCATCTGCGCTACGCGTTTTGTTACAACTCGCCGTGGTCGCAGCACGTCGCCCGGATAGCCCGCGGCTATGCCGCGGCGGGAGCCGACGGCATCTTCCTCGACAACCCGCAATACTACTCGTTCGTCGGCACCACGTGTTTCTGCAAGTTCTGCCGCCGAGCTTTCAAGCAAGAGACAGGGCAGGATCTCGCGCAGGCCGACGAGGCCGTTCGCATCGCATTTCACCAAAAGAGCCTGCGCGAGCACGTCAAACGCGTCTATGCAGCGGCGAGCGAAGCGGCACCGGGAAAGCAACTGGTGATCACCTGCAACACTTCCAATCCCGCGTTGCCCATGCAGCGGTTGGACAGCCTTGGCCAGGCAGAGAACGTGATTTTCCGCGAGACGTTCGCCGGCCAGAAGAACGCAAAGGAAAGCCTGCGCCGGGACGCGGCGGTGTTCCCACGAAAACCATTGTGGGTTATTCTGACGGAAGGCTCCGGCGCGAAAGGGTGGACGGGCAACGTGCAGAAAGCCGCTGCGCAATTCGACGAGTCGCTGGGGATCCTCATCGAGTTGGGCCTGTGTCCGATGGTCTGGGCGACGATACCGAGTCAGGACCCGCTGAACCCCGGTTTCACACAGGACTCCATCTACAACCAGCCGGAGCTAGCCAAGGTGGTGGCGAAACATTTCTCCAGTTGATGGCCTCGCTATGAAACCGATCCAGAAGTGCGCAAGGATGGCCGCGTGGTTTGTCCCGGTCATTACAGCCGTTTGTGTGCATGGCGCGGCTACCGCCGATGCGCTGTGGAAACCCGGCGGGCAGCGCGTCTGCATTGACGGGATCACCTTCGACAGCACCATTCACTGCGGCAACGGGCACGGCTTTGCCAGGGTCGGTCCGGATCACTATCGGTTCCGATCCCGGGTCGGCCTTGAACCCTATGCTTGGCGGTTCTATTTCAAAATCGAGTGCCCGCAGGCGGTCGGACGGACGATTACGCTGGAGGTGGCTGATTTCAATCACGCTGGGCGGACCGTGTTTCATGAGAGCGCCACGGTATGGTCCGCCGATGGCCGAAGGTGGATCGCGATGGAGCCGCAGCAAATGGAGATCGTGCCTTTCACGCCGACCGGCTGCGCTGAGTTTGACGCTCATTATGGCGACCGTGAACATGTGCCTTACGGCGTGCGCTACCGGCTGCGTCTGACCGCGCCGCAGATGTGGTTCGCGGCGCCGACTCCCTACACACTCCAGCGCCGCGATGAACTGCTTGAGCGACTGGCGGCGGCGCATCCAGAGTTGGTCCGCTCGTTCACCGTTGGCGAAACCCGCCACAGCCGCTCACACGGATATCCGATCCGCGCAGTGCGCATCGCGAAACCCGGCGATGACCCGCAGCGGCAGAACGTGGTCGTCATCGCCGGCGAGCACAGCGCGGAGACGGCGGGCATGTATGCGTGTGAAGGATGGATGGACGAAGTGCTGGCTCACCGCGAGTGGCTCGATCGTTACGCCTTCTGCTTCGTGCCGGTCGTGAACGTGGACGGCGTCCATTATGGCTCGACGTATTACAACCTGCCCGCCGCGCTGGCCGAAGGCGTGGGCGACAATGTCTCTCAAGGCTGGCACGACCGCAGACTGCCGGAGGTGAAGGCATTGTGGCCGTTGTTGGGCGAGTGGCGGGCGGTGTTCTTTGCGAGCCTGCACAACGGCCGGCATCGGACAGCGCTGGAAGCGTTGGGCCCGCCAGGTCGAGGCAGCGAGGCGCTGCTGGGTGCGTGGCGGGGCGAGCTTGGCCTTCCCTTCGAGCGGGTGAGATGGCAGGAAAAGCCGGCCGCCTTCAACGTGCTCCCTCGATCGGGGATCACGCCGCTGGCTTATACGATCGAAACGCTGTTGTTGGCGCGGCAGAAGGGCTGTGCGTCGTTCGAGGAAAGCTACCTTCAGACCGGCCGCCAACTGGCCCGGGGCACCGTGCTTGCGCTCGACGCCATGCCGCCGGACGCCAAGCGGCCCGAGGCCAGCTTGACTCACTTGCCACAAAACCAACCGGGCCAGAAGAAACTGTCGCCGGGGCCGCCAAGTGAACGCGTGCGTCTGGTAGGCGCAGATTTCACGGCCCAGCTTCCGTGGTTCTATCACAACCTGCCTTTTGAACGCTGGCAGCAGCACGACGTTTACAGCTTCGAGGTCAACGGATGGGACTTGCCACCGGGCCAATACGCCGTGGCCCTGCAACCGCGCGGCAACCCGACCTCGCTGGCGGTGGGCTTTGACGGCAGCCGTTTTCAGCAAGTGCCGGTCCGTGACGGGCGCGCCGAACTGCCGTCGGTGCGCATTGATAACCGGATGCTGAGTCTCTACCTGAAAGCGCCCGGCGCACCGGAGGGCGGCCCGCTGGAATCGGTTCTCGTCTATCCCGCCAGCGAAGACGCGTCCAGCGCCGCCGACTCGGCCGTGCCGTTCACCGGTTATCGGCGCGACACCCGCGTGCAGGAGCGGGAGATTCTGGGCCAGGACGCTTGGGGCGAGTTCTACTCGTTGTTGCGGCGCGACAGCTTCGGCAAGAAGGAGCTTCGGGCGATGTTCAACGATCTGCTGGAGTGGTGCCGGCGGCGGCAGGTCATGGAGCCGGGTGACCGGCATTACGGCGCCATCTACTCGGAAGAGGACAAATACGATTTCCGCGACGCGGCGGCCGCGGCCGTGTGCTTTACCTACGCCTGGCGTGACACGGGCGACGAGCAATGGCGCCGCCGGGCGCTGGCGGCGCGAGCTTACGCCCTCCAAGGCCAGCACGTCGAAGACCCGGCCAATCGCAATCAATACGGCGGCCTTTGCCAAATGATCCCGTCGTTCCAGCGATTGGGCGACAAGCTTCCCGATGTGAACGGCGTCGAGACGTGCATCGCGATCAACCACCTGGTCAAGACGTTCGAACTCGGCCTGGAGCCTTCGGAACAAGACCTCCGCCGGCTCGAAATGGCCGCCCGTTGGGTGGCGGCCAGCGAGTTCCAACCGGGCAAGTTCCAGCACCACGAAGGCACAACGTGGGACTGCCAGAACTCCAATGCGCTGGGCACGATGGCGCTCGCCCGGGCCTACCATGCGCTGGAGAAACGGGGCCGTCACCCGCCGGAGTCCTGGCTGGACGCGGCCCGCCGGGGAATGGGTCATTGGATGGAGGGACAAGAGGCGATCGGGTGTTGGCCTTACCGATTTGCCATGATCGGCCGCGGCCAGGCCTTCCACGAGCGGAACCTGCCGGACCAAGGGATGGGCACGTATCATTTCCTCGTCGCCTGCGGCACGCCCGTCTTCCACGGCGAGCCCAACGTCCAGGATCGCATGAGGCGGGTTGCCCGGTGGTGGCTATGCACGAGCCGGATTGATCGCCGGCCGCCGCTGGCAACCATTGATCTTGACGACCGCCAGACCACCGGTGGTTTGAAGTTCTCGGCCTTCACTTGGTGCCGCTTTATGGCCGCCGCTTCACTGATGCGGATCGCCGAGTCCAGCAGCGAGCGCGACCTCTGGCGGCAATTGGCGTTGCGCTACATGGAGCACGTTTACACAAAACTCTGGAACCGCACCGATCCGAACACCGCGCCCGTGATGCGCGCCACGCGCGAGGACATGAAGCTCCGCACTTGGATCCAGGCCGCTGAATGGGACGCTGCACTGTTGCGGGACATGGAGGAGCGGTTACCGTGAGGCAGGCATTCGCCGCGAAGCCGGAAGCTTCTTGAGATTTCCGGCCAATTTCTCCGCCTGACAAGTGAAAGCCGCTCTGCTATAAGCGGCGCGACTTTTCGACAACACAAACCTTCCACCACTAACACAGGAGACAACATGGTCAACGTCGGACTTATCGGACTCGGTTTCATGGGCGTCACCCATTTCAAGGGCTACAAGAACATCCAGAACGCGCGCGTCGTCGCCATCTGCGACAGCATTGACAAGCGGCTCACCGGCGACTGGCGCGACATCAAGGGCAACATCGGCGACTCCGGCGGAGTGCAGGACCTGACCGGCATCGCCACCTACAAGGAAGTAGACAAGTTGCTGGCCGACCCGAACGTGCAGCTTGTGGATATTTGTCTGCCGACCGGCGCTCACCGCGACGTGACCATCCGCGCGTTGCAGGCCGGCAAGCACGTCATCTGCGAAAAGCCCATCTCCGCCGCGCTAAAGGACGCCGACGCGATGGTCGCCGCTGCCAAGAAGTCGAAGAAGCATCTCTTCCTCGCGCAGGTCATCCGGTTCTGGCCGGAGTTCAAGTTTGCCGCCGAGTGCGTCGCCGACGGCCGCTACGGCAAGCTGCGCGGCGCGCACCTGCGCCGCATCATCTCGCAGCCCGACTGGCTCGTGGGCGACTGGCTCGCTTCGGCCAAGGCCAGCGGCGGCCCGCTGATTGACCTGCACATCCACGACTCCGACTTCATCGTCCACGCCATCGGCATGCCCAAGCGCGTGAGCAGCCAGGGCATCGTCGCCAAGGGCGTGGTCACCTATGTCGTCACGGAGTATTCGTTTGGCCCGAAAGGCCCGGTCATCACGGCCCAAGGCGGCGCGGTGGCGACCAAGGGACTGTGCTTCGAGCACGGCTACGACTTCTACTTCGAGAACGGCACGCTCCAGTTCAACTCGCGCATGGGCTTCCCGCTCACGCTCTGGAAGCCGGACGGCACCTCCGAGAAAGTGGACCTCTCCGGCTACGAGGACGGTTACGTGGCCGAACTGCGCCACGCCGTGGATGTCGTGGACGGCAAAGCGCCGAAGAATCTCCTGACCGCTGCCAGCTCCCGCAACGGCCTGAAGCTGACCCTCGCCGAAGGCAAGTCGGCGATGACCGGCAAGCCGGTGAATGTTTGACGTGGGCGCAGCTAGGAATCGAAGTTCCTCTCTGCGATGAGAGAGTCACCATGAATCGTCGGGAGTTCGCACGTCTTGCGATGGCCGGGATGGGAATGCCGGTGCTTCCGCTTATCGCGGGTGAAACGGCCGACTACACTCGGGCCAATACCGACTGGCTGGCAAAACGTCGTTACGGGATTGGAGTCCATTGGACGGCTCAGACTGTCCCCCGCAACGGCGATCCGTTGCCGTTTCAGCGAGCTGTTGATGCCTTCAAGCTGAAGGAGTTCGTGGAGCAGGTTCGGCATGCCGGGGCCGACTATGTTCTTTTCACGGCCGCCCACGCTCTACAAATGCTTCCCGCTCCGCACCCGGTCATTGACCGCCTTCTGCCCGGCCGAACCTGCAAGCGGGATTTGATTGGCGAGCTTGCGGACGCCCTTGCCGCCCATGGTCTGCCGCTCCTTGTGTATTGGAATCACTCCTGCAACGGCCGGAACGATCCCGAGTGGCGAAAGGCGGTTGGTTATGACGGAAAGGACAAGACCATCCTCGCCAGGAACCTGATTGAGATCATCGCGTGGATGGGCCGGCGATATGGCAAGAAGATCAAGGCGTGGTGGTTCGACAGCTCCTACTCTCTCGATCCCCGAGGGCCGCACAATTCGGTGACCACGGACATGACCGGTTTCCAGTTTCCGTGGGAACGATTCACTGTGGCGGCGAAGATCGGGTTTCCCGGCCGCTTGGTCACCTACAACGCCGGTGTCGCCCAGACCTATCTCTACACGACTCATCAGGACTATTGGGCCGGGGAGTTGGTCAACCTCAAGGTCCCGGCGACGAGCCGCTACCTCAACAACGGTCTGCAATGGTTTGGCTGGACGTGCTTGGACCACCGGGGCTGGGTTCACACAAAGCGGAACACGGATATTCCGAAGCCGCTCTACACGGACGACGAGGTCATCGCCTTTGTCCGCGCCTGCAACGCCCATCAGGCTCCGATGACCTTCAACGTTGGCATCTACCAGGACGGGACAATGGCGTCGGCTTCGGTGGAGCAGTTGCGCCGATTGGGGTCGAACCTCAGGGCATAAGCCGGGCCCTGACGGAAGTGCTCTGCCAACTATCGTGACCGCAACAGCTCGCTGAGCCGAATCCGCCAGCACGCCGCCGAGCGGTGTTTGGGGCGGTCTTCGCCGCCGAGCGCCCACAGCCAGTCGTGCGTCTTTACGAGATGGACCATTGAGCGGATGGGCAACCGCGCGCTCGGTTCGTAGCGGTCGGCGGCGATGTCGTAGATGAAGCTCTCGTCGGTGAAGCCTTCACTCTTGTAGCCGCCGACGAGGGAAATCCGCTTCTCATTCAGCGCCACCGCCGTGACGCCGCGCGCAGCGAATGGATACGGGCTGATCGGCTTCCACGCTCGTGTCGCGAGGTCGAGCGCGAACGCGGCGCTGCGGTTCACCACCTGTTTGCCAGCCGCCTCCCAAGTCGCGCCTGTGAAGGCGAAGACACGCGTCTTGGCGGCAGCCACTGCCACCAAAGCGGTCGGACCGGCGGGATAATCCGGCAGACGCTGTGCCTCCTTCGAGCCGTTGCGCCACTCGAAGCAGTGCGCCGTGACCGTGCTGAAATCGGCGATGTCCGCAGCGCCACCGATCACGAACAACCAACCATCTGCAAAACCGGCTCCCGCGAGCGTTACCGGCTGCGGCAGACGCGCAGGCTGTCGGGGAGGACGGTCAACCTTCCATTCCAGAATCGAGTCGGACGTTTTCTGCCCGTCGCTGCCGCCGGCGGTAAGAAACCCGCCACCCGCCGCATAAGCGAGCGGTGCGGGCAACGACGGCAACGGTTTCCACGAGTTCGCCTTTGCGTCAAACCGCCAGCGTTTCGCCAGCCAGTTCTTCGTGTCGTTTTCCCAGTTCGTCCCGCCCGCAACGATGATGTCCTCGCCTACCGCGAAGCAAATCATGCCACCGTTCGGCTCCGGCAGATCGGGCATTCGTTGCCAGCCTTCGGTCGCGGAGGAGATCGTGGTGGTCATAAGAGTAATCCAAAGACACGCATCAGTCAGTCTTGCGCGTCGTCTTGTTGTCGGGGTCATTGGCGCGTTCATAGACATCCATCGTTCCATTTGGCGGTTGCCAGTCGGCGCGCTGGCGGACATCGTGCTCGCCGCTCAGCTTTCCCGGCTCGCTCGGCGGCGTGGGATCGTCGCTGCGGCGCAGTTCCCACCAGCATTGGCCGCAGTGGTTGTGCTCGTGGTCCACAACCCAGCCGCATTCCTTCAGCAACGGCCCGATCCAGCCCATGCAGTGGTCGCAGTAGTCGTGGTATTGGCGGAGGCTGTTGCGTGTCAGGAAGCCTTTGGAGGGACAGGCGAACATGTCTATGCGATACACCGCGTCCGTGGCGGTGCAGTGGTAGCCAGCGCCCTCGTCGGCGAGTGTGTGGCCCCAATACTCCTTCATCCCCTCGATGCCCTTCGCGCCGATGAGCGTCGCCGCGTGGCGCTGCGAGTCATGACGAATCGCCTCATTCCAATACTCTCGCACCAACGGCTCGCCGCCCTGCTGGCGGAACCACTCAAAGGTCCACTCGTAGTGGCCGCAGAAGTCGTAGCAGCCTAGCATGACGACGCCTCCTTGATGTGCGCGAGGTCCTGCGGCGCGGACGCGGCTTCGCAACGGAGAAAAACCTGCCGGCATGAGCCGTTGCCGCCTTCGACGCGAACCGTCAGTCCGGCAGGCGCGGCCATCGTTTCGCCGATGAAGTAACAGTGCTGGCAGAAACACGGCACGATTCCCCGGCCGTGCGCACGAAGGTGTTTGATGGCGGGGCAGACTTTCACGTCGAGCGTAACGGCGTCCGACGATTGGCGGACTTCGACTTCCGCGCCCGGCTCGGCGGCAAAAAAAGCGCGCCAGTATTCCGCGACGGCGGTCAGGCCACCTGCGCTCCACCGCGCCGCGACTGGCGCGAAGTAGCGCCCACCAAGGTCGGTCCAGTATCGGCGCAAGCCCTCGATGCCGAGCTTGTTTAGCACGAAGCGGAAGGTTGCGTTGATCGCGAAGTAAAAGTCCGCCGCGCCGACCGGCTTCGTGTCGGTGTAGGGCAGTGGATTTCCGGAGGGGGGCATGGTTGTTTCCTAGCCGCATCCATGTAGTCGCCGCGGCCCCTCACCCTTGCCCTCTTGTATGTTGGGCGCGCTCGTTGCCCTCTGGAACCGTTTGCACGCGTTCGTTGGGGAGCCGGAGTCGCTCTCGCCTCTGTCCGTCACTCGAACCGTTGATGGAGCCGTCACAGCCGCGACGCGCTCGTATGTGCAAGTAGGAGCCCGAACAGCATGAATAACTTGACCGAAACAACCTCGTCCGTCTACACCGGCCTGGACATCGCCAAGGCCACCCTGCAACTCCACCTCCAAGGCCAGCAACTGAGTTTGCCCAACACGGCGGCCGGCCATCGCCAACTCATCAAACGATTGCGTAGCGTTCCCGGCGCGCACGTCCTCTGCGAAGCCACAGGGGGCTACGAACGCGCTGTGGTTGCCGCACTGCACGCGGCGCAGATCCCCGTTAGCGTCCTCAACCCCGCCCAAGTCCGCTACTTCGCCTTGGCTCAAGGCCAGCGCGCCAAAAACGACCCGATTGACGCCAGCGTGCTGAGCGCCTACGGCGCCGCCCTGCGTCCCGATCCAACCCCGCTGCCGGACGCTTGTCTGCGGCAACTGCGCGCTTTGGTGCAATGGCGGCTGCATCTGCTCGAACAACTCCAAGCCGCTCGCAACCACGCCGAACACGCCACCGAGGCTTTCGTGCGCAAACAACTCACCCAACTCATCGGCCAACTCAGCCGCCGGATCGAAGCGGCTGAAATCGAACTGGCTGCCGCCTTGGCCCGATCGCCCCAGTGGCAGGCACAAATCAACAAACTCACCGCGCTGGACGGCATCGGCACGCTGACGGCCGTCAGCGTGCTCTGTCAGATGCCCGAACTGGGTCAACTCAACCGCGGCCAAACCGCCGCCTTGGGGGGCTTGGCGCCTTGGACACGGCAAAGCGGACCGTGGCAAGGCCAGCGCCACATCGGCGGCGGGCGAGCGGCCGTGCGACGGGCGCTCTACATGGCCGCCGTGAGCGTGGCGCGCATGGCTCAGAGCCGGCTGGGCCGTTTCTACAGGCGACTGCGTGAGGCCGGCAAACCGGCCAAAGTCGCCCTGGCCGCCGTGATGAGGAAACTGTTGATCCAAATGAATCATGCACTCAAACCCGCATGAAAACATCTTGCAATCCAACACCGTTGCTCCCCATCCGATGGGGAGAGGGAATCGCTTGCCTCTATTACGAGCGCGGACGCTATCCAATGAGCTAACAAGCAGCGCGCGAAACGCCTCCCTCTCCCCGTCTGACGGGGAGAGGGCCGGGGTGAGGGACTGTTTCAGTTGAATGGTCATGACTTAGCTCTCAGTCTCAGTCCGCTTCGGCTTGATAAGAAACATCAGGCCGGCACAGACGAACAGGCTCAAAGCGGCAGCCAGGAACAGGTTGCTGACGTTCACCTGCGCATCGCGCAGCGCGCCGCCGGCATAGATCGCCAGGCCGCCGACGGCGCAACTGAACAGGTTCAACACCCCGTAGCCTGTCGCCCGATAGCGCGGATCGCATACGAGACAAAGGATCGGCATCATGTTCGAATCGGTGAAGACGCGCGCCAAACCGTAGAGCATCAGCCCGCCGATGGCGACGGGCAGCAGGGTGGTCTGTGCCGCGATGAGGACGCCGGGCGCCGCGAGGCACAGGCCGATGACTGGCACGAGGATGCGCGCGCGCTTGTTGGTGCGGCTCCAACGGTCGGCCCAACCACCGCCGACGAGGAAGCCCACCAGCGACGCGCCTTGCAGATAGCCGGTCGCCGACAAACCGGCCACGCCTTGGGAAAGATGGAAGTGCTCGTTCAGATACGTCGGCATCCACCCGACCACCGCCCAGCCGGTCATGCCGAGTAACCCCCAGAACACGAGCATGAGCAGGAACGTGCCGCTGCCGAACAAGCTGACCATCGCTTCGACAAAGCCGGCCCCACGCTTCTTGTCCGCCGTAGCCGGTGCTTCAGCTTCTTCGCGCGGCGCGTCACGCAGCGCAAACATCAACACCACGGCATAGACGATGCCGATGATGCCGAAAAGGGTGAACGCATAACTCCATCCATACCGTTCCGCGAGCCAGCCGCCGAGGCCGCCCAGCCCGGAACCGACGCTGATGCCGGTCATGTGGACGCCCGTCGCCAGCGAGCGGGTGGTGCCGCGATGATAATCGGTGATGAGCGCGAGCGCCGCCGGGATGTAGGTGGCCTCACTGATCCCCATCAGTGCGCGCACGACGAGAAGCTGCTCAAAGGTTTTTGCGTGACCCGTGAGCCATGTCAGCGCCGACCAGGCGAGCAGGCTCCAGAGAATGACGCGGCTCCTGCTGAAGCGATCCGCCAGGAATCCCGCGAAGGGACTCAACCCGGCATAGACCCAAAGAAACACCGAGGTGAGCAGGCCGAACTGCGCATCGGTCATCGGGATCGCCTCCATCAACGATCCACGCATCGTGGTGATCATCACCCGGTCGAGGTAGTTCAGGAGCGCGACGACCCAGAGCAGTCCGACAACGAGCCACGCGCGACGGAGATGGTGAGCTTGGCTCGTCATGTGGCGGCACTACTATTGGTGGTGTTGGGGCGGCGCATGGAACGCGAACTTTATAGAGCATGGCGGGTCCGTTGACAACGCTTTGCCAGCGGCATTTGCGCGTGGACGACAGCGAACGGTCAGGTTTGTTTCTGCTGACGGCTCTGCAAGTATTCTTCCACGGCCTTCATCACCGTTGCCACATCCAGTTGCTCCAGACAGAGGCTTCGCCCACTGTCGTCGCATCCCTTCCGATGACACGGGACGCAGTCCATCGCCGGAGTCACCATCCTGTGCCGGTCGTCGGCGATGCGCCATGCGCGCCAGTCCGTGGGACCGTGGATCGTGACGGTGGGCGTTCCAACCGCGGCGGCGATGTGCGGTGCCGCGCTGTCCACGCCGAGATGAAGTCTGCTCAAGGAGAGAATCGCCGCAAGTTCGCCGAGGCTGGTTTTCCCGGCTAGATTGAACGCGCGCCCTTCGCGTCCTGCGATGATGTTCGCGCACGCCGCTGCTTCCTCGCGAGAGCCGATCAACACTGCGGAGAACCGGTGCGCGTCCCAGAGCCGGTCAATGACCTCCTGCCATTTCCCACCGTCCCATTCCTTGTATTTCCATCGCGCGAAAGGATTGATCGTGACCCACGGCCCGGCGGGCGCGAGACCGCATTCGGCGAGCAGTTCCACGGCCCGGCGGGAGTCGGCTGGCGCGACGTGCAGCCGCGGCGTGGAATCTGCCGTGTCCATGCCGATGGCGCGCACCATGCGCAACGACTGGTTCGCGCCGGGATGGACGTTCGGCGGGCCGGGCGGGGAGTTGCGGATGGCTTGGGTGAAGCAAAGGCGTTTCCAGTTTCGGCCGGGGCCGACTCCCCAGCCGACGCGCTCCTGCGCCCCGGTCAGGAGAGTGAGAATGGCGCCCCGGTCGCCCGTGCGAAGGTGAAGGACAAGATCGTAGCGCGTCTGGCGAAGCCGGCGGATGAACTGCAATTGCTCGCGCAGCTTGCGAAAGAACGAGCCGTCACCTTTCGCCAGCCCGATGACCTCGTCCAATCTGGGGTCCGCGCGGAGCAAGGAGCAAAACGGTTCGCGCACGAGGATGGAAACGCGCGCGCCGGGATGCGCTTGTTTGACGGCGCGGATCGTCGGCGTGGTCAGCACCACGTCGCCGATGTCGCCGAGTTGGATGATGAGGATGTTGCGGAACTCCGTCATCGTGTGCCGCTCATTTCGTGAAATGAAAAAGCCCGCAACCGTATTTCTGAGCGGTCCCCGCCTCGGGCTTCTCATTGCGCCTGAAATGGCCGCCGTCGTCCACCAACGCGAACTCCACGAGTTTCAGTCCCTCGAAGTAACCCAGTATCTGCTCCGAGGAGTGGATGCGGTGGGCGTTGAAACAGACGCGCGGTTTCCCGACCGGCAGGCCGAAGTAAAGGCTTCCTCCCCGCGCAAGCACGCGCCGAAGCTCGCTGCAAGCTTTCGCCGTGCCCAGCGGATCCATCGGGTCACCGTAACGCCCCAACCCGACATGCTCGGCCACGTGAAGGCAGGACAGCGACGGGATCGAATCGTCGGGATAAGGCATCGCCAGAACGGAGCCGGCCTTGCCCTCCAAGGTCGGCAGGTCGGTCGTCAGTGGGCGAATATCAATAAACGTGAGATGCGTGATCGTCGAAAGAAAACCCGCGTAATCAACCTTGGAGCCGACGTCCACATGGGCTTTGACGCCGCTCTCCAGGACTTTTCGGAACGCCCAGATGTCCTGGTAAAAGTAATGCGTGTCAAACGAGGTCGTGGCGGTCCTCTCATCGAAGCAGGGGTAGAGATCGCGCCAGGCAACTTTCTCCGCCCCGGCCATCTTCTGGTAGCGCCGCAGCTCCGAGAAAAAACCGACATACTTCGGAATGGATTTGAGTCTCAGTTTCACGTTCGCACATTCTCACATTGCACGGTTCGCTTGAATCGCCCCCGGATTTGCTGGCTACATCATGCGTTCCATGCTCTCAAGAATCTGCGCAACCGTAATTGGCGCCACCGGAACTTGCAATCTGATTTCCGGCGGAGAGAAAGTTCGCAGCCCTTGTTGAAAGGCGCTTGTCTGGCACGCAGTTCCACTCTAGATTCCGCGCCGATATCGCGGAAACAAGAAACACACTTGGCAGGGAAACGCCGACTATGAGCAACTCAGAATCATGCAAGATCACCCGCCGTCAGATGTTGCAGCGCAGCCTTGGCCTCGCCGCCGCGGGCGCGTGGGGCGCGCAAGCCGGCAGCGCGTCGGCCGCCGACACCCGCCCCGCCGTCACCAAGGGCCGCATCAAGCAGTCCATCGTCCACTGGTGCTACGAAACCGCCGGTGGGAAGTGGGACATCGAGAAGATGTGCCAGATCGCCAAACAGTTCGGCGTTGCCAGCGTCGAGTTGGTTGAAGCGAAACACTATCCCGTGCTCAAGAAATACGGCCTCACCAACGCCATCGCGCAGATCAACATGAACCCCGACCCGCCGTTCATGTTCGGCTTCAACAATCCCGATCACTGGCCACGCGTGATGAAGGCCACCGAGGTCGCCATTGACGACTCCGCCGCCTACGGCTATCCGAGCGTCATCTGTTTCACCGGCTACAGCGCAAAGAACCCGAATGACCCCAAGAGCCGGCGCATCTCGCTGGAGCAAGGCACGAAGAACTGTGTCGCGGGCCTCAAGAAGATCGTGGGCTACGCGGAGAAGAAGAACATCACCCTCTGCCTCGAAATGCTGAACACCCGCGCGACTGACCACCCGATGAAGGGCCACCCCAGCTATCAGGGCGATCACGCCGACTACTGCTTTGACATCATCCGCCAAGTCGGCTCGCCCCGGCTGAAATTGTTGTTCGACGTCTACCACGTCCAGATCATGGACGGCGACATCATCCGCCGCATCCGGCAGAACAAGGAACTCATCGGACACGTCCACGTGGCCGGCGTTCCCGGCCGCGGCGAACTGGACGCCAAACAGGAGGTCAACTTCCCCGCCTGCATGGAGACGCTGCTGGAGATCGGCTACACCGGCTACGTCGGGCAGGAGTTCATCCCGACGCGCGACGCGCTCCAAGGCTTGCGTGAGGCAATTACACTCTGCGACGTGTAATGCGCGCTGATGCCAAGCACAACAAGTTCCCGGCACATCAGCTACGATGAGCTTCATCGAAATACTGTTGATCGCGGTCGGGCTGGCGATGGATGCATTTGCGGTGGCGCTGAGCGCGGGCACGAGCGGTCACGGGCGGAAGGTCCGGCCCGCGTTGCGGATTAGTTTCCACTTCGGGTTGTTTCAGTTCCTGATGCCGGTGATCGGCTGGTTTCTGGGCATGCGGCTCCAGCGGCACATTGAGGCGTATGACCACTGGGTTGCGTTCGGGCTGCTGGCGTTTGTGGGCGCACACATGATCTACGAATCGTTCCAGCGCGAGCCGGACGAACTGCCCGGCGATCCGACGCGCGGGCTGCGGCTGGTAACCTTGTCCATCGCGACGAGCATTGACGCGCTGGCGGTGGGGTTGAGTCTGGCGATGATCGGCGAGCGGATTTGGTATCCGAGCGTGGTCATCGGCGTGGTGACAGCAGCGTTGTCGTTGCTCGGTATTCAACTCGGCAACCGGCTGCGCGGCGCGTTCGGCAAACGCATGGAGCAGGTCGGCGGGGTCATCCTCATCGGAATCGGCGTGAAGATTTTACTGACGACGTAAAGGCAGGATTCGGACTGCTGATTCGGTGTTTCAAAGGCTGGCCGACATGACGACGGATTATCAGGCAGGGACAGCGCAGCAAACTGCCGTGGAAGTCGTGTCGCGGTGGTGGCAAAACCACCACAGAATAGTGAGCTGTGCAGTTTCACAGTAACGCGACTGGATGCGGCAAAACAGGAGCGGCCCACGAGCCGGCAACACCACGATCAACTTCACCACCAGCCGCGCGACTTCCCTAGCGGTAAATGTGCACGATTGCTTAATGCACCTTGAAGGTTCATTCCTTTGTGAAGAACGCGTAGCCTAGGACATCATATACACCCTTGGGATACGTCGGACGGCGTGCAAGCACTCGGCATTCTTCAATGCGTAGCGTGGGACGCACGCGGGGCGGCTCAAAGCGACAGATGAGTTTTAGGGCTTCATCCGGGTCGTCAGCCACAACATCGAATGTGGTGAAGAACCCGGGCCGTCTTCTCTCGCCCACAAGAGGCCTATGCCAAAGTCCTTGGATCAGGACACGCATGTATTTCGCGGCGGGTGAAACCTGGTGTTCCACCTCTCGCATTAGTGACATGGCACCCGCGTTTGTTCTGTTAAGCTCAATTGCCCGCATGAGATCAACCCAGCAACGCTTTCGATTGTTTGTGCCACACCAATAGGCAGTGGCTCTATCAACATAGAGTCTGGAAAGCACTTCCGCGCCAGTTTCGTGCGGACTGATTATGCTGTTTATAGCGGCCGAGAGTCGCAGCCGTTTAGCTCGCCAGAGTGTGCGATTAGCCAGTCGGAGCGCAGCCCTAAACCGTTTGATCTTGGTAAGAATCTGCACTTTCAAACTAGCGAGATTTATCGCCAGAACTCCGCTCCCCAACATCCTGATGCTGCGAATGGTTTCCAATGCTGCCTCCGGGCGGCGTTGGCGCACGTATACGAGAGCCATGTTGAACCGAACAGTAGAGATATCTGCACCGGGACAACCCCCAGCGCGCTTGAACGCCTTCATTGCTTGCCCGTATTGGCCCTGATCTGAGCAGTAGCAACCGAGTTGGTCCCAAAGGAGCCAGAGGTCAGGCACTTTCTTCACGCCCTTCTTCAAGATCACTATCGCTTTCTTGCGCTGGTCCATGGCCCAATAAGCTTGGGCCATAATCTCGAAGCCAGAGGTGTGACGAAGCCGCTCGATTTTGCGGCCGACCTTGAGCGCGCGTTTGTATTCGAATTGCTCAATACACTGTGATGCTTTTGCCCGAAGCCGCTTGACGATTGTGGCTCGTTGACTCGACTGGTGATCTAGGTTTGTTGGAGGCATCGCTCAACCGGCTTCATCGTTTTCGCTAACGCTGGGTTGTTTCAGCAATCGCATCTACTTCACTTCACGACCAATCGCGAAACTTCCTTGGCGGTGAGGGCGCGGTTGAAGACGGCGATCTCGTCGAGGCGGCCTTCCCAGTTGGAGTCGTTGTCGCTGCGGCCGCCGAAGAAGCATTGGTCGAAGCCGGCAGGGAAGTTTGCGGCGGTCTTCGTCTCGATCTCAAGCTGGCCGTTGAGATAGACGCGCACGGTCTGGCCGTCGCGCACGAGGACGACGTGCTGCCATTGCCAGCGGGGGATGACGGTGTTACCGGCGGTCACGGTGGCCGCTTCGTCACCGTGAAAGAAGATGAGCCGGCCGGTGTTGCCACTCTTGCCGCCGATGCCGAGATGGTCGCCGAACGCGCCGAGACCTTGATCATGGTCACGGGAGAAAAACCAACCACTCACATCGCGCCCGTCGTTCGGCATGCCGTTCCACAGCCACATCGAGACGGAGTAACGGTCGCCGAGACTACTGAGCCGCGCGCGCAGCCGGCCACCGACGAAATGCGGCGCACGGTTCACTTCGCCCGCCGCGCAGAACGCTTTCGAGTGCGGGCCTTCGAGGTAGTAGGTGATCTCGCGTTCATACACTGCGTCGTGACCGTGAGCGCAGGCGTTGCTGGCGTGCGGACTGGTGAACTCGTTCATGCGCCAGTAGGCGGCGGGTTTCAGCGCCAGAATCGCGCGCGCGGCTGGACCATCGTTGAGCTTCCACTCGCGCCGTGGCTGACCGCTGACCTTTTCCAGCAGACTGATGGCGGTCTCAGCGATCTTCGGCTCGGCTTGGACTTCGAGACCGGCGGAACGCGCAGGCCAGGTGTTGTAGCCACCGAAGAGATATTGCTCCGGCGGCGGGATGTAGCCGTCGCCGCCGTTGGCCAGTTCGAGCACCATGTTGTGCGGGAGCGGGCTGGCGGCTTTGATCTTCAGACCGGTGATGGCGTAGGTCTCGCACGACGTGGTGGCGATGCCGATGTCGCCGATGCGCAACGCCTGCGTCACGATCTCCGTCTTCTGCTTCTCGTGCAGGAAAATCTGCTCGCGCGCATAAACTTCCGGCAACGTCTTTGGCAGGCGGTCGCCCATCGCGGCGACGATGCGTTGCGCCCATTCGAGCCGCTGCTTGTCGGGCACGCGCAGATTCAAGGTCATCCGCCGCTCGGCCATCGCGAGGCTCACGTCGTCGCGGTAACGGATGCCCTTGTAGGCGGTCATCGCAATGTCCACCAGCCCCTTCGCGTAGTCATCAATCGTCAGCTTCGCGTCCCAGCTCTCCGGCCTCGTGTAATCACGCCGCCAGATATCGCCGCTGCAACCATGCGACATGATACCGACGAACGCCGCCTTCCCCGGCGCGGTCTCGGGCGCGATGCGTTGTTTCAGATCTTCGCAGAACAGGCCGAAGTAATCCGCGCTGATGTCCTTGTCGCCAAAGTAGTGCATGGAAAAATTCGCCAGCACCGCCAGCGGCCGGCCGTCACGCGCTTGGAACGAGATGAGGGAGAGGTCCGGATCTTCCGGCCCCGCCTCGCCCGTGGCATCGTCCCAGTTCGCTCCTGCGTGCATGTTCGCGCGGACCGTCATGTTTCCGAATGGATCCTCCTTGATACGGTCCGGCCGGCGAATCCACTGCCGCAACGCGGTGAACTCCGATGCATTGCCCTTCGCGAACCCGACGCGTGCCGACACCAGCGCGGCCTGAGCGGCCACGATGGCCTCCACGAGCTTGTCGCGCAGGAACGGCACGTAGTTTTCGTCGGCGTCCGTGCCGAGGCAGCCCATGGACGACGGCGCGCTGTGTGCGTGGACGGCCGAGATCAATATGCGGTTCGCCGGAATGCCGGTCCGTTTCTCGGCAATGGCCTTTGCTTCGTCCAGCAACAGCCGGGGCATCATGCACGTATCAACGACGACGATGGCGATCTGCTCCTTGCCGTCGCTCAGTGCGATGGCTCGCGCATGGATGGGCGTCTTGATCTTGTCCACGGAGCGGCTGGTCATGCCGCCATTGACCAACACCGGCAGCTTTGGCGGTGTGATGTCAATAATGGCGGCGCCGGCCTTGAATTCAGCGGCGCGCAGTGGAGCGGGCGGAGACAACAGCAGGGAGGCCAGCATCAGTAGAGTGATTCGTGTCTTCATAGATTGTTGAAGTCCTCACCGCAGCGTAGCACTGCCTCCCGCGGCCTCAAGCACGGAATCCGTCTCCAGAGGGTAAGTCTTGTTTTCCGTGTGGATGCTATGGCTTGAGATCTACGTTGGAGATGCCCTTCGTTCCCGGGTGCAGGAGGTTGTTGGAGAAATGCAGTCCCTTCGGCGGAGCGTAGCCTTCGGTCGCAACATGCACAGCGTAGGTGTAGCGCGGTGGAAGGACTTTGACTGCGCCATCCATCAGGACTCCGTCGCGGCCGGAATTATGGACGAGGTTGCCTTGGACGATGACATCCGTGAGCGGCGGGTTGTTCTCCGTCTGACCGGCTTCAAAGCGAATCGGAATGCCGTGGGCGTCGCCAGCCCTCATCCAGTGGCAACGACCATAGCCGAAATCCGAGATGATATTGTTGGCGACGATCGAGCCACCGTCCGCGTTGGCCTCCGTCGCCAGTTTGCTGCCTTGCGCTGGCGAGGCCGCGTGCGAGGCGGCGCCCGGCTGGAGGAGGATGCTCCACAGGTCGTTTTGTGAAAACTGGTTGCCCACGATGAGAACGTTCCGCGACCCATGCATGGCCTTCATGCCGGCCATGGTATCCTTGACGATGTTCTGCGCAACGATCACGTGATCGGCGTGGATGTCGAATCCCTGTCCCGAGTTTTCCACGTAGTTACCGAGCACTTGCGTAAAATCCGTGGTTGTCGGGCAAGCGACGTGGATGCCGGTCGCCTGGTGCCAGTTGTCGGTATAGTCGCGGTCCCAGTCCTCTTGTTTGGCGAAGCGACCCTTCACGCGGTTCTTCTTGGTGAAGTCGCCGAGGTGGAACGTCTTCTTGGCCTCGGGGGTCGGGAAGAGATGCTGTTCGATCACGCGATTGCCCTGAATCAGGGTGCCGCGGCAGTCCTTGAGGGTAATACCCGTGCCGATGAGGCACTTGAACGCGTAACCCGCGTTGTCTTTCTCACTCGTCCGGTCGTCAGCCGAGACGCACTGGTAATTCTGAACCAGACAGTTGCGGATCTGGCTCGCGTAGCAGTCGCGCAGTTCGATGGCGGCTGTGCGGGTGCGGTTGTCGAGCACTCGCAGGTTCTCCAGCACCAGATTACGGCAGTTGATCGCCAGCACGCCTTCGGTCAGCGTGTCGGTTTTGCCTTCGGGCCGCATCAGGGTGAGATCGCGGAACTGCACGCCGGTCGCGCCTTCGACGACGAGTATTGGATGCCCGGGATTGTTCTGCCGGATGCGGCCAGGCCCAAAAAGCCCCCCGCCCTGCCGACCGATATGAATCTTCCCCGATATCTCATAATCCCCGGCCGGCACATAGACCATGCGTCCGGGATTGGCACGGATGGCCTCTTGAATCGAAGGATAGTCGGCAACCGATGGTGCGTGCGTCCGCCGCTCGTGCGTCTGCGCCCGCGCGATGTCAGCAACCGCGGCCGCGGCCCCCGCCTTGGATTCCGCAGCGTGTAGCGCGGCCAGCGGAGACAGCAACAGTGCGGCGAGGAGGGGTAGCGTGGTGTGTTTCATGGATATGTCTTGGCTCATCGTGTCATCTCGATGGAATACACGGCAGTGCGCGGTGCGACGTCGAAGCGCGACACGGATGCGTCTTCCACCGGTGCGGCGCGCAGCGGAATGACGTTGCCTTGGGCATCTTTGACTTTGAGACGGCTGGTATCCAACGATTGCGGGTGTGTGACTTCAAGGGTGAGCGGTTGGTCGAAGAGTGCGGCGTCAGTCTGACAGATGAACTCAAAGGTGAGGCGCTTGGGATTTGACTGTTGAAGCTTCAGTTTCGAGGCGTTGCGCTCCGATTGATACTTGTGGATGTCCGCCATGCCGGCAATCCAGAGCTTCGACTGGTGCTCCTTGGCGACATCCAACGCGGCGCGGAAGTTCGCTTCGCTGCTGGCCCCGCCGTCACCGATGCAGTGGTAGTGGATGCGGCACCAGAGACCGCGTGAAAGATGCTGCTCCAGGACGCGGCGGAAGTTGGCGACGCGATTGCCATACGAGTCGTCCATACCAGTGGAGTTTTGCGAGGCATCGAACTGGTGGTATTTGTCCAGATAGTAGCGCAAGGTCCGCGTGGTTTCCCAACGGGTGCCGCCACCGAGATTCAGCGCCATGAGTTTGCTCCTGCCAGGCGTCAGCTTCCAGATGGCTTGCGCGGCCTCGCTGATTTCCGCCTCCATGTCGTCATCGCCAACGGCGCCGCGATGGTGTGCCGAATGATTGGCGAACTCGTGATCCCCTTGGCGCGCAGCGGCCTGCCATTCCGCTTGATGCGCCTCGAAGCCCGAACGACGCCGGCCGCCCGGCTCCGAAGCGCCGGGGTTGATCATAAAGGTGCCGCGGAAGCCATACTCGCGAAGGATGGGCATGGCCTTGGTCAGATGTGTGGGATGGGAGTCATCGAACCGGATGCTGAGAGCCGCTTTGCGTCCGTCATGCCATTTCGTGATGCCCAGACGGAGGCTAGTGGTGGCGTCCGCGAGCACGCGCTCCTTTTCGGATGGCAACGATGGTTTTCCGCCTCCCGGGTGGACTGCCTGAACGAAATAGCTGCCCGCGACCGCAGGCACGGGAATCAGCAACTTGGACCACTCGATGCCGGCGCGCCGGACCATTATCGCCTTGCCCTGCGCGTCACGCACTTCGACATCGGCAGCAGGCCATGCACGGGAACCGCTGTTGGGCAGTTCAACGCGAATCACCAGCGGTTTGGTTTCGTTGGCCGGATTCACGGTGATCTGCATCTTGAAAGGTTCGACGAGTTGCGCTGAGACGGAGGCGGGGCCGTCGTAGCCATCGAGCCTGACAATGACTCCACCCAGATCGGCAGCGTGCATCACGGGTAGCACAGCCAGCAGAGAGGCGGCACATGCGATGCACTGGAATTGTTTCATGGTTTGAACCTACTTCTTTGCACCTTCAACCTCGCGCAATAGACGGCTGGCCTCGTCGGCCGGGATGTCGCGCACGAACAGATTTCGCCAGCGAATCTCCCCGCCGTGCGTCTGGAGCATGATGGGGCCTTTGGCGGGCAGCGGTTTGGTGCGGTCCCAGAAGTTCTCCATCACGGCGCCGTCCACCACGAGCTTGTCATTGAGCCACACCCACGTGCGCGCGCCAACCTGGCGGATGCGGAAAGCGTTCCATTCGCCAAACGGCTTGTCCGCCAAAACGAGCGGGTCGCGACCGGGCGCGTCCGGCGTGTTGTTGAACAGGCCGCCGGAACCCAGGTGTGGTTTGCGGGTCGGCTTCTTGGGGTCGAAGACTTGGTTCTTGTCCCAAATCTGCACCTGCGGAGTGCCGCGCAGATAGATGCCGCTGTCGGCCTTGGCCACCGTCTTGTATTCGATGTGGAACTCGATATCACCGAACTCCTCCTCCGTAGTGGCGTAAGGCCCGGTGCCGACGTTGACCAGTTCGCCGTTCTCCACGCGCCAGTGGCTCGCAAATTCCTCGCGCTGCTTCTTCAGGCTCGCCTCGCGTTTCTCCCCTTGCAACTTGACCGCCGAGTGCGGATTCAGCCCATACCAACCCGCGAGGTCCCGGCCATTGAAAATCGCGCGGAACCCCTTCGGCGGGACCGGTTCAGCCGCGTGAAGCAAAGCCAGCGGAGCCAACAGGAGGGTGACGAGCGTCAGTAGAGTGATTGGTGTCTTCATAGATCGTTCAAATCTCTGCCGCAGCGTAGCACTGTCTCCCACGGCCTCAAGCATCGAATCCCCCCTGCACACCGCAACGTTGTTGCGCATGGAGGTGCGGCTTTCGTCGGACGGAATGTGTTTAGATTCCCGAAGGCTGAATCCAACTCGCTGAGCGTGTCGCAATCATTGCTCGTCCAACCTCGACAGAAAGCTGTCAAGAAGCAGGATTGACCTTGCACACAATTCTATCTGCCGACGGCAAGCTCGCCTCAACAGAGGCTTGAATCCGGGTAACCTCCGAAACCGCAGTAAGCCCATCGACAAGTGGTCCAGTGATTTCCTCGCCTGAAATAGTATCGAAAACGACTATTCTTCGTTTGTGTCCGGTCTTGGACCCGTGATTGATCCATTCCTCGATAGCAACTAAGCGCCCCGCATGCACCGTGGCACCGTATCGAAACCAGCGCAGAAACTTCGTATATGAGCGATGATCGAGAGTGGCCGGATCAACTCCGGGTTTGAGCAGTTCAATATCCCATCGGGTCTTTGTGTCGCTCTTCTTCCGAACTACTGACCATAACTCAAGCCGATTGTGTGCCCAACAGACAGCACTACCCCATTCAATTATCCCGGCAATCGGCACCATTTTGAAAAATGTGTTGAATCTTGGGGAGTAGGTAGCGGGGACACTTTCATGCATAGACGCCCGATCAAGCAACCTTGCAAAGCGATTGATATGGCCGAGAGCTTGACCTTGGATGGCTGCGAGCCGGCCTTGATTCTGAGCGATTAGCCACGCCAATCCAAGACCACTGCGAATACCAGTCTCCGTATGAACATCATCTGCCTCGACATAATTGCCAGGGAAGCGCGGAGCCGGCCACTTTCTAAGCCCGCAGAACATGAAGCCAGTATCCAGTGCGATAACGAATTGCGGAACTACAGCAGTAACGCCGCCACGGCAAAGTTCACACCACGCTTCTTTTAAATCCTCGGCCGAGTCTGATTGCGCCGCGAGGATGTAGCAGAACGGCCAAGGGTGGCCTTTGAGATGCGGGTAATCCTTGTCTTGGTCAGGGAAACGCGGCAATGACTGCAGCTTCCTCCAATCGCTCTTCAGCTTTTCGGTCGTGAGATTCGAAGTGACCATGATTGCCGATATCACCTGATCAACTAGCACGTGCGCTTTTCCACCCTTCGAATCGCCGGGAACAAAAACCTGTGCAAAGGCTGGGACGACAATCAAATCAACTTGGCATGATTTGTTCCCTTGATGGTCACAGATGTAGCCGCCACGCAGCACTCGAAACATCGGTCCCAAGTGTTGCTCAAGAAACTGTTGCCAGATGCGTTCGGTTTCGTTGCCGAGGTCGCTGCTTAAGGCCAGCATCCGTGCCCCAAGCATCTGTTCAAGCAGGCGGAGTCGGATATTGTGGTAGTGGGATCTGACTTCGGCCACGAATCCGTGTTCACCGGGTTTGGGCTTCAACGACTTTTCGATGCGCTCGTAAATCGAGCTGACTGATACTTGGATCGGCCTCCATAAAGATTCCGACAAGTCATCCACAATCGTTTCAATTTCCCTGGCCTCACGAGTGAGGTGAGACGTTGAGTTCACGCGATTGAAGCCATCTGCGAGCATGGTGCCCGTCTTAATTGCCAGCCCGCACAGGGATGAAAGCACCGGAATAAGTTCGTTGCTGTCCGGGCGCTTTAAGATCTTCTGCTGCTCGGCAAGGACGTGACGAAGTGCTTGCTCCATCAATGCATGTGCTTCTGGGAATCTCGGCATGTTTGTTAAAGGAGCTGCAACATAAGAGAATTGTCGTTTTTGAAACACGATCCCCGATTCCGGTCACGCGACGCGGCAGATGAATTCTTGCCTCTGTTCAAACCTTGGGCGCATTCCCGCCAAGAATGCTTCCTCGCTGCGACTTCTGTTTCGAGCGTCTTCATAAACGACAGTCACCTATCGTAGGCTCAAGCTCCAGCCTGGCAAAGTAAAATTGCTCCACGCCGGTCACACGGGGCGCAACTTGGCACCCGCGCCATCAAGCCGTGAGCCAGAGTTCATCCCAGTGGCCGTTGTCGCGAGCTTCTTCCAAACCATCCAAGTGGCGCAGGCCGCCGCGGGTCCAGAACTGCCCGGG
>Ga0172379_10001314_pt1 | contig 50567 bp, 57 predicted proteins | sample GrowelOW334metaG_FD_119756 | JGI IMG/M metagenome (GOLD analysis project Ga0172379, IMG submission 119756) | Groundwater microbial communities from an aquifer near a municipal landfill in Southern Ontario, Canada - Groundwater well OW334 metaG | ecosystem: Environmental > Aquatic > Deep... | reverse complement strand
TGATATATTGTCTCGGTGAGTGTAGGTTGATTCTTACATTTATCGTGAACAACATAAGTGCCACAAAAAACACCGCAAGGTGTTTTTTGTTTTTTACTTTACTTTAATTTTTTTCTCCATCGTTCTCACTTTTCTAAGAGCTTCTTTTGTATTCTTGCCCGTTGCTAACGCTACAGCCATCCTGCGATGAGGATAGGCAATAGGTTTGCCGAATATTCGTATTGAGGTGTCAGGAATTTTGAGAGCTTCTTCTACTCCTATAAAAGTAGGATTGTTTGTTTTTATTTCAGATAAAATTGCTGCCGAAGCTCCAGGTTTGCAAGATATATGTGGGATAGGCAAACCGAGAATGGCTCGTACATGTAGCTCCATTTCACTCATATTTTGAGTTACCATGGTAACCATACCAGTATCGTGCGGACGGGGAGATACTTCTGAGAAATAAACTTTATCTCCTTTTACGAAAAGCTCTACTCCAAAGATACCGCGTCCTCCCAAAGCATCGGTAACTTTTTTTGCAATCGTTTCTGCTTTTTTTAATACTTTTTTTGGCATTGCTTGTGGTTGCCAACTTTCGCGATAATCTCCGTCTATCTGTATATGTCCAATCGGTGCACAAAAACTAGTACCGCCAGTATGCCGCACAATGAGCAGTGTTATTTCATAATCAAAATTAATTTTTCCCTCAACGATAACTTTTCCAGTTTTACCTCGGCCTTCATCTATTCCATACTGCCATGCTCTTGCTAGATCTTTTTTACTTTTAACTTTGCTTTGTCCATGACCAGAGGAAGACATTGTCGGTTTTACAAAACAAGGAAAACCCACAGCTTCTGCCCCCTTGGATAATTCTAATAAATTTGAAGCAAAGCGATATGGACTTGTGGGTAGTTTTAATTTTTCTGCTACAAGCATTCGAATACTCTCTCTATTCATTGTGGTTTTTGTAGCATAAGCTGTCGGTATTACATTCCAACCTTCTTTTTCTAATTCAATCAGTGTATCTGTTGCTATTGCTTCTATTTCTGGCACAATAAAGTCCGGTTTTTCTTTTTCCACTACGCGTCTTATATTTTTACCTTCGAGCATAGGGAATACATATGATCTTGTAGCTACTTGCATGGCTGGAGCATTTTCATATCTGTCACAAGCTATCACAACACAACCGAGACGTTTGGCTTCAATCGCTACCTCTTTTCCTAGCTCTCCAGAGCCGAGAAGTAGAATTTTTTTTATTTTAAAATTTTTCGCCACAGAGTGGACCCAAGGAGACTCGAACTCCTTACCTCCTCATTGCAAATGAGGCGCTCTACCAGATGAGCTATGGGCCCTATTCAATAAGATTATTCTATCTTATTTTATTAATAATGCAACTCACTATACTTATATTGTATAATAATATTATGCTTTATAAATTTTTTACTAATTCTGAGCGGGCATGGCAAGCCATGTTTGACAGTATAAATAGAGCTGAAGAATCAATATATTTAGAAATGTATATTTTTGTGGACAATATGCAAGAATTTAATTTTTTAAAATTACTGAGAGAAAAAGCAAAGTCTGGAGTTAAAGTAAAAATAATTTTAGATTCTTTTGGAAGTTCTGATTTAAGTAAAGAGGGAATTTTGAGTTTGAGGGAGGCAGGGGCAGAAGTTATTTTCTTTAGTAATTTTTTACACCGTACACATAGAAAGATTTTAATAGTAGATGGAAAAGTAGCATTCGTAGGAGGAGTTAATCTAGAGCAAAAGATGAATAAATGGATAGATTTGGTAATAAGAGTGGAAGGGAGGTTAGTTAAAAGCATCTCTCGGTCTTTTGCTAAAGCTTATGTTGAATCTGGTGGTAAAGATCAGGCATTAATTACCATAAACAGGGAAGTTGTTTTGAATAAAGCTAAGACTTGGATTATGGAGCATTTTCCGATTAATAATAAATTTCACCTAAAGAAAATTTACAAGAAAGCCTTGAGAGATTCAAAAGTAAGTGTTCTTTTTGTTAGTCCATATTTTATTCCTAAAAGATGGCTCATGGGGGCAATGCATCAAGCCGTATTGCGTGGGGTAAAAGTCGAAGTGCTTATTCCTAAAGTCACTGATATTTTTTTTGTTGATCGTGTTAGTCATTTTTATATAAATAAAATGTCCAAACTCGGGGTGAGCTTTTTTATTGAGCCAAACATGAATCATGCAAAAGTATTGATAATAGACGAAAAAGAGGGGATGATAGGAAGTAATAATTTGGACTATTTTTCTTTTGAATTTAATTCTGAAATTGGAGTTTTTACAAAAAATATTGAAGTAATTCGCAAGCTTTTAAAAATAACCAATGAATGGAAAAGCGAGTCTGTTTTGTTTGATCCAAAATCATACAATCCAAAATGGATTGATTATATTTTATCTCCCTTGATTCGTTTGTTGTTTTTTCTCTAATTTCTGATAAGATTATGAAAGTTCTTTTTAAGAAAATAAATTCCGAGTATCTGCTAGATGGTGGATATAAGGGAGTTTGTTAATAAATAAATTCCGGGGTAGCTCAGCGGTAGAGCGGTCGCCTGTTAAGCGATTGGTCGTAGGTTCGATCCCTACCCCCGGAGCAGAGTAATTTAGAGCAATCAAATTAATTTGATATAACATGATTTATGTTTAAAAAAATAAAGTATTTTCCAAAATTAAAAAAAGGTTGGAAAAAGGGAAGAGGGGATATTATTTATGAGAATCCACAATACGGCAGAATTCAGGCTGTAGTAAATTCTACTAAAATTAAACATTACGATACTATTATTTGGATAGAGCCGACAGGTAGCGGTATTGTCGTTATGTTTAATGAGAAAAAAAGAATATATCTTCATCAAGAAAAGAGACCAGCTGTTGCAAGAAAAAAAACTAATATAAGACCTGGTAAATTGAGTGTTGATTTGTCTAATTTGGGAATGAATAGCTTGGAAGTACCGAGGGGGTTTTATGATAAGAAAGATAAAAATAGTAAAACATGTATAATTAGAGAGATAGAAGAAGAGACCGGTATTAAAATTATTGAGAAAAATTTAAAAAAAATAGGAGAAATTAATCCTAATACGTCTTATTTTACATCTAATATTTCTGTATATATTGCTAGAGTTAGTAACAGTATAAAAAAAGATTTAGATAAAGAAGAGAAAGAAAAAATATCAAATGGTCAATGGTATTCCGTTTTGGAAATAAAAAGAATGATAAGGGAAAAGAAAATATTTTGTGCCATGACTCTGTCCGCCTTAAATATTGCTTTTTGTGTTGAAAATCTTTGATAGACAAATTTCAACATTGTTAAATCAATTCCCTTTGGCTAAGTATTCACTATATTACTTCAAACATCTCCCGAACTTCAGGGAAGTTGTAAAAGTTCACAGATTCACATTCGGCTTGAAAAAGCTTGGGGTAAAGGGTTTATCTTATATGCAAGAAAAAATAAATGATATAAATTAAGCCACACGGTAGAGTCACATCACTCATCGTGTGGCTTTATCGTTTTTGAACATTCTTTTAAGAAGGACATACTATTGACTTTTTATTTAAATAAGTTATAATTTACACAGATTTCTTCACACAAAAAAAGAAAGGAGGGTCAAAATGACCCAACAGTTTTTGACGGCTGTTTTAGCCGTCGTGATTATGTTAGTAGGAGTTGGTCTCCTGGTCCGAGGTGTGTTCGGACTAAGAGCCGCCACCGCTTACCAGCACGGGATTCAGACGTTTTTGAGTTCCGTGCTTCATCACGCCTACCGCTTCTTGCGGTGGGCGTGGATGGGATACTGGCGGTATATCCTTACTTTCGCTGCCGGATTTATGACAGCAATGTATTGGATGAGAATTTAAAAAATCGAGGGCTCACGCTCTCACAACAATAGCCAGCACCCTAGGAGGATGTCTGGCTATTTATTTTTTCTGAATATTTTTAGAAAGTTTTTATTCATTTATTATTGCAATTCGAACATCCTCCCATATTCGGAGCCAAATTTTAAGTTACATTTACAAGGGTTATTTTCCCCACCTTAGTAGAAGTTCGAACATAAATGTGTCGCGATACCTTCTGTGGGGTAAAGGTGATAGAATGTTTCTATGAAAAAGAAAACACAAATATTATACATTCATGGCGGAATGACTTTTAAGAATCAAAAGGATTATTTACATTTCCTAAAAACTAGAAAAATTTCTATAGAGAAGAAAGTGAGATGGTATAATGATTACTTAGATAAAGAATTAGGTAAAAACTTTGAGATAATTAGACCACATATGCCATTGGCAGATAATTCAAAATATAATGATTGGAAAATTCATTTTGAAAGATACATCCCTTATTTAAGAAACAATGTTATTTTAATTGGAACATCTCTGGGTGGAATTTTCCTTGCTAAGTATTTATCTGAGAATAAATTTCCTAAAAAAATATTATCAACATATTTAGTTTGTCCTCCATTTGATGATACTTGTTTTGAAGAGGATTTAGTAGGAGGATTTAAGCTAAAGTCAGACTTATCTTTAATTGAGGAAAATTCTAAGAACCTTACTTTAATGTTTTCAAAAGATGATGACGATGTTCCAGTATCTCATGCAGAAAAGTATAAAAAGAAACTAAAGAATCCAAAGATTATTATCTATAAAAGCAAAAACGGGCATTTTAAGATTTCTAAATTTCCAGAGATCGTAAAGATGATTAAGGAAGATGTTAGAACGTAATTTTATGTACAATTACCGTGGAGTAATAATTGAAGAAAGTTTAGAAAATAAAGAAGTGCTCAAGAAAGTGCAGATTTTGGAAACCAAGATTTCTATTGTTGCAGAAAAACATAAAACTCCTTGGGTTAAACAATGGACATTGCACACTGTTATAATTCCAGAAAATGAAGCTGAAAAAATAGCTAAGGAGATAAGTGTATCTTTGGATAAAGAGCATAATTGGTATGCCGACTACAGAAACAAAACCCATCATTATATTATTTTTAGAGATAAGGTTTTTAATATAAATAGAAAAAGTATAGAAGAATATAATAAGGCAAAGGAATATGGTATTTCTTTAGGTATTCCTGAATATCAAGTAGATTTTCATCCTGATGTTCAGGAATGGGAAAAATAGAATTTCTAAAAACCATGACAAACCACTGGAACAAACTCGCCAAATACTTCAGAACATCAAATGCAAGTTCTGCTGATAATGTGGAAATCGTTGAACCTATTTTAATTAAAGAAATTCAAAAAATTGATAATGTTAAGATTATTGACTATGGATGTGGTTCTGGAAATTTTTGCAAAAGAATATCATCATTTGTTGAATCTATCCTAGGAATTGACACCTCGACAGAAATGATAAAAATAGCCAAAAAGTATAACAATGGGAAGAATATTGAATATACAAATAAATTTATATATGATTTTAATATCGATAATTTTAATGTTCTAAATGCTGAATTTTTATTTCAATTCATACCCGACAAGGAATTAGATAAGTTTCTTAAATTAGTATCAAAAAGTAATATTAATACTATTATGATGGTAAATGATAATGTTGATTTTATAAATAAAACTATTGAATTGAAAAAAGATAAATTTTCAATAAAAGAAGATCGATTTTTCATAAATTTAAAAGATAATCAAATAAAACTTTATCCTCGCACCACTAATCTTTATACAAAACTTTTCAAAAAAATAAATTTTGAGATAAAAGAAATACATGAGTTAAAATTCCCAAAAAAATTTTTAGAAAAGTTTCCAGAATATAAGAGTTATCCAACTAATATCTCTGCATATACAGTTATGATTTTTAAAATAAGAAATTAGGGGTTTATCTTGTATTTTAGTGGGAAATTAAACTTTGTTTCATTTATATTTTTCATTCACGATAGTCTTTCGAACTTCATCCAAAGTTTAGAGCCAGCACTTTTTACTACAATAATTTTATTATTTCTGGCAATTCTTCAAAAGATGAAGTGCTAAAATCAGCGGTAGCTGATTGATTTTTTGAATATATGATAGATTTCATTCCAGCCACCTTAGCTGCGATAGCGTCGGTTTCTGAATCCCCCACATATACACATTCCTCAGCTTTGTGTGGAAATTAGCATTTTTAGGAGCTTTTGCGATGATGTCAAAGGGACTTTTGAATTGATAATTAACGATATTTTTGTCTTTAATGGAGATGTTCCAAAGTAGATTTTCTATAATATTTCTTTTTTTAACATCATCACCCTCCAAAAACTCTTTCGCGCTTACACTAGCGTCTAAAAATACCTTTTTTGTCTGTTCCAAAGTAGAAGCAGGTTGTCGCTTTTCAGTCTCCTCAATTTGCTTTTTAATAATTACACGGTCATTAATAATTTCTAAAACTTTCTGGTCGTATAATTCCTTAGAAATTTGCTGAGCCAAGTAAGTATCCAATAACTTAGATTCTTTCGCCTTAAGCGATTCTAGGCTTAATTGGAGGGTCTCCAATACGTTTTTAGAATAATCAGCATCAAGGTTAAGCCTTTCTTTAGAAGCCTTATATATAAGCTCAATTTTGCGTTCTGAGAAATAGAGCTTTTTAAAGACTTCAGAAGTTTTCTTATAAAGGTCTTCAGCTTTTAAATAACCCTTGTGTTCATCACAAATTCTTTTTCCGTTAGTACAGTAATAATATGAAAATCCTTTTTTGAGAGAAGCAGTAAGCATGCAACCACAATTCTCACATTTTAAAAATCCACGAAGTGGAAAGAAAAGTTTTTTAGATTTTGGTCTCAATCTATTTTCAGCAACATATTGAGCTTTATTAAAAACTTCTTTAGAAATTAAAGGTGTGTGGTTTCCGTTATACAATTTTCCTTCTCGCAACATTAATCCCATATAAAATGGATTCACTAAAATTCTATGAATGTGAGAAATTAAAACTTGCTTACCACTTTCAGTTCTTAACCCTTCTTGAAATAAAATACGAGAAATATCACGCAGACCATTACCACCAGTAATATACAATTCAAAAGCACGGACAACATATTTAGAACGCACAGGGTCAATGATAATTTTTTTAGAAACTAAATCATTCAAATATCCAAATGGCGCTTTATTAGGCCATTCACCTTTTTCAATTTTAGTGCGAAGACCACGCTTAACATTATTACTTAAATCACGACTATACTGGTTAGCCATTCCAAACTGCATAGCAATCATTAACACATTATCATTTGGTAAATACACGCCATCCGAAGTGTGAATTTCTTTTATTAATCCTCGTTGAGATAAATCAATAATTCGCCCACCATCAATAAAGTTACGAGCAAGGCGGTCAAGTTTCCAACAGATAATGCCATCTGCTTTTCCTTTATTAATCATCTCCAAAACTTTTTTAAATACTGGGCGACCCTCAGACTTGGCAGACATGCTCTCTTTTAGAATTTCAACCACTTCTAGATTCTTAGCTTTAGCCATACGAACAAGTTCAAGTTCTTGAGATTCAAGCGATTGAACCTGTCTATCCTCGGTATCAGTAGATTTTCGGCAATAGATAATGAACTTCATAAAAACATATTATTATGGTTTGTAATTTTAAACAAGCGATACCGACATTTTCCTAAATATTGTGTATTATATTCTTTATCAATAACAGGCATATCTTCTTCTCCAACATTTTGCATAAGTTCATATAACACTATTGCATCTTTTGTTACAATAGGTCTTTTTACATTTTTTGAGGGCATATATGCTTTTTGATTTTTTAGGCGTTTATCAGTAAAAGCCTTAGCCATATATTTTGCTAAATATCCAGCTAATTTTTCATGACCATCAGTATTTGAGATATCAATAAAACCATGACCCCAGACTTTAGCAATGACCCTATTTTTCTTTTCATCTTGTGGATTTATCTCTTCTGGTAATTCCCAAAACAAAACATGAAAATGAACTGCACCACGTTTTTGAAATTCTGGTGTAGCAATATACTTAAAATTTCCACCAAATTTATTTCTTAATCTTTGAATAAATTTTCTATAATCTTTCCATCCTATAATTATATCTGTCATATTTTCTGCATAAGTTAAAGTTATAATTAATGGTTTTTCATTTGATAAATTAGCCGACACCAATCTTCTAAAATTTCTTTTAGTTTGTAAAATATTATCTGCCCGTTTTTCAAATATTTCGTCTTCACTGGGTTTCATATAGTAAAGATTTTCTTTTTTCTCTCCTGTTTTAGGTCTTGGTTTAAACTCGTACTGAAATATTTCAAGATTGTCCCCATATTTAATTGTTTTTGCGTATTCCATCTAGTTGTATTAAGTTAGGCTATTATCAAGTCCCAAAACGCAACCAGCCCCGCCAGCTTATAAAGCTTGGCGAGGCTGGTTCTCGTTGTCTGTAAACGCTAAAAATAACCCAGATAAATTTTCTAAGTACTCGTTAGCTGTTTCAGAAGAAATATCTAAACCATCTTCTTCTTTAAAACATTTGATAGTTTCTTCTATTAAATTAGGAGAATAAAAAAAGGACACCACTTGAAAGCTATTAAGCTAATAATGTGGGTCCCTTTACGAGTTGTCCGCCCATCAAGTGGGTAGTTTTTATGTACATTGATAATATTCCTTTTTCAAAGTCTTGCAAGTGTATAACTTTTTTAGAAAATGCTATGATAAAAAGATAATTTAATAGGTAGCCTAAACCAATAAGTAATTATTGGCATGGCTTAAAGCCCAGTAACGAATAAAGAACCCATCATGGGGTCGTCGTTACTGGCCGTATAGGGAAACTTATACGAGAGACTTAGGTCTCTACCCGTGGTGGGCTTTTTGTTTTCCATCACGATTATTATTTTAGCAAAAATCAAAATGCGAATAATCGTACTAATATTGATAGCAATCATCTTCGCTGTTATCGCTACGATAGTTTCTCGTGGTGGTTTCAAATTTACTATAAAGGAGGAAGAAACTAGGAGGTATCTTCCGTATGAAAAGAAACCCTCGCTTATGACGAATGCTGAGAAAACGTTTTTCAAAGTTCTTGAAAGTACTGTGCAAGGTCGTTACTACATTATTCCGCAAGTTCAGCTTTCAAATCTAGTTCAACCAGAAAAAGGTAAAGAACGAGATTATGCTGTAAGAAATAAAATTGACCGCAAGTCTGTTGATTTTGTGCTTTTCAATAAAGATTTTTTTACTCCGTATTTGGTTATTGAACTAGATGATAGTACACACAAGTTATCCTCAAGAGAAATTCGAGACGATTTTGTTAACTCGATATTAAATAAAGTTGGTATAAAGCTTATTCGTATACCTGTGGCAAAAACTTACGATTTAAGTAATATAATGATATAATCACTCTTATGTTTTGGAATCAGGAATTAAATAAAAATTTTATTAAAACTTATTTTTGGCGAGTACTTTTAATAATTTGGAGTCTATTATGGAGAGTTGGTAGCTTAATATTATTTATTGCTGGCTTACTTTATATCGTAAAAAATATATCTTCAGAAAATTCTAAGTTGATGATAGAATTCTTACAGGTACTTGTATGGCCGATTACTGTAATTATAGGAACAACTCTCTTAAAAGAAAAACTTATTGCAATATTACACGGACGTCCAGTATCAGTTAAAACTCCTATCATTGAGTTTGCTTTAGGGACTCAAGATATACCATTAGATACAGTGCCAGAACTAGTAAAAGAAGAAATTAAATCCACGGTAAAAGCAGTGGAGTCAACTACAGTGGCAACAACTACAAATACAGATGAAGCAACAGCTTTATTACAAGTTGCTCTCTTGTTTGAAAAAATTTATAACAATATTTATGGTGGCCAATTAGTAACATTAACCAACCTAAGAAGAACAGTAGAGGGTTATTGGCATATCGGTCTAGAAGCTTGGTATGCAGAATTTAGGGAAACTGATCCCCTTATTAAGGTTTTACCTTTTTCAGATTATATTGGTTATTTATTAAGAACAGAACTTATTAGGTCAGCAGAAACACCACAAGGTAGAAAATATTATATTACCGACAAAGGTACAGATTTTTTAAATTATATAGAAAAATCAGGATACTCTATTTTTAAACCCCACTAGTTAGCTACTTTTTATGAATACGTGTTAAGCTTACAAAAAAATCAATTAAATTTCTTATGATTAAAGATATAGCAAAAACAATACTTTGTTATGGTGACTCAAACACATGGGGTAAAAATCCAGCAAAAGAAAGATATCCACGAAGTATGCGCTGGGTTAATATTTTGCAAAACATACTCGGAGATGATTATGAATTAATTAATGAAGGATTAAGCGGAAGAACATTTAATGCTCCTGATTCAGAGAAACCATTTAGAAATGGCTTAAATCACCTTGAGCCAATTTTGAAAACTTATACTCCAATTGATTTAGTTATTATAATGTTAGGCACAAATGACGTTAAAATAATTGATAATCTTCAGCCAGAAGAAATTGCAAACCACCTAGAGCAAACTATTAAATTAATTCAACAAGAAAAACATGTTCCTAAGATTTTAGTTGTTTGTCCACCAGAAATTATAATACCAGAAAATAAACAACTGCCAGTTTTTTATAATGAAAAAAGTCTTGAATCATTTAAAAAATTAGCACCACTTTTTAAGAATGTTGCTAATAAGCATGACTGTAATTTTATAAATGCACAAGATTATATTTCTTCAAGTAAGATTGATGGATTTCATTTTGACCCAGAAGCACATCAAAAACTCGCTGAGGTTTTAAATATAGAAATTTTAAAAATATTCAATTTCGCAAATCTGGTATAATAAAAGTATGAATGAATTATTAGACATATATAAATTAGACAGCACTTTTATAAAAACTCAAAACCGAGAAGAGTTTTACGACGAGGCTAAAAAGGAATTTGACGAAAAAGGTTCAATTTCTAAGAAAATAAAAACCATACGAGTGTTGTTGATGAATTCACTCGGAAGAATTTATTTGCAAAAAAGAAGTGAATTAAAAAATGAAAATCCAAATCTATACGATAAAACTGTCGGTGGTCATGTAACTGCTGGAAATACCTTTGAATTAACAGTCATAAAAGAATGTGCTGAGGAGCTTGGATTCCCTGCAACAATTCTCTCTGAGAAAGAATTTGAACAAGCCGTAAAATCAATAGATTTAAAAATAGTTGGTGTATTAAAAAAAGTTGATCATATTGATAATTATAATTCGGTGAGAGTTTTAAAAAATGGAAAGAGTTTTATCCAACCATATATAAGCGACGTTTATATTGGATATTATGACGGAGCTATAAGATTTGCTGATGGAGAAAGTTCAGGAGTAGAAACTTTTTCTATTGATCAATTAAAAGCCAATATTGCAAATAACCCCGACAAATTTACAGAAGACCTAAAATCTATGGTGGAAAAATATTCAAATTTACTAGTTCCTTTTAAGTAAAGCCATTCCAACGTCATACCAGACTCCCAGGATTTATTCTCAATTTTTCTGCAACTAGAAGAAGAGGGTCTGGGTAGGGTTTATGATTTTTAGTATCTTCGTAAGCGACATCAGTTTTAAAATATTGTCTTATTTTTTCTAATTGGGGAACTGAATAAATACCTACTCTTGAGCGACTAGTTACTATCGCGAGAACATAATTTTTACTTAATTTACCTAGAGTTTCTTCTAAATTTTTTGGTGTTTTTATAAGTTCATTGGGATAAGGAACTTCTCGAGCTTTACCTGATAACCAAATTTTCTCAATTTCCTCTTCGTTATTTGATTGAGTTACGTGTCGAATTATGTCTTTCATTGGTAAATGAAAAAGTGGAGTATATTCTTCTGGCTTCATAAAACCGTAACCAAATTTATTCATTAAATCAGCGAAAAACTTAAAGTTCGCATCAAGAGAATCAATAAGAACTCCATCTATATCAAAAACAACGGCTTTTATCATAAGTTTATTATACAGTATGTTGTGAGGGAATATACAATGTTCTATTGCAATGGAGTTGATTTATGTTATAAGGACTATTTTCTAAGATTATTAAAGAGATTAGAACTTTTTTAAATTTCTGATATAGTTATTATTATGAATCCAGGTGAAAAAATGAGCCAATTTTATGAAAGAACAAAAATCGCGACACAGATTGTAAAAGCAAGAAAATCAGAAAGAGAAAGTAAAGAAAATACATATAAGTTTCACAGGAGTGGGAAAGAATATTTTTATAGAATTGGTGGTTTGGAAAATTTATTTAAATATCTTAAAAGTTTACCTTCAAACAAGGTACTTGATGTTGGGGCTGGTACTGGTAATGCAAGTTATAAAATTAGTCAAATGCCAATATCAAAAGGGCTTGATTTTGAAATAACAGCACTTCGTAATAGTCCAGAGTTAAAAAGTAATTTTCCGGAAAAAAAGACACATATAACAGGAGCTGAAAGCTTGAGAGGAATAGAGAATAAATCTTTAGCTGGAGTGATTGGTGTTAATTCAATTGCTTACTCACTTTATCCGAAATTAGTAGCAGGAAGGATAGATGAAGTTTTGGTTGATGGCGGTGTAGTAAAAGCAACTTTTGCTCTTTTTGGTGAATCGCATAATTACGATGGTTCAGTCTTTAATGGTCCTGAGAAATTTATTGAGGCATTTGCTATCTTAGGTTATGATATTTTTTTTATTGAAAATAAATTTTTTGATAATGATCGTTACGATTTTAGTAGGTTCTTAAATTCTATTGTACTTGCTATTAAGCCTGGTAATCAAAATGCTCCTTCTGCTAAGGAGTTATTAGATTTAGATTTTGATGCAATAAATAATGAATCATTAGATAAGGGCAGAGATTGTCCAGTTTTTGATATTAAAGACTAATATTTAGTATTTCCATTCGAATATCATTTCAAGTTCGGAGCATCAAAAATAGTCTTATTTTGCAAGGGTTATTTTATCTACCTTAGTAGAAGTTCGAACCTAAATACATAGTGATACACAGAGTGGAGTAAATATGATAATATAAATTTATGAAATTAATTCTTTTTGGAGGAGCAGAGGTAGATCAAGGACAATTTTTACCTCAATTAAAATTAATAGAACAAGTTATAAAAAGGATAGACCCTAAACAGGTTCTTCATATACCTTTTGCTAGATCAAGAGTTATAGAAAAAGAATGGGATGGTGATTGGTTTAATGAAAATATCCATTTAGATAAAACAATTTACCTAAACGCAAAGAATGAAGAGGATGTTGATAAAGCAAACAATCCTTTGATCTTTATGAATGGAGGAGGAGATAACGAAAATTTACTTAATAAAATAAAAGAAAATCCTAAATTATTAAAACTAGTAGAAAATGCAGAATATGTTATTGGTGAATCAGCTGGGGCTAAAGTTTTAGGAGCTTCTGTTAGGAAGAAAGGAAGTGATGAGAATAGCGAACTCATGAAAGGTTTGAATATTATTAAAAATACAATAATAGAACCCCATTATACTGAAAGAAATAGACATGGAATACTAATTAAGGATATGAAAGAATCAGGGTTACCTTATGGAATAGGGATTGATTGTGTGACCGCAATTGAATTTGACCTTAATGAATTTCCTGAAAAATATAACAAAATAGGAGATGGACTTGTTGAAGTTAAAATTGATTCAATTTTATGACTTTCATTTGTGGAAGTAATAAATACAAGGTTATTGGAGAAAATAACGATGTTATAAGTATTTCAGTTTCTTTTGATAATCTTCCAGAAGAAATAGTAGTAAAAGGAGAAACTCTGTATTTTCCTAATTCATTTCATGTTAGCTTGGTCTATATTCAGAGAATAATAGAAAGATACAAAATAACAATTCCTGATTTTAAAAACAAGATATTAAATGATTTTTGCGATTTTACCAAAGAATGTGATGTTGATATTGTTCATTATAAAGATGAGTGGAGGTTTTGTACTAGAGATAATATAAAGAAAACGGTAGTAGTGATGTGTGAAATATCTAATCTTAATAAATTTTTTGATTTTATAAATAAAAAATATGGATTAAAAATAGAATACCCAACTACCCATGTAACACTTTACAATACTCTAAAGGGAAAACCAGGCATTTATTTGATGGACAACGATGACATAAAAAACTTTACAGTGTATATAGAGAATCCGCTTGGGAAGCTGTTATAACTATTCGAACACCCTCAAGTTCGGAGTATCGTAAATAGTTTTATTTTACAAGGTTCATTTTGAGTATCCTAGCAGAAGTTTGAACCTATGATATAATTTTTGTATGGTTATAGATATAGAACTTACTTTAAATAGGTTTGGATTTGGAAAGATTGCTGAAAACAAATTTCAATTCTTATGTTTTAGATTTTCTAAATGGAAAATTCCAAATAAGCACTCTATTTCTTTTGAAATAAATTGGAGAGGCAGAGAAGAAGTTAAATAATAAATTTTATGGAATACCTAGATATTGTTGATGAAAATAATGTTTTAACTGGAGAGAAAAGACTACGTTCCGAAGTACATTCGCAAGGATTATGGCACAGGACAGTGCATATTTATCTTTTTAAGATAGTTGAGAATGAGATATATTTTCTAATTCATTTACGAGCAAAAAATAAAGACTTATATCCTAACTGTTGGGATACCCGCTTTGGTGGACATATAAAAAGTGGAGAAAATACAGAAGAAGCAATTAAAAATGAGTTAATGGAAGAAGTTGGCTTGATGCTAGAGCAAGATAGTTTAATCCAAGGGGAAATTCGTAAAAGTGACCATCATCCTAATAGAGAATTTACACTTTCTTTTTACTATAGATTTGATGGAGATATTACTACTTTGAAATTTAATGATGGTGAGGTTCAAGAAATTAAATGGATGAAGTCGTCTGATATTTTAGAATCAATGGAAAAGAGTTTAAATATTTGGTCAGCAAGTAAAAAGGGTTTTATTCAAGTTCTAGGTGTGCTAAAAGCTAAATTAGCAATTACATGGTGATTCCAAGATATTGGGATATTGCGTGTATTTACATAGTTATTTTTTACTCTTGACATACGAACAAACATTCATGTACAATAGAGGCATCACTATGAAGAAGACCCCTATGTCGATTCGTCTGCATCGGGGGCTTTTTCTTTTAGGTTCTTTTAGAAAATTTGTGGTATAGATCGTTTAAAAATGTAATTTCTATATTTTTATTTCTTAATAAGATTGAACATTTATTCTTATCTGGAGCTATAACTATATTCATAACATTATTATCTTTTAAAAATTCTACTAAACATCCGAAATCTCCATCACCAGTTATCAAAATACAAGAAGTAAAAGATTTTGTATAAAAATCAGACGTAGTTTTCAAAACAAGTTCAGCGTCACAATTTCCTTTTATTTTTTCTCCAATAGAAACTGTTTGTTTAAAAACTAAAATATATCCACAGCTTTGTAAGTGTTCATAAAATTTTACCCTTTCAGGAACAAGTCCAATAAACAAATAAATATTATTTGCGTTGTATTTTTGCCTAAGCCATCCTCTTAATTTTTTATAATCAATTTCGAATCCCAATTCTTTTGCGGAACGATAAAGATTATTTCCATCAATGTATATATTAACTTTGTCCATTTGTGAATTGTATCATGTCTACAGTTTTTTCTTCTAAAATATTTATTTGAATATCTTTCAAAGTTCGGAACATCATAAATATTCTTAATTATTGAGGGTTATTTTATCTACCTTAGTAGAAGTTCTTATGATATAGTTTAACTATTATAAAAGAATTTTAGTGGGGATATCTTTAAGAAAAGAGATTAGAAGATATAGAAAAGTTTGATAATTACAAATCACAATATGAAATTAAAAGACTATTTGGATTTAATAAGGCCAACTGGGTGGTATCTGACAATTATTTCTGTAGTGATTGGAGCTTTGTTAGCTTCTCAAGAAATAAATTTATACTTTATTTATAATACTATTTTTATAGTCATTATTATTGGACCTCTTTTGTATGGAGGTTTGTATACCTTGAATTCTATTTATGATTTTGATTATGATAAAAACCATCCAATTAAAAAAGAGCTGCCATTAGCATCTGGAATTGTAACTAAAAAAGAAGCGTGGGTGATTGTAATAATTCATATCTTGGCAACTCTTTTTTTGATCACAATATTTTATCCTTTTCTCTTAAGTATAGTCATTTTAATGATTTTGTTACAGATAATTTATTGTTGCCCACCATTTAGAGCGAAAGAAAGATCTTTTGGAATAATTTTTTCTGGACCCCCTAAATCATGTTCTTAGAATTTTGATTGGTTATTTAATACTTGGAGGACTTTTAGTAAATTTCCCCTTATTGTTTGTTTTTGGAATGTGGATGTTTTTTAATGCGCTCTATTTATTGTACAAATTTGTTGATAGAAAAGAATTTGAGAAATTAGGGTACAAGACTGTTTTTGTAAATAATCCCCCAAGGAAAGTTTTTTTTATATTGAATTTAATTGTTTTTATTTCAATTATCTCTATCCTAATAAGTGTTTTAATTGGCGAAGTTTATTATAAATTTATAACTATAATTATGTTAATTGGGATTGATTGGTATGGTATAATCTGGCATATAGATAATAAGAAATATTATACAAGTGATAAATATCCTCAATTTGTAAGAACACTCAAATTTTTTGGAATTTTAAGCATTATTATAACTATCTTGTTTTCATTTCTAATCAAAGGAAATTAAAAACTAAAACAGATTCTAATATTCTCTATCAAGTGGAGCTCATGAAAAATAACTACATTTTACAAGGGTTGTTTTTAACACCTAGAATAGGACATAGAAATAATTAGATTATGATATACTAAGATTATGCAAAAAATAGCTACACGTATTTTTATTTATTCATCAATCGCTTTCGGGGTTATAGGAATTTTATTAATCTTAGTCGGAGGACCAGACGGAAATAACCCTACATTGTTGAATCAAAGGTTGCATCAACTTCTATTAATAACTGTTTGTGTTATTTTACCTTCATTTGCATTAAGTGTTGCTGGTAAGTATCTAAAATAGTTGAATTTATTTTTCACCGCACTTGAATGTGGATAACTAAAATATAATTTTGTTTTTTGTGTTAATATTAATATATGGACAAGATGCATGATTTTAGTGATATAAATGAAAAATTTAAAGTTTTGACGGAGACATCACCAGATTGTATCAAGTTGTTTGATGTTAATGGAAAACTTTTATACATAAATCCAGGAGGACTAAGAGAACATAATTTAAAAAATTTAGATGAAGCTATAAATAAAGATTGGCTTGCTATTGAGACAATCGTAGAAGAAGATCGTGATGGATTTAGTAAAGCATTAAGAGAGGCTATTAATGGAAAAGTAAGTACGATTGAAATTAGACATACTAAAGAAGGTTCAGTTAGAGAGGTTTGTTTGGAAACAATTGCCCCAGTAAAAGATGGTAGTGGGAAAATAATTGGTATTTTTGGTGTATCAAGAGATATTAGTGAATTAAAAAAAATTGAAAATGAATTAAATGAAGTTAAAGAAGGATTAGAAGAAAAAGTCAATGAAAGAACTAAAGAATTAAATATAAAATTAGAAGAACTTGAAAAAACAAATAAGATAATAATTGGTAGAGAGTTGAGGATGATTGAATTAAAAAATAAAATTAGTGATTTGATAAATATGTTTCAATAAATTATGGAAACAAACAAGGGAAAGATTTTTTTAAATACTATTTTTTGGGGATTTATTGTTTGGCTTTTTGGTTATGTTTTAGGATTTATATTTTTTGCGCTAGTGCCTAAAAGTGTTCTTGGTTGGTACATTATGCCTTTTGGAATAGCTTTTGCTCTTTGGGTATTACTGAAAAAGATTAAAAGAGAGAAATTTATGTGTTATGTAGGATTAGGTGTCATCTGGATGATTATGGCAGTTGCTTTGGATTATGTTTTCTTGGTAAAACTATTAAAGGCTGCCGATTACTATAAGCTCGATGTTTATATTTATTATATTTTAACTTTTACTTTACCAATAGTTGTTGGATGGTATAAATTAAAAAAAGTAAACGAAAATTAGAGAATAATAATCAATTGTAGTATAATTTTTTTATGAAATTAAAAAAGTTGAGTTTGCTTGTTGTCGCAACTGTTTTAATTCCCCTTACTTCGTTTGGTAGTTTTAGTTTGCCTGTTTTAGCTTATGAAAAAAGTGGCGCTAATTTATGGCAAACTAGCACCAAAATTTTATCTAACAATGTTAATCCTGCTTTAAATAAAACAACAAAGTCAACTAATCAAACTAAGAATCTATCTTCTGATTTACCAATAAATACAAAACAAAAGACTGGGTTAGAAAAATCTCAACAAGTAGAAGAAAAGAAAAAAGATTATGTTGAAGGTGAAATCTTGGTGAAATATAGAAATACTAAAGTCAAATTGAATACTATTTCAGGTAGGTCTACTGCTTTAAATTTTATTAATTCTAAATCGTTGGAGAAAAAAGAAGATTTAATAAAAAGTAATATATCAGTTTTAAAAATCAAAGATATAAAAACGGTTGAACAAAAAATAGCTGAATTAAAGAATGATCCGAATGTGGAATATGTTCAACCAAACTTTCAATATTTTCCTACAGATTTTACAAATGATACACACTCAGATTCTTTATGGGGATTAAATAATTATGGGCAGACAGTAAATGGAGTAATGGGAACATCAGGGGCGGATATTAAGGCAATAAACGCTTGGAGCATTAATGAAGGCACTAATGCTTCTGCTGTAGTGGCGGTAATTGATAGTGGAATTGCTTATAATCATCCTGATTTAGTTGATAACATGTGGGATGGGTCAAGCTGTAAAGATGAGAGTGGTAATCCATTAGGTGGTTGTAATCATGGTTATGATTATGAAGAGAATGACAAAACTCCGCTACCTACGACTTCTTCTCATGGAACTCATATCGCAGGAGCCATTGCAGCTGTAAAAAATAATAGTAAGGGAATCATCGGAGTAGCGCCACAAGCAAAAATAATGGCATTGAAATCTTCTCTGACCACCGCTGATAATGTTAAAGCAATTAATTTTGCTAAATATAATGGAGCAAAGGTCATAAATGCAAGTTGGGGACAGTATGGTACAAGTAACAATAATGCTTATGATCTTGTTTTATATAATGCAATAAAAGATTTTCCTGGACTTTTTATAGCCGCTGCTGGAAACAGCGCATTCAATCACGATGATGGCATAGATGCGCATAAAATTTTTCCTTCGTATTTTAAAAATACGACGAGTGTCGGTCCTGGCTTGGATAACATAATTTCAGTTGCTGCCACTGATCAAAATGATGCATTAGCTAGTTTTTCAGATTATGGTTTGATGTCAGTTGATGTCGGCGCTCCTGGTATAAATATTTATAGCACTATTCCGCAAGAGACCACTGTTCTTTCTCAAAGTTTTGAAGGAATCACGCTTCCCGATACGCCAAATGGGTGGGTTAAAAGTGGAACTAATAATAATTGGGGAACACATATATTAGACAATGGCGCTTTTTGGGGTAAGGTTTTATATGGGGACATTGTTTATCCATATTCAGATAATTCAGATACTACTATCACCTCAGAAACATATAATCTAAGCTCTGGTGGCGCTAATATAGATTTTTGGACTAAGTGTGATACAGAATACATTACCAATGGCTGGGCTGATTATATGGCATTGGAATTTAGTAATGATGATGGGAATAATTTTACTCAAGTATTGCAGTGGGATGAAGCTGCTATAGATTTAGACACGGATCCTTCAAATAATGCTGTATATCATTTTGGAAACTTGAATATCTCGAGTCAATATTTAACTGGTAATTTTAAATTCAGATTTCGATGGGTCACTAATAGTTTAGACAATAACTATGATGGTTGCCTGGTTGATGATGTAAAAATTACTAAATTTAGCGACGGCTCTGATGAACAATATGGTTATATGAATGGTACATCAATGGCTACACCACACGTAGCAGGACTTGCCGCTTTAATTGAAGGATATAATCCCAACCTCACAACAAATCAAATCAAGGACGCAATTTTAAACACGGGTGATAGTCTTGTTTCTTTATCTGGAAAAACAATAACAGGAAAAAGAATAAATGCGCAAAATGCTCTCGCTTTTATAAGTCCAGCTCCTATAGTAGTGTTAGACAACATTATAATTACAACTCCTGCAACCAAGCTTTCATATATAGTAGGAGATGTTCTAGATATTTCTGGTTTAGTTGTTACAGGAAATTATAGCGACGCTTCTACTCAAATTGAAACAATTACATCTGACAACATAACAGGCTTTGATAGTTCAGCACCAGCAATGGGTCAAGTTTTGACAATCACTTTTGGAGGAAAAACCGTAATTTATACAATTGATATTGTTGCGCCAATTAGTTCTGCTAAAGATATTACTTCATTTGATTTTAAAAGCTTGACCCCAAATGTTGTAGGGGTTATTGACGGGATTAATATTACTCTAAATATACCTTTTGGTACGAATGTAACAAATCTTATTCCAACGATAGGCATTAGTGGGATATCAATTAATCCGAATAGTGGAGTAACACAAGATTTCACAAATCCAGTTTCTTATACAGTTACCGCTGCAGATTCCTCAACTCAAGATTATACAGTTACCGTAATTGTTGCTGGACCATCTGATCTGACAGCTCTTTCTACTGCTATCACGGAAGCTCAAAATAAACACGATACAGCCGTTGAAGGAAATCTTTCTGGTCAATATCCTGCGCCACTCAAAGCTAATTTACAGACAGCAATTGATGTTGCTTCTGCTATAACCAATATTTCTACCCAGTCTGTCGTGGATGCTGCAATTATTACATTAAATAACGCTGTTTCTATATTTGAAGCAGGGGTGGTTTTGCCTGACATAATAGCTCCAGTTTCTTCTGGTGGTGGAGGAGGAGGTGGGGGCGGTGGTGGAGGTGGATACACACCTCCTGTGATAATAACTACAATCATTGCCCCAGTTATTTCAATAACCCCCATTATTGCTTCTGTGGTTCCCACAATTTTTGATGTTGCGCCTTTAATAATTCCAGGATGTGGGGATAGAACAACTGGGTTTAGTATAACTACAGGTAAATCTTGTGTTGGGAATAGTGGCAACACAGTAGCTGAAAAAGTTCTCGGCGCAGACAAATTTATCTTTACTCTGCTGCTCAAAAAAGGATCACAAGGTAATGAAGTCAAAGAACTCCAGAAATTTTTAAATAATGCAGGTTATAATGTTGGGATTGCTGATGGAAAATTTGGCAACAAAACAAAAGTTGCTGTTATTAAATTCCAAATTTTAAACAAATTAAAAGGGGATGGGGTTGTGGGGGCACTTTCTCGAGTAGCTTTAAATAAGTAAATATTTATGAATATTTTTAAAATAATTGGAGTAATCAGATTGATTAGTTTTTAAATATTTTTCCAATCAGTTCTCCATAATTGTATTTCTTTCAAAAATTCTGGAGATGGGTTTTGAGCGTACCATTTACCGTCGTTGCCTTCAAAAATCAGTACATTTTTTTTAGAAATTCCTTCAGGTAAACCACGTATGTTCCCCGAAGCGTCAAAGGTAACTATCCACGAGGGGTGTTCTTTCTTTTGTTCAAGATTTGAATTTTCTTGATTCATTGCTTAATATAAAAATTATATCAATTACCATATATTATAGCTAGTCTAGCTTCCTTCTAAGTTTGAAGTTAGAATTAAGTCATTCGCTACAATATTCACCTCCTCAATTTTAAATTATCCGTCAATAACAATACGCCAAAGAAAAATGGCACAAGGGAAGCGATTTGCCAAAAGGTCGGTATCTGTTTTAGCACAATAAATGCAACGATCAAAGTGAGTAGTGGCGTTATGCTGCTGAGCGCGTTAGCTTTCGTCACCGATATACGGCTGATACCTTCAAGCCAAAATATTTTTGATAAACCTAAAATAAAAACGCCATTCAAAATTAAAAAAACAAAAGATTCCTTGACTTGATCTATTATCAAATTTTGTCTGAACATATACGCAATAAAAAATAAAAAAGGGGTCGCAGCGATACTTCGAAGAAATAAGATGGTTTCGGTCGAAGAAATTCGTTTAGCTTTTTGTTGTAAGAAATTACCGATTGGTGCGCAAAAAGTGGCAATGAGAATAAACATATCGCCCCAATTTATAGAAGAAAAATTCGGGGCGAGCACTATTATGGCTCCTAAGACCATAAGTATAGATCCGATTTTTGATTCAAGAGAAAAATTTTCCTTGCGAAAAATATTAAAAAATAAAAAGGAAGTAAAAATTTCAAATTGACCTATGATGCTGGCATTCCCAGGCGTTGTTTTTGTAAGTCCAAAATAATAAAAAGTGTAATATAAGATGCCAATAAAAAATACAATACCAACAGTATATTTCCACAAAAGCATATTATTTAGTTCAGGTAATTTCTTTTTGTATATTACGATAATTAAGAAAAAAATACTGGCCAAGAAAGTACTGATAGTAAGAGAAATCATGCTCGGAACCCCTTTGTAAGACATGATGGTTATTATGGGGAACAAACTCCAAATGATTGCTCCACTAAATATGAATGTTTCACCTAAACGTTCTTTTTTCATGGTATTATTGTACTATAGATTTGGCTTTTATGAGGTTGATTATTTCTTTACAAATATATAGAATTAAAGGGTAAGTAAAGGTCGATTTTATACATAACTTTAAAACAAAAATTATATGGACGGTAAAACATTAATGATTGTCGGTGTTATTTTACTTGTAGTTGGTGTCGTTGGTTTGGTGATGAGCTACTCTACAGTCTGGATGGGAGTTTTGATAGTGTTAGGTCTTGTAGGAGTAGTGTGGGGTTGGATGAATAAGAGTAAGAGTATGTAGAAATTTTTTAAAATAAAAACAAAATACCCAAAAGGGTATTTTGTTTTTATTTTAAAAAAGATTATAATGGTTAGTATTATAAGCATTAACAGATGAATTAAATTTTATGAAAAAATTTTTAGTATTTAGTTTGATGTTAGGGTTAGTTTCTCCGTTATTAACGTTTGCTCAAACAGATCAAACAGCAGAGACATCAGTTTCTACGACATCTGCTGTGGTTGCGGCTTATAATGGTACATGCGCTTCAAATGCCGTCATCGCGCATGAAAATAATCAACAGACCATAATTGAAGCTAGGCAAGCTTCTATGAAAGTTGCAGCAGTAGCTCGTCGTGACGCGCTTGGCGTAGCATATCTATTGACGGATGTAGCATCAAGAAATAAAGCTATTAAAAATGCTCATAATGATTTTTTAAATGCTCAAAAAATAGCCGACAAAACTGCGATGAATGCTGCTAAGGCAGAAAATGAATCATTTAGAAATACAATGAAGGGATGTGGAGCGATATTGCCACCTCAAACTAGAGATCAAATGAATAATCAGAATGGTTTTGAAAATAATGGCAGTCAGATTAGTTCCAGTAGTGGTGTCAAAAAGGGTCTTAATCAAAACATAAGTCAGTTTAGAGTATTAAAACAAGGATTAAGAGGTGAAGATGTGAAAAATATTCAGAAAATTCTCGGGCTAAAAATGGATGGAGTTTTTGGATCAGGAACTATGGCTAAAGTAAAAGAATGGCAAGCAAGAAGAGGGTTAAAAGCTGATGGAATCCTAGGAAAAGAAAGTTTAAAAGAAATTGAAAAAGTTGATTCAGATGTGAACACAGTAGATTCAAATGATTCGGCAAATACGAGTGGTAATTAATTAAAATTTTAACTGATATAATATAACTATGCAAAAAATAGCTACACGAATTTTCATCTATTCATCTATTGTTTTTGGAATTATTGGTATTTTGGTTGTCATAACTGCTTCCGGTCCGGATACACCAGATTCAAACATTAGCGAGATATTAATCAGGCTTTTATTTGCAACTGTTTTTATTATACTGCCTTCATTTGCATTGAGTATTGCCAGCAAGTATTTAAACGACAAATCTTAGTTTCTAGTTGGTGCGATATGGTGTGAGAGTGTTTATGTTTATTTTATTTAATAAATATGAGAGCATCACCATTCAAAAATGAATTAAAATATGATGGTCCACGCAATTGTTTTGAACAGCCTGAATTTGAAAACGCCTTAGACTCACAACCAGTAAAAGAAGAATGGAAACAATTATTGGAAGATTTATTTAAATCAACCCTAGAACTACTCACAAAAAATGATATCGAAATTATCAATTCTTCTTCTCGTTTAAAAACTCAAGAGAGGATGAGGGAAAAGAGAGCACCAGGAGGATCAATTGCCCCTATATTAGATATTTATGGAATACGTTTTATATTAAGAGATGAAAAGTCAATTGATCATGCGGTCAAGATTATTCGTAAAAAATATCCTACACCAGATAAATTTCCTTGGGAAATTCCAACTTATAGGAAGGGGAGCTATAGTGAACATTCCCATCCAGACTATAATTCAACAAAAATAAATATCTTATTTAAAGATCCGAATTCTCAAGAAACAAAAATTGCTGAAATACAATTTCTCACTCCTGAACAAGAAAAAATAGATCGGGATACTAGGGGATATTATGAAAAACGCAGAAGAAAGACTATTTAAAATATAATTATAATAGGTTTCTGGTTGACGAATACCATAAAATCTAGTATAATTTCGGCGGAATAGCAGGGTTGTACCCTGCAAATGTTTTTTCGTTTTAAAATACTTTACATACCTTCACGAAAGGAGGGGGAAGACGATGACCGAACAAAGAAAAGTGTTACTTCGTCAGCTGTATTCTGGCAAGAAAATCGTCCTTCCTACCGTGGAAGGATCGGAAGAAGTAGAGGTCTCCATCTACGAGATGGACGAAAGTGGGGGGTACGTAACAATCTCTAAGATCTTCGCCAGATTTGGTATAGAAGATATCGAGAGGTTACGTTTCTCGAAATCTCAGATCGAGAAATTTATTTTTAATCACCAGGATAAGCTCCACCCGGATGGGTGGGCAACGTTTATGTTGTTTACGAACGAGGATGAACCGGTAAACATAGATAAGTCTAATATTTTTGTTTACCTTGCTTGCAGTCGTGAACACGGTAATCCAGTGTTGAGTTTTTTGAATAGATACCCTTTTGCGTCTAAACGACGCAGGCGCGTAGTTGTTCCAAACATAGTTTGTTTATTATAGTCAACCGTTACTCACAAGGAAAACCGCGTGAGGAACGGTTTTTTCTTTTTCACTAAAGTTTATTTTTCTTGGTATAATAGTATGTATGATAAATTATAATGATTTTCAAAAACAGACTGAGCCTCATAATCAGAAAATAGGAAAAAAATTAAATTGGCTCAGGGCGTCTGTACTAGGTGCAAATGACGGTATTGTCTCCATTGGGGCTTTGGTGGTCGGAGTGGCTGGGGCGTCTAATTCATCTACTTTTATTTTGATCGCTGGGGTGGCTGGTGTTGTGGCCGGAGCAATTTCTATGGGATTAGGTGAATACATCTCTGTCAGCGCTCAACGTGATACCGAAGAAGCACTCATAGAGAAAGAGCGTAAAGAACACGCTGATAGTCCAGAATTAGAACTTGAAGAACTTGTAAATATTTATAATCATAAAGGTCTGTCTTTCCAAACTGCGCGTATAGTAGCAGAAGAGCTGACTGCGCACGATGCTCTGACTGCTCATCTCGAGGCAGAGCTTAATATTGATGAGAGTGATTTGGTGAGTCCTTGGCATGCTGCTTATGCTTCTGCTCTAGCTTTTCTATGCGGAGCTGTATTTCCGATTGTGATGATTATAATTCCTCCTCCATCTCTACGCATTCCAGTGACATTTTTAGGAGTTTTGATTGCTCTCACTATTACAGGGACGCTCAGCGCTTATGTTGGTGGGGCAAGTAAAAAGAAAGCGGCTATGCGTGTTGTATTAGGTGGTATGCTTGCTATGATTGTGACGTTTGGTATAGGTAAACTATTTGGAATTGCAGGAATATAAAATCAATAGGTTTAAATTATATATTGTGATGGCAGTTGGTTGCGATGATATAATTTTATTATTATAATTAAGAGTACCTATAGTAGGATTTTTATTAATAAAAGTTTGTATTAATTTATTTTAAATAATATGAAAAAATATTTTACATATGTGTTAGTCTCATTAATGTTCGTTACCCCTATGATCTCTATGGCAGCAGAATTCCGAGCAGGAGAACAAGCTTCAATTAGTAAAAATGAGAAAATCGTAAACGATGTATACATAGCAGGTGGTAGTGTCACGAGTTCAGGAAACATAAAAGGTGATCTTATTACTGGTGGAGGCAATGTTGTGATCACAGGCGATGTTGAGTCAGATGTTATCGCGGGTGGAGGCAACATAACTATCCTTTCCAATATAGGTGATGATGTTCGTGTGGGTGGAGGTACTATTATTATCACAGGTAAAATAGGAGGAGATCTGATAGCAGGTGGAGGGCAGATAAATATCACTGGCGCTGGTATCGGAGGAGACGTAGCCATAGGGGCAGGTGATGTGCGCATAGACGCGCCAGTTGCTGGGAATCTTTTTATAGCAGGTGGTAATGTTTTCATAAATGCGCCCATAGGAGGCGATGTCAAGATTCAAGCCGAAAAAGTAACCCTCGGAAGCGCTGCGGTGATATCTGGTAATTTGGCTTATAAAGCAAGCAATGAATTGGTAAAAGAAGAGGGGGCGATAGTGAAAGGTGTGGTAGATTTTCAACAAATAGAAAATAAAAAGACTTCCGCTAGAGTATTAGCAGCTATGGGTTCTGCTTTCCTTTTGTGGAAATTTCTTGCGATCTTGGTGTGTGCGCTCTTGGTTGGATTGGTGTTTCGTCGCTATACTAAGGAAGTTATTATTTTATCTACCAAACGTCCATTGTATGAACTAGGTAAAGGCGTCATTATTGCAATAGTCGTGCCGATTATCTCTGTATTTCTCCTTGTGACTTTATTGGGAATTCCGCTTGGAATACTTGGATTGCTATGTTTTATATTAATGATGTTTCTTGCTTGTATCATTGCGCCGATCGTTGTCGGGAGTGTAGTTTATAGTTATTTTTCTAAAAAAGAATTTGAGGTATCGTGGCAGACTATCCTCTTGGGAGTATTTTTATGGATGCTTCTTGGCTTGATACCGTTTATTGGTTGGTTGATTTTAATTCTTGTAATGTTTATTGTTTTGGGCTCATTGGTTACTCTTGAATGGAGAATTTATAAAGAATGGAGATAAGATTTATCTATTAAAGTCAGAGGTTTAGCTTTGTTATTTTCTTTTATTTATATTAAAATATATAAATGGCGGAAGCAAAAAAAGGAGGACCTAGTATTGAAGTAAAGATTTTTGATTCTATCATAGAATCTATAAAAGAATATTGGCTTTGGATTATTGTTATAGTTTTGGTTTATTTTGCGTGGGAATATAATCTAGAAATTGGACTTTTAGCTTTAGCTGGAACAGCGTTTTTAGGTTGGCTCGCTTGGAAACTCTGGATTCATTATATTAGGCAAGATTTTATTTCCGGAATAGAATTTGTCTTGCTTGAGATCGTTCCTCCTCGTGAGGTATTGCGGTCACCAAAAGCAATGGAACTTTTTTTTACCAATGCTCTCTATCATTGGAGTATAAAAGGAGGGAAAGAAGAATATTGGCAAGGTGCCGTTTGGTTTTGGTTTTCTTTGGAGATTGTGTCTATAGAGGGACAAGTGCATTTTTATATAAGGACTCCGACTCGTGTCAAAGATCTCATTGAGACACAGATGTACGCTCAATATCCTCAGGCTCAGGTCAAAGTAGTAGAAGATTATACTTTAGCAGTCGATAAGATCAGTCCCGAGAGTGCTTGGAATGGCTGGGGGTGTGAGTTTAAACTGACAAAGCCTCAGGCTTATCCCATCAAAACATATGTTGATTTTGGATTAGATAAAGATCCAAAAGAAGAATTCAAGGTTGACCCTGTTTCTCCAGTCGTAGAATTTTTCGGCTCGCTCAAGAAAGGGGAGCAGGCTTGGATCCAGATCGTTATTACACCCAAACCAAGTACCGACAATACTCCACATAGCTGGGTAGAAGAGTCTAAAAAAGAAATATTTAAAATATTGAAGCCTTTTACTGCAGAAAAAGACGATGGAAAAAGAATTGAAATTCGTACCCCTGATGTTTATAAAAATATGGTTACAGCGATATCTGCCAAGACTTCCAAGATAGGTTTTGAAACAGGTATTCGAGCGATGTATATAGCAAAAAAAGAGGTTTATGATCTAAGTAATAGGAGAAACATGCGTCTTTTGTTCCGCCAATATGCAAAGCCGGACTGTAATGAACTTTCTCGCTGCAATTCAGCCCAGGCGGATTTTTATAGTGGTATATTCACTGCCTCTTCAGAGACAGTGATGATGTTGGCAGAAAGAATGCTTCATGAATATCGCGAACGCGCCTTTTTTCATCTTCCTCTTAGGCATCATCTTTTTTCTCAGCATCATTGGAGTTGGCCTATTCCTGGAATTATTTCGCTTGATAATGTGATAAAAGCATATGCTCATCACCACACTTATGTTTTAAATGTTGAAGAGCTCGCGACTATCTGGCACTTCCCAGGTCAGATCTTGAAAGTTCCTACTCTTGAACGTATCGAATCTAAAGAAGCTTCTCCACCTACAAATTTACCTATATAAATGTTCCAGACGTTGGACGTCTGTAGAGTTATCCACATATGAATCAAGAAACGAAACAATGCCAGAATTGCAAAAAGGACTTTATCATAGAGCCAGATGATTTCAGATTTTATGAAAAAATAAAAGTTCCTCCACCGACTTTTTGTCCAGAGTGCCGGCTTGAGAGAAGACTTGTCAATATTGTAGGATTGAATTTGCATAAAGACGAGTGTGACAATTGTGGTAAAAAAATGGTAAGTCTGTTTGCGCCTAAAATGCCTCATACGGTTTATTGTTCTTCTTGTTGGTGGGGAGATAGTTGGGAAGGAGTTCAATATGGGAGAGATTATGATTTTTCTAAAGCATTTTTTGAACAATTCCACGAATTACGAAAAGTGGTTCCATGCCAAGCCACTAATATAAAAAATTCCACTGATTGTAAATTTTCTAATGGGATTAGTCGTTGTAAAAACTGCACATCTATTGATAATGGCATCCAATCAATTAATTGTTTTTATTGTCAAACTGTGATCTTTTCTAAAGATTCAATGGATTCAGCGTTTATACTAAACGCTGATCATGTTTATGAGAACGTAAATTCTGGTGGATTATACAACACAAAGTTTGTTTATTTTTTAGATGGATGCCTCGATTGCTCTTTTATGTTTAATTGTGTTGGTTGCTCCAATTGTTTTGGCTGTGTGAATTTGAGAAAACAAAAATACTGTATCTTTAACAAGCAATATACAAAAGAAGAATATAACAGGGAGATGGAAAAATGGGACTTAGGAAGTTATAAAAACATTCAAAGAGCACAAAAAGAATTTATGAAACTTTATCTTAGAACACCTAGAAAGTTTTCTCTAATTCTTAATTCAACAAATGTATCTGGAGACGATATTCAAAATGTAAAAAATTGTCATATGTGTTTTTCTGCTACACATGGTGTGGAAAATTGTAAATTCATCTTCCATGGCGGGTTATTGTTAAAAGATAGTTATGATATGACATTAGGTGGGGATAGATCTGAACTTTTATATCAAGCGACAGGCGTGACAGGATGCCAAAGATCGAAATTTATAATGTCTTGCATTGATTCAATAGACTTAGAATATTCAGAAAATCTTCATAGTTGTTCCAATTGTTTTGGTTGCTCCAAATTGAGACATAAAAAGTATTGTATTTTGAATAAACAATATTCTAAAGAAGAATATGAAAAGCTGATTCCTAAAATTAAAAAACATATGAATGATATGCCTTATATAGATGCAAAAGGAAGGGTTTTTAAATACGGTGATTATTTTCCGGTTGAACATGCCATGTGGGCATATAATGAATCATGGGGGCAACTATGGTTCCCACTGACAAAAGAAGAAGCATTTAAAAAAGGGTTTTATTGGAATGATCCTGAAGAGAGAGATTACAAAATTACAATTAAGTCAGAAGATTTACCAGATCATATTGATGATGTCCCAGATTCTATTTTAGATGAAATAATATCTTGTGAACATACTAGTTGGAGAGCGAATAATACACATGAGGTAAATTGTAATGACAATTGTTCTACCGCTTTCCGTATCTTACCTAATGAATTAACTCTTTATCGTTCAATGAAAGTGGCTTTACCTAGATTATGCCCGAATTGCAGATGTTCTCAACGTATGTCAAAAATAAATTCACCAAAACTTTATAGTAGAAAATGTATATGCGATGGTTTAGAATCAAATAATAAAGAATACAAAAATACGATTAAACATTTTCATGGAAACGAACCATGTTCAAATGAATTTAAAACTGCTATAAGTGACGAGAGAAAAGAAATAGTTTATTGTAAAGAATGTTATCAAGCAGAATTTTTATGAGAAAATTTAAATTAAAATTAGAGTTTTTAAGATATACCGCTCCAATCATTTGGCAGACTATAAAATTTCGCATTAAAGTCTGGTGGTATAAGATTTTTTAAATTATATGGAAGATGAAATAAAAAATGAAGAACTTGGACATCCGATGTCCAAGTGGGATAAAATACAAAAAACTATTTTTTACTTGTTTTGTGTTATCGCCTTTTTTGTCTTTTTTTACATTTCATTTTTGAGCGCGCCGGCAGATTTTCCCGTTGACAGTACTCTCAAAATAGAGACTGGTATGAATTTACGCAGTATTTCTTCCGTACTTAAAAAGGAGCACTTCATAAAATCCAGATTTGTTTTTGAATCTTTTATGTTAATTTTGGGCGGAGAAAAGCATATAATATCCGCTAATTATTTATTTGAAAAGAAATTATCTATTTTTGAGCTTGCTAGACGTATTTCCAGAGGGGAGCACAATACTGCGCCTGTGGTCATAACAATTCCAGAAGGTTTTGATATAAACAAAATTTCAGATGCTGTCAGAATAAAATTGGAAAATTTTGATAAAGACGAATTTTTAGTCAAAGCAAAAGACTTGGAAGGATATCTTTTCCCAGATACTTATTTTTTCCTAAATAACGCAAATGAAACAGATGTGATAAAGTCTATGACAAATAATTTTAATAAAAAGATCACTCCGCTTCTTCCTGAGATTGCTTCATCTGGAAAGTCTAAAAAAGACATTATAATAATGGCTTCAATCATTGAAGGAGAATCAAAAGGAGATATAGACAGAGGAGTCATTTCTGGAATTTTATGGAAAAGGATCAAGATCGGCATGCCCCTTCAAGTAGACGCTGCACCCGAAACGTATAAAACAAAAGGATTACCAAAGAGCCCAATCGGGAATCCAGGGCTTGCAGCCATACTTGCTTCCATTCATCCACAAAATTCCCCTTATCTTTATTATCTGCATGACAGCAGTGGCAATATACATTATGCAAAAACTTTTGCAGAGCATAATAAAAACATAAAAAAATATTTAAGCTTTACAAAAAGCTGATCGAACTATAGGATTAAGAATATTCTATGGTAAAAATTAATAAGAAAACAGTTTTTGTCGGTATCTCAGGTGGAGTAGATAGTGCTGTATCTGCCGCTTTATTAAAAAAGCAGGGATATGAAGTCGTGGGAGTTTTTATTAAAACTTGGCATCCAGATTTTTTAGTTTGCAATGAAGAAGAAGAGCGTTTAGATGCAATGCGGGTGGCGGCAGCTTTAGATATCCCATTTCTTACTTTTGATTTTGAAGACGTTTACAAAAAAGAAGTGGCTGATTATATGATTCTAGAATACAAAATGGGAAGAACTCCGAACCCAGATGTGATGTGTAATAAAGAGGTAAAATTTGGAGCTTTTCTCAAAAAAGCTCTTTCGATGGGGGCAGATTTTGTGGCTACTGGGCATTATGCACAAGATAAAAAACTGGTGCTTTCTCACGGCTCGCACTCCATCTTGAACATGACTGACCGAGCTTTGGTTGCGAATGCCGAAGAAAGCACAGTTTTTTATCTTGTGAAAGGCAAAGATCCTTCTAAAGATCAAAGTTATTTTTTGTGGACACTGAAACAAGAACAATTGAGGAAAATTTTATTTCCTATTGGAAATTTTAAAAAAACTGAAGTTAGAAAGCTTGCTAGAAAATTTAATATTCCAGTCGCAGAAAAAAAAGATAGCCAAGGTATTTGTTTTTTAGGGCAAGTAGATTTAAAAGAATTTTTAAAACATTATATAAAAGAAAAAAAAGGCGAGGTAGTCCTCGTCCCGAGCGAAAGCGAGGGAGAAAATAAAAAAGTAATTGGCTGGCACAATGGTGTAGTTTTTTATACTTTAGGAGAACGACATGGTTTTACAATTACAAAAAAAATGCCGACAGATGGGCCTTATTATGTAGTTGATAAAGACATAAAGAAAAATATTTTATATGTGTCACAAAATTCGAAGCAGTACTTTCTTCGGCATTCGCAACCAAAGCTCGGTCAGTCATGTTCAAGATGGAGTGCGAGCCGTGAGAAAGTAGCTGCTTCGAATTTTGTGGAATTAAAATACACAAATTGGATTAACGAAGCTCCCAAATTAAATAAAATTTATACAGCACAAATTCGTTACCATGGTGAATTTTTACCTTGTACAATAATTTGCCAAAGCAAGGCTTTGGCAAAAGTGATATTCACGAAGTCCGTTCTTGTTGCTTCTGGTCAATCTTGTGTTATCTACGATGGTGATATTTGCTTAGGTGGTGGAGTCGTTGTATGACCCGGTAGTGAAACTTTTGCCTTGATAAAAGTTCTACTACCGGGTATGATTAATTTATGGAACAATTTTTTATACAAAATGGTGATGTTGTTTTGAAGTTAATGGCAGCGGTGGGTCTCGGCCTTTTGGTTGGAGCAGAGCGGTTTTTTGTCCATAAAGATGCCGGGATGAAAACGCATGCTCTAGTTTCTCTGGGTTCGGCAGTTTTTGTATTAATTTCGGAGGCGATGGTACAAAAATATATAAATCTCCCAGGGTTTAGTCCGACGATGATTCCTGCTCAAATTATAGTCGGTATTGGTTTTTTGGGAGCTGGTTCTATAATGCTTTACGGTTCACAACTTAGAGGTCTCACTACAGCCGGTGGGCTTTGGGTAACAGCTGGTATAGGTATGGCTGCTGGTTTTGGGTTTTACAATTTAGCTATATTGGTTACTGTATTAGTGCTCATGATATTGATTTTGATAAATATAATTGAGAAACCCATTAGAAAAATTTCTGAAGTAATAGATTAGAGATATATGCAATCAGATGAAATTAGGTCAAAATTCTTAAAATTTTTTGAAAATCGAGGACATAAAATAATTCCTTCGGCTTCACTGGTGCCAGAGAATGATCCGACAACTCTTTTTACTGGGTCTGGTATGCAGCCGATGATTTCTTATTTGCTTGGGGAGAAACATCCTCTCGGAAAACGTATCGCTGATTCTCAGAAATGTTTTCGCGCTATAGATATAGATGAAGTGGGAGACAATCGTCATACCACTTTTTTTGAAATGCTTGGTAATTGGTCTTTGGGGGATTTCTTTAAAAAAGAACAGATTGAATGGATGTTTGAATTCTTAGTGGAAGAAATTAAAATTGATCCCGAGAGACTTTATGTTACCGCTTTTATCGGTGATGATGAAAACAATATTCCAAAAGATATAGAAGCAGGAGAAATCTGGAAAAAACTTTTTGCTGAAAAAGGAATAAATGCAAAAGAAGTGGAAATAGGTAGTGAAGAAAATGGATACAAGATTGGCATGCAAGATGGACGGATTTTTTATTATGATGCAAAGAAGAACTGGTGGAGTAGAGCAGGTGTGCCACAAAATATGCCAGCAGGAGAGCCAGGAGGACCAGATTCAGAAATGTTTTACGAATTTACAGATGTAAAACATGATAAAAAATTTGGTGAAAACTGCCACCCAAATTGTGATTGCGGACGCTTTTTAGAAATTGGCAATAATGTTTTTATGGAATATAAGAAAAACACAGATGGAACATTTTCGAAACTCCCTCAGAAAAATATTGATTTTGGCGGAGGGCTTGAACGTCTAGTGATGGCGACCAATAATTGTCCTGACATTATAAAAACAAATCATAAACCAATATTAGATTATCTAGAAAAACTTTCTGGAAAAACATATGGAGAGGACGAGAAAGATACTAGAAATTTCAGAATTATCGCAGACCATTTTAAAGCTTCTGTTTTTTTGATCGCTGATGGAGTGATGCCATCAAATACAGGTCGCGGGTATGTTTTACGTCGTCTTCTTAGAAGAATTTTTACCAAAGCTTCAACAATTAAACTCTCTGATAATTCTTTGATTGAGCTTGTCCCGGCAATATCTGAAATTTATCCTGAAATAAAAAGCAAGTTTGATTCTATTGTTTTGGTTATAAAAGAAGAGGAAAGATTATTTAAAAAACCATTTGATGGAATTGAAAGATATCGTATTGATCTTGAAGCTGCGAAATTAGGAATTATAAAAAAAGCTGTAGATATACCCATATTAAAAGACAAAAATACTGCTTCAGGTATATTTATTTTTACTCTTTTTGAAAGGCATGGAAATCCTATTGAGCTTTTAGTGGGTACAGCTAAAGATTTAGGATATGAAGTGGATGAAGAAGAAATTAATAAAGCTCAAAAAGAACATCAAGAAAAATCTCGTTCTGCTTCAGTTGGAATGTTTAAAGGTGGGTTGGCAGATAGTGGTGAAGAAGCTAAAAAATTACACACTGCCACGCATTTGTTGAATGCTGCTCTGAAACAAGTCCTTGGTAATCATGTTATGCAAAAGGGAAGTAATATTACTGGGGAACGATTACGTTTTGATTTTACTCATTTACAAAAAATGACCGAAGATGAAAAGAAAAAAGTAGAAGAAATTGTTAATGATAAAATTGCTGAAAATTTGCCAGTTGGTTTTGTGGAGATGTCTAAAGTTGATGCAGAAAAAATAGCCGTACATTCTTTTAATGAAAAATATGGTGACATGGTAAAAGTTTATTCTATAGGAGATGAGAAGACCGGATATTTTAGCAGAGAATTCTGTGGTGGTCCGCATGTCACAAACACTAGCGAGCTCGCTAGTGTTTGTGACCCTGAGGATAATCCGAAGGGTAAATTTAAAATTCAAAAAGAGGAAGCCGTAGCGCAAGGAATCAGGCGTATTAAAGCTACTTTGTCTTAATTTTATTGGGTTAAATTAAATACAGGGGGTCGACGGAAACCGTCGACCCCCTGTGGATGATTGTTAACTACGACCCCGCCTTAAATTTGGCGGGCAACATATCAAACAGTAAGAAGAGGGCAAGCCACTGGATAAACAGATCCCAGCTCTTGTGCTGCCTACTAAGGGAGCTTATTCTCCCCATTAGGATTTCCCCCTCTTTCATTTGTGTTACCAGACTGGAGACCCCGTCTCCAGTCTTTCTGCTTTTGATCTTTGATGCTACTGGAACCCCCGCCGACATCATTAATGGGACCCAGTTTTTTGTTAGGATCTCCCAATCGTTGGTAATTATAATACCTACATCTCCTGATGCCGTTAGGAGTTCTGTTATGTAGTCGATCTTACCTCCTGGGAGATCCCCGACTGTTATGTTGTATTTTGCCCGCGCTCTTATCAAGTTTTTCTGAGCTTCTTTGGCGAGTTCTGTTGTCCACGGGCGTTTCGTCCTTTCCATCCTTTCGCGATCAGTAGCCCAGCCTCCCTCAATGGCTGTTACTGCTGGTGTTGCTAAATCCAGATCTAACAGACCGACATCCAGTTTTAGGTTCTCAAAACCTTGCCTAGTCTGTAGAGATCTGATGACATTCCTCATTTCAGATACCAGAGAGGCGGCGAGAGTACTCTTTCCACTCCCACTTGGTCCCCCAATCACGATCGTTATGTGCTTTTCCTGGAGCTCAAGAATCTTTCCCTCCTCAAGCACTACTTTGAAGGACCCGGTTATGTCGTCTTCTGTGCGGACACCCTCTCTCGGTTTAAAAACCGGTAGGTCCATGTACCTCTTATCTGTTGGATAAGAAATCGGGAGGGTGTATGGGTTGAGTGACTTAAGCTTCTCCACGAAAGCTTCGATAGCTTCTGCGGATTTCCAGATGTCACCATTCTTTTCCTTTAGTCTTACGACCAGGAGAAAAGCTTCGGTGAGAGCCTCTCTGCTGGTGTTAGTTGTTTGTCTTTTCCGTAGTGTGGATATTATGTCTTTATACAGGGTTTTTGTCTGGGGGTTACCCCCGTTTTGGGCGAAGGAGATTATTCTTTTCAGATAATAATCTCCCTCAAGAAGTTCGAGAACTCTGGAGTGTAGGTTTGCACGATGCAGGTAGGCTATCTGACCTTCACACCCAAACAGATCTGTCTTCTTCTTCGTACTCGGAACACTTGTAAAACGCATGTGGGTGTTTCCATCGATATAGCCTAGGAACCTCAAGATTCCATAGCTAAACAATGATATCACTGTCAACGGAAAGGGTACTACTACTACTGACGCTGGGGATGTCTTCATTGGAATGCTCCTTTTGTTGATGTTTTATGAGTCGGGGTTTTGTCCCTTGACTTTTTGTAAAGGTGTGTCTATTTAGAGATTATTACTAATCAGAAAAAAAGTCAATCACGACAAGACTAAGCTTGTTTATACTCATAATTTATTGTTATAATCATTACATGAGTATTTTTTCTAAACTTAAATTTAAACTTGAAGAAAAAGATGAATTAATATTAGTTTTTAATATTGGATCTTCTTCCGTAGATGGAGCTCTTTTTGAAGCACAAAGTTCCGGAATTCCTAAAATAGTTTTCTCTGTTCAAGAGCTGATAAAAATAGAAGAAAAGGTTGATGTTGATAATTTTTTATTATCAACAATAAAATCGCTAGAGATTGTTGTTGAAAAAATTTACAAAGCAGGATTAGGTGCACCATCACAGATTTTTTGTGTCTTGTCCTCACCTTGGTGTGTTTCTCAAACAAGAGTAATCAATCTTAAAAAAAATACGCCTTTTGTATTTACTGAAAAATTAGCTGATGAATTAATACAAAAAGAAATAAAACTTTTTGAGGAAGAACATGCATTGAAATACGGCAATACTGACAATAAAGTTCGCATGATTGAGCTTAAAAATATCAAAATAATGTTGAATGGCTATGAAGCGGCTGAATCCTTGAATAAAAAAACCAAAGAATTAGAAATGAATATTTTTATTTCTATGAGCGGAGAGCAAATACTTAAAAAAATCGAGTCTGCGATAGAAAAATATTTTCATTTTAAGCAAATAAGATTTTCTTCTTTTGCCTTATCTTTTTTTACAATAGTACGTGATATGTATTTTAAACAAGAAAATTTTCTTTTATTGTGTATTGGCGGCGAGATGACGGATATTTTCATGATAAAAAAACATATTTTGCGTGAGTCGGTGTCTTTTCCTCTCGGGAGTAATTTTTTAACACGTGGGGTAGCTTTTGATTTAAGTTGCACCATGAGTGAAGCTGATTCCTTTATCTCCCTTTTTAGGGATGGTCACGCAGAAGAATCTATGGCTGAAAAGCTAACATTAATTTTAAATAAATTAAAAAAAGAGTGGCTAAAGAAATTCCAAGATTCTTTGGCTAATTTATCCAATGATATTTCTATTCCATCTACTATTTATATAGTTCTTGATAAGGATCTAGTAAATTTTTTTTCTGAAACAATTAAGACTGAACAATTTAGCCAATACACTCTGACAGAATCAAAGTTTGAAGTTGTCTTTTTGAGCGCAGAGCTTCTCAAAGGTACTGCAGTGTTCAATGAAAATGCGCTTCATGAACCTTTTCTTATTATTGATTCTATTTACATTAATCGTTTTCTAACTTAAATATAATTTATGTCTAAACATTTTTTAGAAGATATGGTGAAAGTAAAACATAATAAGAAGCCTATCCCAAAAAAAGAACCAATAAAAATGGAATATTTTGCTGATGCAGATATTAGACATTCTAAAAACAATCATAGATACGTTCTTTGGTTTGTAGCATTTATATCTATAATGTTTTGCTTCTTTGCATTCTCCTTTTTATTTTCAAAAGCAGAGGTTTCAGTGAGCTTGAAAACAAAGAGTATGGTTTTGAACAAAAATTTATTTGCAAGTCTTGATCCGAATGTTGATACTTTGTCTTTTGAGCTCACTAATTTTTCTGGAGAGGTGTCCAAGACTGTTACACCAGAAGAAAAAGACTTTAATGAAAAAGCAAAAGGCACTGTCGTTCTCTATAATAAATATAGTTCATCTCCTCAGACACTTTCAGTGGACACACGCCTAGAAGGGTCAAATGGTAAAATTTATAAAACAAAAACAAAAGTGACAATACCAGGTATGAATAAAAATAGTGTTCCTGGACAGGTGAGCGTCGATATTTATGCAGAAAAAGAAGGAGCGGATTACAATAGTGCCCCGCTTGATTTTAAAATATTTGGTTTTAAGGGAACGACTAAGTATAGTAAATTTTATGGCAGATCTGTGGGGAACATATCTGGCGGAATTGTTGGCAAGTCTCGCCAGGTTGATGATTTACAAAAAAAAGAAATAGAGCAGGAATTAAAGACAATTTTAGAAAAAAAACTTTTTAATGAAATTTCTAGTCAAATTCCAGGATTTTTATTATACAAAGACGCCACTTTTCTTAAAGTTGAAGATATCACAAGTGATTCAGTGTCTGCCGATGGTTCAGTAGTTTTAACTCTCAAGGGAACTCTTTATGGCATCATCCTCAATGAACATAAATTAACTCAGAGAATTACAAAAGATAGTGTTGAAAATTATGATGGGAGTGATGTATATATACCAGATATAAAAGATTTGACGTTTTCCTTGTCTCCACAGACAGGTATTTCTGACAAGGAAAACGTTTTATTTAATAGCGTAAAAAATATTAATTTTAATTTATCAGGTCCTGTGAAAATTATTTGGAGACTCGATGTGGATAAATTTACCACTGATTTGCAAAATAAACCAAAAAAAGATTTTAATCAAATCTTATCTCAGTATCCAAATATTGATTCTGTTCTCGTTAAATTAAGTCCTCCTTGGATACGATATATTCCTGGTAAAATTAAAAATATAAAAGTAATAGTGAATTAATAAAAATAAATTTACTGATACGATACATAGATTAAACAATTTTGTATTGACTCTTGTCCTTAATTTTACTATAGTTATATTATATACATGAGTGACCCAAGAAAAGAAAAAATTGTAACAGCTAGAGGAGTTGTCACAGAGGCTTTACCTTCTACTTTGTTTAGGGTCAAAATTGAAGACAAAACAGAAGGAAGAAAAGAAGATCAAAAGGAAATTCTCGCATACTTAGGAGGAAAGATGCGTATGCATAGAATCAAAGTTTTAATTGGTGATTCAGTAGAGGTAGTCATTGATCCTTATGGCGGGAAGGGTAGAATAATTAAAAGGTTGTAAACAGGTTGTTATTTTTTTAATAATAGTGTATTATATTAATCGTAGGGGTTTAAAAATTTATAGTGTTGAAAAATAAGGGTATTTTCCTTGTTTTTCTTTTATCTTGTTTTGTTTGTTTATTATTTGAAATTTTTTATGAAAATAAAATCAGCAGTAAAAAAAATTTGTGCCAATTGTAAAATGGTAAAAAGAGCCAGACATTTGAGGATTATTTGCTCTAACCCAAAGCACAAACAAAAACAATAATCTATGAGAATATTAGGAATCACAATACCAAATGAAAAGAGACTTGAGATTGGTTTGACTTGCCTATATGGTATTGGTATTTCCTCTGCTCGTAAAATTTTAGATCAAGTCAATATTGACTACGGTAAAAAAGCTAAAGATCTGACTTTAGATGAAGAAAATAGCATACGTTCTATTGTGGAAAAAATATCAATTGAAGGAAACTTAAAAAGAGAAATATCAGCAAATATAAAAAGATTGAAAGATATAAAAAGTCACAGAGGTGTACGCCATATGAAAAGATTGCCTGTGCGTGGTCAGCGTACTAAGACGAATTCTAGAACCGTCAGAGGTAACGTCAGAAAGACAATGGCTTCAGGTAAAAGAAAAGAAAGTAAGACTTAAGATCATATAATTTTTATGGCAAAAGATAAAATAAAAAAAGAAGAAATAAAAACAGAAGAAATAAAAAAAGCTTCACCAAAAACATCAAAAAAGAAAGTTAATTCTGGTGTTTTACACGTTGAAGCTACTTTTAATAATACCAAAGTTCTTTTTTCAGATAAATTAGGCAATACATTGTTTTGGTCAAGTGCTGGGAGTTTGGGCTTCAGGGGAGCAAAAAAGGGAACTCCTTTTGCAGCTTCCAAAGTAGGAGATATTATCGGTAGTAAGGCGGAAGCTATTGGCGTCAAAGATGCTGATGCGGTTATTTTAGGGGTTGGGTCCGGACGTGAACCTGCTGTCAGAGCTTTTATGGCTCACGGCATTGAAATCACTTCTATTTTAGATGCGACACCAGTTCCACACAATGGACCAAAAGCTAAGAAGCCAAGAAGAGTATAATTAATAGTTAATTAGGCCCTAGGCCTTAGGCACTAGCAAAAGAATGCTAACGCCTAGAGCCTAGGAGCCTAACGCCCAGAAAACATGATATCAAAACCAAAATTTAAAATTTGCAGAAGGCTTGGTCCTGGAGTTTATGACAAATGTCAAACTACCAAGTTTTCGGCTTCTTCTGCGAAATCATTGCCAGGAGGAAAGCGACCTAAGGCTCCTTCAGAATACGGTCTACAGCTTATCGAAAAACAGAAAATACGTTTCTCGTACGGCATATCAGAACGTCAGCTTTCTAACTATGTTAAGAAAGTTTCTAATATCAAGGGTGCTGGGACAGCAGAAAAACTTTATGAAGGACTTGAGTCCCGCCTAGACAATGTAATCTACAGAATGGGTCTCGGTACTAGCCGTCGTGCTACTAGACAAATGGTTTCTCATGGACATTTTATTGTAAACAACCACAAAGTAACTATTCCTTCTTATGAAGTAAAAATTGGAGATATTATAAAAATTCGTGAGGGAAGCAAGTCAAAGAAAATTTTTGGAAATCTTGCAGAAAGATTAAAAGACTATACTGCTCCATCATGGGTTAGTTTTGATTTAAATAATATGGAAGGACGTATTTTAGCTAAACCAAAAAATATTGAAACATTTATTAATATTAATGCCGTTCTTGAATTTTACAGTCGTTAAAATATTCTGCCTCGACCACTTTAAGTGGGGCATGGTGGGGAAGTATTATTACAAATTAATTATAAAAATTTATTATGCCTGAATATAAAATAATTATGCCTTCAAAACCTCGTGTTGTTTTAGAGGAGGGAAATAAAGGAGTATTTGAAATAGACGGACTAAGTCCTGGATATGGTCATACATTAGGCAATAGTCTAAGACGAATAATTCTTTCTTCGCTACCAGGGGCAAGTATTACTTCTATCAAGATTGATGGAGTAAGTCATGAGTTTCAAACAATGGACGGGATCAAGGAAGATGTCATTGTAATGATTTTAAATTTAAAGAAGACTCGTTTTAGAATGATTTCCGACGAACCTCAAACAGTCACACTTTCTATAAAAGGCCCTAAAGATGTTTTGGCAGGAGATATAAAAACTGGCGGACAAGTAGAGATTTTGAATCCTGAGCTCCACATAGCGGAAGTTACTGGCAAGATAAACTTGAACATAGAAATGAAAATAGAAAAAGGTTTGGGTTTCATTTCAAAAGAAGCTTTTCAAAAAGAAAAAGTCGATGTTGGAACTATCGCTGTCGATGCAATCTTTTCTCCTATTCGCAGGGTTGCATATGAAGTTGAAAATATGCGTGTCGGTGACAAGACAAACCACAATCGTCTAAGAATTTCAATCGAAACAGATGGAACACTCTCAGCCCGCGAAGCCCTTTCAGCTTCTATTGAAATCATGATAAATCAATTGAAAGCCATTATTGATTTCAAGGAACCAGAAGAAGAGGTCAAGATTGGTAAAAAGATCTCAAAGGAAGATGATAAAAATGAAACGGAAGATAAAAAAGAAGGTGATTTTGTTGATGTTTTAAAGACTCGTACAGATAGCCTAGATCTTTCTACAAGAACATTAAATGCGCTTACTTCTGTAAATATTCGAACATTAGGGGGTTTGGCTCGCAAAAAAAGAGAAGATTTGCTTGAGATTGAAGGGATTGGAGAAAAAGGGATTGCGGAGATAAAGAAAGTTTTAAACAAATTTGGTTTAAATTTGAAAGAATAATTTATATATATGAGACACCATAACACTACAAGAAAATTTGGTAGAAGTAAAACACAAAAGAAAGCACTTTTAAATTCTTTAGCGCTCAATTTGATTGTGCGTGAAAAGATAAAAACAACTGAACCTAAAGCAAAGGAACTACGACCTTTCATGGAGAAGCTTGTAACTCGTGCAAAGGGAGGCAGTTTGGCTACACGCAGACTTATAATTGCCAAGCTTTCAAATCGTAAGCCTGAAGTCAAAAAACTTTTTGATGTTATTGCTCCCAAATATGCTGATAAAAAGGGTGGTTATACGAGAGTTTTGAAATTAGGAGCCAGAAAGTCAGATGGTGCCAAGATGGCGATTATAGAATTTGTCTAGAGTTAATCTTAAGTTAATTTGAAAATAATGAAAACAGAAAAAAATAAAACAAAAGAAATAAAAACAATAGATGCCAGTGGTAGAACTCTAGGAAGAGTGGCTAGTGAAGTAGCGATGTCTTTGATGGGTAAAACCAAGGCAACTTTTGAGCGCAATATTTACTCTGGTTTTCCTGTAAAAGTTATCAATGCAAACAAGCTTCGCATCACTACAAAAAAATTGGCTGAAATTTATCACACCAGATATTCAGGTATTCCTGGTGGACTTCGTATTTTAAAAGGTACAGAGACAGCGGAGAAAAAAGGATTGAAAGAATTAATTAAGCTTGCTACATTTCAAATGCTTCCCGGGAATAAATTGCGAAGAGTTATGATGAAAAATTTAACAATTGAAGATTAATTTTATGGTAGAAAAAACATCAACTGAAAAATCAAAACAACGATACATAGAAGCCGTAGGAAGAAGAAAGACTTCTACTGCTAGAGTGCGTATTACAGAAGTGACCAAAGCCCATTTTATTGTAAATGGGAAAGATGCTAAAGAATATTTTAAAACAGAAGATCAACGTCGTTTGATTTTAGATCCCATGATAAAGGGAATATCAACTAGTGGGGTTAAGTCAGATGTGAAATGGGGAGTAGATGTGCATGTTTCTGGTGGCGGAATTCATTCTCAATCAGAAGCAATTCGTCATGGGCTTGCTCGAGCTCTTATCGAATCAGATGCTACCTTACGTGAAAGTTTGAAGAAATTAGATTTTCTAAAACGTGATCCAAGAGCAAAAGAACGAAGAAAATTCGGTCTCAAGAAAGCTCGAAAAGCACCACAGTGGTCTAAGCGTTAAAAACTTCACAATATATATTTTTAAGGGGTTTTGTGAGCGACGGCGAGCAAACTTCAGGATTTTTAAAGCTTCGAAAAATCCGTACCGGCAAAAATATGATATTGTGAAGTTTTTAATGTGATAATTTTATGTTAAGATAGACACATGTCAGACGAAGAAGAGAAAAAACAAACTAACGATACTGATTCCTTCGAGGCTACTCGAGACGAGTCTGTTGACTCGTCTGAGCTTTTAGAGTTTGAGTTTAATGAAGATGGGGAGGAAGATTTAAAGAAAACCCTTAAGAAATTCAGGGCTGATTTGAAAGTATGTAAAGCTGAAAAGGAAGAATATTTAACTGGCTGGCAAAAAGAACGAGCAGAATTTGCTAATTATCGAAAACAAGAAGAAGAAAGAAAAGCCATTTTTTCAGAAGCTATGCGAGAGCGGATTCTCACTCGTTTTCTTTCTGTAATTGATAGTTTTAATATGGCTTTTGCGAACAAGGAGGCTTGGGAGAAAGTAGATGAAAATTGGCGAAAAGGTGTGGAATATATTTACGCGCAGATGAATACAATTTTTGAAGAATATGGAGTCAAACCATTAGGTGAAGTGGGGGAAAGCTTTGATCCGAACATTCATCAGTCTATCGATGTAGTAGAAACAAATAAAAAAGAACTAGAACATACTGTCGCGAACGTGATCCAAAAAGGCTACAAGCTTGGCGAGCGCGTAATTCGCGCAGCGAGGGTGAATGTGTATGAATATAGAGAACCAGCAAACTAAAATTTGTGAGCATTGCGGAAAAAACTTCTTAATACTAGAAGAAGAACTAATTTTATATAAAAAAATTGATATTGAAATCCCTACATTATGCTTTTTTTGTCGAGTAAAATTACATTTGTCTTTTTGGATGTTTGGAAAATTTCGCAAAGGCAAATCAGATCTTTCGGGGGAAAGTTTGATTACAGTTTTGCCAGAGAATAGCAGATATCCGATCTACACTCTTACGGAATGGTATAGTGATAAATGGGATGCCATGGATTATGGGGTAGATTACGATGAGGGAAAATCATTTTTTGAACAATTACAAGATCTTCAGGGAAAAGTTCCTCGTCCACATCAAGACGGTATTAAAAACACAGGTTGTGATTGGTGCGACGATGTTTGGAATTGTAAGGACAGTTATCTTTCTCGTTCGATGGTAAACTGTGAAAACTTATTTTATTCATACAGAAATATTAATGTAAAAAATTCTATTGATGTAATTGTTTGTTATAATAGCGAGAAATGTTATGACTCCTCTGAATGTCATCATTCATATAAGCTTTTTTATTCTAAACATTCTCGTGACTGCATAGATTCGTATTTCTTATATGATTGTCGAAATTGCCAGAATTGTTTTATGTGTTGGAATCTTCGAAATAAATCTTATTGTATAGAAAATATTCAGTATTCTAAAGAAGAATATGATAAAAAAATAAAATCATTTGAGCTTGGATCCTATGATTCTATTCAAAAACATAAAAAATATTTTGAAAAAATAATCCAACAAGAAGTAATCCACAGGCCTAATTTTAATTTAAAAGTTTTTAATTCTAGTGGAGATTATTTATTAGATTGTAAAAATTGCCAAAACTGTTTTACAATCTCAGAATCTGAAGATTGCTCTGATTGTATCAGAGGCACAGGATTAGAGTCGTGCATCGACGTAAATGGTTGTCAGTATTTGGAAATATCAGGCAATTGCAGTTCTTGTCAGCCTAGCGGTTATGCTCTCAAATATTCCAGCTGGTCATCCTCAAGGTATTCTGAATATTTAGATCTATGTCTTGAATGTGAATATTGCTTCGGTTGTGTAGGTTTAAGGAAAAAGAAATATTGTATTTTAAACAAACAGTATACAAAAGAGGAATATGAAAAATTACAGAATGAAATTATTTCTAATATGAAAAAAAGTGGAGAATATGGGAAATTTTTACCTTATTCCATGAGTCTAGGATCTTTTAATTTTTCCACTGGTTTCTTTTATTTTCCAGAAACTAAAAAAGAAGATATTTTGAAACTTGGCGGTTATTGGGAGGACGTCACAGAAAGCCAGATAGACGGAATGCCGACAAAGGAATTACCTGATGATATAAAAGATGTGCCAGATACTATCATTACTCAAGCGCTCATTTGCCCTGAAACTGGCTGGCGTTTTAATGTTGCTCAAAATGAACTCTCTTTTTATAAAGAAAATAACATCCCGCTCCCACGATATCATTTTGATGTGCGTATAAGAAATAGTTTGAAATATTTGACTGTTTTGCAGGCATACACATACAAATGTTTTTATTGTAATAAAGATACGGAAGCGTATTATTTACCAGAGTGGGGATATCAAAAAATTGCTTGTGAAGAATGTTATAAACAAAATATAGCTTAATATGAAATTAGAATTTACAGACGTCCAACGTCTGGAGAGTTATCCACATATGAATCAAGAAATCAAAACATGTCAGAATTGTAAAAAAGACTTCATTGTAGAGCCAGAAGATTTTAACTTTTACGAAAAAATAAAAGTGCCACCACCGACTTTTTGTCCAGGGTGCAGATTGCAGAGGAGGATGGTCTGGCGTAATGATTGGCATTTATTCAAAAAAAAAGAAGCCCTAAATGGAGAAGAAATTTTCTCTTTTATTCCAGAAGAAAGTCCTTATAAAATATATGATAGAGATTATTGGATTTCTGACGCCTGGGACGCCTTAGTATATGGTCAAGATTTTGATTTTACTAAGCCATTTTTTGAGCAGTTTAAACATTTGCTTTTTAACGTGCCACTTCCTGCTCATTCTATGTTTAATATGGTGAATTGCCATTATTGTAACAATGCCCACAGTGTAAAAAATTGCTATTTAGTTCGAGGAGTGTCTTACACAGAAGATTCAGCTTATCTTGTCTGGGACATTGCTTCTAAGCAATGTTTTGATAGTCATATGACGAACAAATGTGAACTAAGTTACGGAAATGTTAATACTACTACTTGTTATAAAACATTTTTCTCTGTTGATTGTGAAAGTTGTCAGGAGATGATTTTGTGTAAAGATTGTGTTGGATGCAATAGTTGTTTCGGCTCGATTAATCTTCGCAATAAATCATATTGTATTTTCAATAAACAATATTCTAGGGAAGAATATTTGAAAAAGATTGTTGAATTTGACTTGAGTTCTGATAAGGCTTTTAAAATATTAATGGATCAAGCATACAAGCATTGGTTGAAATATCCACAAAAATATATTCATGATCGTCAAAATTCAGATGTTTCAGGTGATTATATCTATGGATCCAAGAATGCAAAATATTGTTTCCGTGTCAGAGAAGTGGAAGATAGTAAGTTTATTCAAAATATTTTAAATGGATCAGTGAAGGATTGTTATGATTATTCAAATTATGGGGAAAATGCAGAGCTTATTTATGAAAGTATTATTGTTGGAACCGGAGCATCAAATGTTAAATTTAGTTCTTATTGTTATCCAAATGTAAGAGATTTAACTTATTGTGTTTTTTGCAGTAATTCGTCAGATCTTTTTGGATGTGTCTCACTTCGAAACAAACAATACTGTATTTTTAATAAACAATACACAAAAGAAGAATATGAAAAATTAGTGCCTAAAATAATTGAGTACATAAAACAGACAAAAGAATATGGGAAATTTTTCCCAAGTGAATTTTCATTCTTTCCTTATAAAGCAACCGCTGCTTATGAATTCTTTCCACTGAGTGAAGATGAAGCAAAAAAGAACGGATTTGTATGGTATGAAACCACGAAGCAAAATTATAAAATTACTTTACATAATAAAGATATTCCGGATAATATAAAAAATGTGAATGAAGATATTCTAGAAAATACTATCGAATGCGCGCACTTGGGATCCTGTGAACATGAATGCACTGGAGCTTTTCGTATTATTAAAACAGAATTTGATTTCTTGAAAAGAATGAACCTTCCGTTGCCACGTTTGTGTATTAATTGTCGTCATTACGAGCGCCTCAAACTTCGAAATTCCCCTAATCTTTTTCATAGACAGTGTATGTGTGATAAGGAAAATCATATACACGGAAAAGAAAAATGCGAAGTGGAATTTGAAACCAGTTATGCCCCAGACAGACCAGAGATAGTTTATTGTGAGAAATGTTATCAACAAGAAATTTATTAGAGCTCTAGACGTTGGACATCTGCAGAGCAGGTGTCCAACGTCTGGGGTCGTCTGGGAATCTTGACGTCCAACGTCTGTGACAAGATTATTTTCCAAAAGTTTCAAATAGAAACTTTTTTGTTTCTTCGTCTATGAATTCAGTAACAATTATCATCATTTCTGTAGTAAGTCCGAGATCTTTTTTTATGTTCGTAAATAAATGTTCAAAAGGAAAAGGGGAGATCCAAGCAGAATTTTTTAAACAGACGAAGCCGGCTTTTTTTAGTAGGTAGCGTAAGGATTCACGTTCACTTTTTCTGTTCTCTGGAAGATCAAGTAAAATAATTCTCCAAAATCCGTCCCAGGAAGTATTAACAAGTGTTGTGTCGCTATCTAATTCTAAACTGTGCATTTTCTTCCTACCTTCTTTTGTTAAGCGTGCGTATTCGTTTTGTGGAGAAGGGATTTGTTCTATTAACCCAGCTTCTTTAAGATTTTTCAAACATCGCGTTACGGCATATTTTTCCCCAATGATTTTTTCTTTTAATTCTGGTATAGAAATAGCATTTTTTTTACCCAAAATTTTAAGTATTTTATTAGAATAGTCTAATCTACTTGACATGCTTATATGTTATCATATATACTCTTTTTGTACAAGTTTTTAGTGGTCGCGAAATATTAGTAAAATTATTAAAATAACCAATAGCCGCCTATGCTAAAGCTATGGCGAGCCAAAGAAATATATGTCAAAAATAATAGGTATAGACTTGGGTACAACAAATTCGGCAGTTGCCATAATAGAAGGTGGAGCACCGAAGATCGTCGAAAACGTAGAAGGTAATCGTACGACCCCTTCTGTTGTCGCTACTACAAAAAATGGAGATCGTATCGTCGGTCTTCTAGCAAAAAGACAAGCAGTTACAAATCCAGAAAATACAATTGCTGAAATCAAGCGCTATATGGGGCATCGATTTGATGATCCAGAAGTGCAAAAAGATCGTGAGACAGCATCATTTAAAATTGAAGCAGGAGAGGGAGATGGAGTAAAAATAAAAATAGTAGATAAATTTTATCGACCAGAAGAAATTTCCGCAATGATTTTGCAGAAAATCAAATCTGATGTTGAGGCAAAATTGGGAGAAAAAATTACTGAAGCGATAATAACCGTACCGGCATATTTCAACGATGCGCAAAGAAAGGCGACCAAGGATGCGGGGGCTATCGCTGGTCTTGATGTGAAACGTATCATCAATGAGCCGACAGCCGCAGCACTCGCTTATGGATTTAATAAAAAGAAAAATGAGAAGATTGTTGTTTACGATTTTGGTGGAGGAACTTTCGATGTGTCCGTGCTAGAAATTGGGGACGACGTTATCGAGGTTAAGTCTACCGACGGAGACAGTCATATGGGTGGAGGAGATATTGATAGAAAAATAATAGGGTGGATCGCTGAAGAATATAAAAAAGAGTCTGGTATTGATGTTATTAAAGATCCTCTAGCGCATCAAAGATTAAAAGAAGCAGCAGAAAAAGCTAAGCATGAACTTTCTACTACCACAGAAACCGAAATAAATATTCCATTTATTACTTCAGATGCTTCTGGACCAAAACATTTATTACTCAAGATGTCTCGAGCGATGTTGGAGTCTCTAGCAAAAGAATACATAGATCATTCTATCGAAATCACAAAGAGAGCTATTGCTGCTTCTCCATTTAAAATAAATGAAATAAATGAAATCATAATGGTGGGTGGTCAGACTAGAATGCCAGCTATAGTTTCCGCGGTGCAAAATCTTTTCGGTAAGGCTCCAAATATGTCTATCAATCCTGATGAAGTCGTAGCCCTTGGTGCAGCCGTCCAGGCCGGTGTGTTACAAGGTGACGTGCGTGATGTTTTGCTTCTTGATGTGATACCACTTTCATTAGGAATTGAAACCTTGGGAGGAGTAGCCACAAAACTAATCGAAAGAAATACCACTATTCCATCAAGTAAGTCTCAGGTATTTTCTACTGCTGCCGACAATCAAACTTCTGTAGAAATACACATTGTGCAAGGGGAACGTCCCATGGCATCAGACAATAAATCTCTCGGCAGATTCATCTTGGATGGAGTTCCACCAGCACCTCGTGGTATGCCTCAGATTGAAGTTTCCTTTGATGTGGATGTAAATGGTATCCTAAATGTTTCCGCAAAAGATAAAGCATCTGGAAAAACTCAATCTATCAAAATAGAGGCAAGTTCTGGACTTAAAGAAGAAGATATCAAAAAAATGCAAGCTGATGCAGAACTTAACGCAGAGGAAGATAAAAAGAAGAAAGAAAATGCAGAGGTAAAAAATACTGCAGAGATGATCATTTATACTGCAGAGAAAGCTCTCAAAGACAATGAAGCAAAAATCCCAGTAGAATTAAAAGATGAAGTAAATGCAAAAATAACTGCATTGCGAGGCGTAAAAGAAGGCACTGATGGGGAAGCTATCAAAAAAGCTACAGAAGAATTATCTACTGAAATGTCTAAAATAGGAGAAGCGATAGCAAAAGCTGGAGGAGCAGACTCATCAGCAAGTTCAGGTCCTTCGACTCCAGAAGAACAACCAGCCGAAGTTCACGACGCAGAATTCAAAGAAAAAGGACAGGAAGGCGAAGAGCCCCAGAAGTAGAGCAAGCTCACTACGGGACAGGCCAAAAGCGTAAAAAATTTTTACTAAACTTTGTGAATCACAAGACTAAAAAGCTCTAAGAGAAATCGAAGGGCTTTTTAGTTTTATTTCTAGTATAATAAAAAAATGGAAAAAGATTTTGATAATTGGAATTCTAAAAAGAAAGAAATTTCAAACGGAAAGAGAGTTTATTTT
>Ga0172379_10001313_pt1 | contig 50569 bp, 52 predicted proteins | sample GrowelOW334metaG_FD_119756 | JGI IMG/M metagenome (GOLD analysis project Ga0172379, IMG submission 119756) | Groundwater microbial communities from an aquifer near a municipal landfill in Southern Ontario, Canada - Groundwater well OW334 metaG | ecosystem: Environmental > Aquatic > Deep... | reverse complement strand
TTTTAATACCTATTATTGGAGGCTCATCTTACGCATTTTCGTAAGTCGATCCCGAAAGCTTTCGGGATCGACCAATAAAAGGGCGAACAGGAGGAAAAGAGATGGGCGATTCAGAGAATCGCCGTACGATTTTCACAATCTTGCCCGCTAACTTCTAGATCAATGTTAGCTAAAGCTAAAGAATCCAATCCCGAGCCACATTCAATATCCGCAACTGTCTGGATATTTCTTTGAGCAAACAATTTTTTATAAAATGCTTTCCTTTTCTCAAGCGATCGCTCAAACGAGATCATCGAATCATAAAAAGGAGAAACAGCATTATAGAAATTTTCATTTTTCATTTTCTCTTCATGCTTTTTCTGTGCGTGTATGAGGTGAAGAAAGAAGTTTGGACAACTCATCTAATTCTTTTTCCGAAAACATTTCCTGCACTTTTTGAAAATAAACCCGTTCTTCAAAACGGATATGTTTTTCCAACAGCATGCCTATTTTATCCAGCACATTTACGAGATTTCCCGTTGATGATAATTGATGCATCAAGTTTTTCAATTTTTTATGTTCATTGATAAGCATCGCAGTCTCTTCCGTTAAGAGAAGACTCTGCCGGCTGACAAAAGTGAATAAGATTTCTTCTTCATCCCTAAAATGTTTTACTAATTCCGTCTTGTAAAAGAGAAGTGTGTAAGTCCGTTTCCCTTCATCATCAACCGGAAGATCTTTAAAATTCGGACCGTCTTTTTTCAGTATCTGCGCAAGTATTAACGCATTGTGATGTTCCCGAGAAAAATTGATGAGCGCTAAGTGTCTTTTCATAATTATTTATTGGTTTCCTTTCTCTAAAAGTAAACTTTTCGGGAATAAAATATTATTTTCTAAATGAACATGTTTATGTAAATCATTTTCAAAATTTTCTAACTCTGCGTAATAAACTTTGAACGTGTTGCAGGCATCAGCCGGTGGAATGTAGTTTTGAGATAATTTTTTAATTGAGTCAAATGCAGCACCGGCATTTCCGTGTTCAGCTTCCATAACCCTAATTGGATTAGCAATTGAACCAAAATGTGGAGCAACATATTTCTCCTCACCTCTTTTCACTTTAGCCAACATTTTTATTTGTGGGAACAAGATCATTTCTTCTTTTACCAAATGCCCCTCAAATTCAGTTTTTACATCCCGGAACAATTCGGCGATAATTTTTACTTCAAGATGATGTTCTCCATGTGCATTTACAACTTTGCTTCCTAGTTCGGTAATAAATGGAAGCTTTTCCCGCACGAATGAATGATGTGTGCTGATGATATAATCCACCAACGCATCCAATTCCATATTGTTAAAATCAATATTTGAAGTATCGTTGAATTGAAATGCTTTCGCAAGATTCGTAAGTATAAGTTCTGCCGGAATTTGTTTCTCACTAAGTGCATCAGCAAGCGGCTTGTTGCCGTGGCAGCAAAAATCTAATCCGTATTTTTCAAAAACTGCCGCAGCTCTAAAATCATTAGTCACAATTTCTGATAATGTTTTTAATCCAATGTTTTCATTTTGTTTTGTGTTCATGTCTATCTTCTCTTTATATTTTTTTTGTAATTTCTTTTGTGTCCTGGTTTAGTCCGATGAGCTGAAAGGCGATTTCTCCTTTTTCATTTAACAGGGTAATCATATTTGTATGCGAAAAATCTCCGTTAGCGTCTTTTCGGAATTTAAAACCAAGTAACGCGGCAAGTTCCAAAATGTCATCATTCTTCCCCGTCAATAATGTCCATCGGTTCAAATCTAAATTTTTCCCTTTTGCGTATTGAAGTAATTTCTCAGGTGAATCTCTCTCCGGGTCGATAGAAGCGAAAACAAACTGGGTGTTTGCCAATTTTTCATTCGATAAACTTTTTTCAATCTTCTGCATGTCGTTTAATATGATCGGACATGCATACGTACAGCTAGCGAAAAACATCGCCAGCACTACTTTCTTTCCTTGAAATTTTCCAAGTTGAATTGTTTTATTGTTCTGAGTAGTCCAGCTTCCGGTTAATTGATAGATTGATTTATCGCTATAGTTTCCTTCACCCATGTCCTCGCTGCAGCATGATTTTTTTGTTGAATCGCCATGAACTTCAGCAACTTTTTCTTCAGCTTTTTTCTCTTCGTTTTTGCCGCATGAGAAAAGAGCGACGGAAACAAAAGCAAGCATAAATATTTTTAATGAATGAACAATTTCTTTTTTCATTTTACTTTTTCCTTTTTTGTTATATCTTTTACACATCTAAAACCAAGATTATGAATTGCATACGTTGCCTGCAAACTGCTTCGAAAACCAAAGCGCATAAATGCGGCGTAATCCGAGAAATCGGTTGAACCGACAGCACCACTGCCGCAGAATAAATTTCTTTCAAGATTTGTGTCTCCGCGCGATTCACCCGTTACTAATGCCGTATTAAAATCCAGCACCCATTCCCAGATTAAGCCGTGCAAATCATAAACGTGATAATAGTTTGGCTTTGATTTTCCAACTTCTTGTAAACTTTTTGAATTGGGAACGGAGTACCATTTCAAAATAGTTTTTTTGAATTCGCTGTCATTTATTCCATCGGCTTTGGTTGCGCTTGCCCTACCGATATATTCCCATTCCGCAATTGTTGGAAGCCGTTTCCCAACCGATGAAGCATAAGCTTTTGCTGCGAACCATGAAATATTTGTCACCGGACTTTTAGGATTAACATTTTCACCTAACTCTAAATCCGATTTCCAATGGTTTAAATAATTTGAGTCAGCAAAAATTCTTTTCACTTTCGATTTCCTCCATCGCGGATTCTTGATAACGAATTGAAGAAATTCTCCGTTGGTAACCGGATATCTATCTACCCAAAATGATTTTACTACTACCTTCACACGGTTTGAATCACTAAAAAACGGCTTGTATGAACCGGCGGGAATGAGCACCATTTGTTCTTTTTCATGTTGAACTTCCTTCTGTTGTGCAATAACCGGCAGCACAAAAAGAATGAAAAGGGAAAAAATTATTACGGAATGCTTCCCGGTCTTCATTTTTATTTTCCTCTAACCTTTTCAACTTCTTGCGGGGTAACAATATCTGTTTGATTTCCGAAAGAGTTACGAACATACGTCAGCACTGCAGCAATTTGAACATCATCAAGTACTTGCGGCGGCATAACATTGTTGAATTTTTTCCCGTTGACGGTAATTTCTCCCTGTAACCCTTTAATAACCGTTGCTATTGCGCGTTCTTTATTTTTTAATAAATAATCTGATTGTGCTAGCGGCGGGAATACATTCGGCAACCCTTTGCCGTCCACTTGATGACAAGCCTGACAAGTTGAAGTAAAAACCGTTTTCCCGAATGCGGTCAATTCTTCTTTAGACATTTTTTTGTTCGGATCGGGTGCACCATTGAGAAGATTCGCTTTTAGCATTGCATCGCTCGGACTACCGTTGCCAAGATAAACTTCATCTTTTTGTTTGCCGGAATAAATATCGGTTTGAGGTTCACCACTAACTTTCAGCATCCCGAGCGCCCCTTTATTGAACGCTCTAAAGATTGAGTGATCAACCAAAATAAATGTTCCCGGAACATCGCATTTAAATTCCACAATAGAAGAACCGCCGACAGGAATAAGCGTGGTCTGCACATTATTTTGATTAACATGTGATCCCCCTTCACCGTACACTTTGTTAAATATTTCTCCGATAACATGAAAAGATGAAATTAAATTCGGTCCACCGTTTCCAAGGTATAGACGAACCGTTTCACCTTTATTTGCAGTTATTGCGTTATCTCCAACTAATGCACCAACTGATCCGTTAAAAACTACATACGGAGGATTTTCATCAACCGCTTTTGCTTGACTAAAAGGCTGCAAGCCCGGTGCTCCATAACCGCCCTCTGTATAAAATTCACTTTGCATGATGTAGTATTCTTTATCAACTTTTGGCAACCCTTCTTTGGGTTCAACCAAAATTAAACCGTACATCCCGTTAGCGATGTGCATCCCCACAGGTGCAGTAGCGCAGTGATATACAAACAATCCGGAGTTTAACGCTTTAAATGAAAAAGTTGATGAGTGCCCGGGAGCTGTAAATGAAGAAGTCGCTCCTCCCCCTGGACCTGTAACAGCGTGAAGATCTATATTGTGAGGCATTTTACTCGTCGGATCATTGTGAAGATGAAACTCAATTAAATCACCTTCCCTTACTCTGATAAATTTTCCCGGAACATTGCCGCCGAAAGTCCAGAACACATATTCAACTCCGTCGGCTAATCGTTTTACAACTTCCTGTGTCTCAAGATTAACAATTACTTTTGTCGGATGCGTTCGTGTAATCGGTGGCGGTAAATATGGGGCATCCGTTAATACTGCATTTTCTTCTCCTTCAATTTCAGTTGAACCGGTGCGATCACAACCTAAGAATGTAAAGGAAAGAAAGGCTGTTACCGCAAGAAGTTGCAGCGCCGTAAATATTTTTTTAGTGTTGTTCATAGAATCCTCTAGTGTAATTATCTATTTCGTATTAGAACTATCTGATTTAAGTTCATCATAACTACTAACATGACCGATGCGATCGATGTTTTTATTAAGCAAAAGATACTCTTCTTTAGTTACCTTGTTCTGCCATTGGCCTGTTAGTACTCCTACAGCCGTAATAATTAAAAATATTCCTACAACTCCAAAAGCAACCATTTTTTTGTTAATGATCGTCTTAGTTTTTACCGGTTGGAGGTTAAGCGTATCGGCAACGGGGCACGCATCAACACAGCTCATGCACGTGGTACATTCATCGCTTACTACGATGTTTACTTTATCAACTTTGATAGAAGAAGGGCAAGCTTTTGCGCATAAACCACAATCTATACAGCTTGCGGCATTACGTTTTATTTTGTTAGGGCTGAATAATGAAAAAATTCCAAGCAGTGCACCGTACGGGCACAAATACCTGCACCAAAAATTTCTGATGAACACCGATAGTACAAATAAAACTGAAAGCACTATAATCGAAAATCTTGTGATATCTGCAAAAAAATAATAAAGTTTCAAGTCCGCAATAATGTTGTAGGGACTATCAAGGAACAATTTCAACGTTAGCGCGTCCATTCCCATAAAAATTGCATAAGAGAAAAATGCTAGGATTAGATATTTTAAACTGCGGAGTAGATAATCCAAATATTTTGGAACGCGGATTTTTCTTCCAAATAATTTTTCTCCAAAATCAGCGATAAGTTCGGAGAGAAAACCGATAGGGCAAAACCAACTGCAAAATGATTTCCCAAAAACTAATGAAACCAGAGCAATTGCAAGAAAAATAAAAAAGCCTGCCGGGTGAATTTGATGCACAGAACCGGTTAAAAAAAAGTAATAGACACTCATTAACGAACTGATGGGAAGAAAGCCTTCAACACCCGGAGGACGCTGATAAAACGCTGCCGTGCCACCACTTTCTAGATATTTAGCAAAAAGAAAAAATTCAACTCCAATCCATACGCAAAGAAGTGTGAATAATATTTGTACAGTAAACCGGTATTTCTGTACCGGTTTTTCTGCGTTCTTTATAAGATTAATTTTTCTCATTATCGGATATTATAGTCTGATTATGTTATAAAAAATTTTACCTGATCGAAATAAACAAAGCAAAAAACAATGAGTAGCCTAAAAGCGTTAAGCCTACTTTCTTAAAATCCCTTTCAACTCTTCCCGAAAAATAGACTTTGAAGGCAACAATAACCATTGGAAGAAAAGCTAGAACCTTCAGATACTGATCGGGATAAATGATAATAAAGGAAATAAGAAAAAGTCCTAAAGTTAAATGATAAACAAAGTGAATATTCTTTGAAGATATTTTCCCTTGCGCAAAGCTCTTCCCTTTCGAGTCTGACAACTTTTCAATTAAGAAATTAACATAGCACGTTCCGGAGAAGAAGAATAGGCTGTTTAAAATCCAAAGTGTGACTGCATTATCTGTAAGTTGATTTGATAAACAATAGACGGCAATTGGTGCTGTTGAAGTTAAGATGATTACTCCAAGAAATTCTCTTAAGAAGGAAAACGTTCCCGAGGATTTAATAGTAACGCTTATCAAAAAAATTACAACTGCTACAGTTCCAAAAACAAGAAGCAAATATTTTTGCAAGAAAAGGATTTCATACGCTAAAAAACCGGTGGCAAAAAATCCATAGACAATAAATGAAGTCAACGCATTTTGAAATTTTTGACTTCTTCTTCGACTAGCAACCCACTCATGAAACATAATTTCTGCAGGTTTGTACAGCAAAAATGAAAAAAGGACAAGAAAAAAAAGAGGGAGTAAATCACCGGAAAATTTTTTTGTTGAAAGAATTCCGGTAACCATCGGAACAAACAATACTGCCCATGAGCCATGTTCGTTTGTTATAATCAAATTTTTATTTCCGATTTTCATATCACTTCAAAGAATTTATTTTTCTGAGAACTTTATTTTTATAATTATCGATAGTTTCTTCATTCAGCATTTTAAACGTTTCATCAATAAGTTGTGACCAAGTGTTATGCATAGGGCAAGGAGATTCACTCGAACACTTTGGAAATCCCAAAACACATTTTGAAAAGACGTCCGAGCCATCAATTGCCAAAACGATATCAAGCAAATGGATTTTGTTCGGATTTTTCGCCAACAAAAATCCTCCCATCTTTCCCTTTTTTGAAGCCACGATTCCGCTTGAAGTAAGTTCTTGAAGAATTTTTGAAATGAACTCTTTCGGGATTTTAAGTTCATCCGCAATTTCTTCTGAAGGGATTACTTCCTTTCCTTCAACCGAAGCTAAATAGAGAACGGCTTGAATTCCGAGTTCACATTTTCTTGAAAATATTATTGCCATATAAATCAGATATTTTTGTCTGATTAAAGTTAGGGAGTTTTTTCCAATAAGTCAAGAATATTTAAAAATATTTTTCTATTTTGCTTCAGAATTTTTTCAAAAACCAATCGGAGTTTCTATGAAAAGGGCGATACTATTTTTCATCCTTTTCTTAATAGGAGGGATCAGCTTAACATTTAGCCAAAAGGTTAAAGTTACTGATTACCAGGTGCCTATTAGCAGAGCGACAATCTTCCGTTTTGACGGAAATTGGAACTGGTCGCAGAACGGATCAAATGTAACAGCAAACGATGCTCGCGGACACTTGATGTATAATACGTTTTACTCTTCCCTTCCCCTTGCCTGGTTTTTAAATTTTGATGCAACCGGTGGGAAAAACCTCTCATCATATAACCACAATCTTAAAGCCGATGCGAGTTTTCAAAAATATTTTTTGGAGAGCGAGGATTTTTTTGGATCCGCACAACTGGTTATACAGCATGAAAATACATACAAGCAAATCGCATCGGATATTACGGTTGGATTTGGTTATGGTAGATATATTAACGCCACGGCACTTGCAAAAGCTGTACGTATTGAAGGGCATTTGCTGCATGATAACGTCATCAAAGGAAATCTTCCAAAAGAAACCATGATTGCCATAGCGAATATTATTGACCGGCAAAACGAATATGAAGAAGTATATCAAGCTACGTATGAAACATTCTGGTTTGACGATATAGAAAAGGAAATTCAAAAAAGCGGAATGATTGATGAATTTGGAGGTGTAGGATCAATCGGGTTTCAAAGAATCCGGCAAGTATTATTTAACATCAACGAAAAAGTAAATGACCGGTATTACGGCTGGGTAACTTCTGCAGGTATTTTAATCCCGACTTCTACAAAAGACCGTTCTCCCGTTGGTTCGCCAAACGCAAATTTAAGCGGCAGGTATTCTTTCCCTATTAGTTGGGACACTCAAATCAATTTTAAGATCGACGTTTTTTCTCCACTCGACAGTTTATATCTTAAAAAATATACGGTTCGCGCTAATTTAGATTTCATTTATGAACTAAGTAACCGAATTAATTTTGTTTCCAGTTATAAATTCGATTTTGTAAAACAGCCGGGATTAGTAGCTGAACCCGTTCATATTATAGATACCGCATTTTGGTATTATATCGAGAACAATATTTATCTCACGATCAATTCAAATCTAACAAAACAAGGATCCGACCCGAAAATTTTAGGAACTTCGATAGGATTGAATTACAATCTCTTCTAACAATAATTTTGTTTAGTTATTTTGAAAACATAGAGAATTGTGAGGATGTTCTTGGCGGTTTCTTTCTATCATTGAATAGTTTGCCCATTTCTGCACCGATAATGAAGACGACTGCCGAATAATAAATCCAAAATGCAACTACAACAGCCAGAGCATAGGTTCCGTAAATTTTTCCCAACGTGGCAAAATTATAGATATAAAATCCAAAAATTTGTTTTGCGACTTCCCACAACAACGCAGCCCACATCGCTCCAAACCTTACTCCCCTTTTCGATATTTTTATTGTAGGAACAAATTTATAAAGCCATGAGAAAAGAGAAAAGATCAAAACAATGGATAGCAGCGATGTGAAAAGTTTTTGAAAAATTCCATATTGAAGAAATTCAAAGACACTGTATTGTTGCGAAGCCTGGCGCAGGATATCAATTAATGGTAGAAAAATTGTGGCTACAAGAAAAACAAAAACGACAATAATGATCGTTATAAAATCACGTAAATAACCGAGGAGAAAATTTATTTCTTCCGGGGCACCAAATATTTTGTTCAGAACGGTTCTGATACTGCTTAAAAATCCGCTGGCGGCAAAGAATAATCCAACAATTCCAATGAATCCGGCAATATTACGATATTCGATTACTTCATTAATTCTCTTGAATAAAATATTTTTTGCAAAATCGGCATAAACTGCATACGGGATAATGGTATCGATCAAATGATTTATTTGCATTTCAACTGCAGAAGACTCTAAAAAATATCCGAGGATCCAAAAAAGAATAAGGTTAAAAGGAATGATGCAAACGAAAAGTGAAAATGCAAGCCCACCGGCAAAAAGGAATAAGTGATGCTGATCAGTATTGTTGTATAGCCCAACCACATAGTATTTGGGAGTATCAATAATTTTTTTAAAATCCGGAGAGATTTTATAAAGCAAAGAGAATTTTTTTAAATATCCTAACATTACCGTTTTTTCTTACTCAATGTTGATCCATCAATTTGCTAAGTGTATTAAAATAAATATTCGATAGTAATTGAAGATTTATTTTGTGACCATTTATATGAAACGATTTCCCTCCCACTATCCCTATTTGCGAAACCGGGAATAATTTCTTAGATAAGTAGGCATCAAAGACATCTTTCTTTTCCAGCGGAACAGAAACTATAATACGTGCTTGCGATTCCGAAAAGAATGATAAGTCTTCACGTGTAGCAACATCAAGTGAAATCTCTGCGCCGATTTGTTTCTCTTCGTTCATCAGGCAGCATTCAGCAAGCGCAGTAATAACGCCTCCGTCCGAGACATCATGTGCAGAATTGATTAACTTTTGCTGTATTAATCCAAGCACGATTTCCTGCAACTGTTTTTCTTTTGCCAAATCAATTTGAGGTACTTCACCGGCAACAATTCCGTGAATTACTTTGAGATATTCACTCCCTCCGATTTCTTCAAAGTCCTCACCGAGAATGTAGATGAGATCTCCTTCATTTTTAAAATATGAAGTCATTATATTATTGCAGTCATCAATTAACCCAACCATTCCGATAACCGGGGTTGGATAAACCGAGGTGTCGGGAGATTCATTATAAAAACTGACGTTACCACCGGTTACCGGTGTATCAAAATACCGGCAGGCTTCCCCCATTCCTTCAATTGCTTTGCTGAACTGCCAATAGATTTCCGGTTTATATGGATTTCCAAAATTCAGACGATTCGTAATTGCCAAAGGAATTCCTCCGCTGCAAACAACGTTTCGAGCAGATTCTGCCACGGCAATCTTTGTTCCTTCCTTTGGATTGAGATAAACATATCTTCCGTTGCAATCTGTTTTAACAGCCAAAGCTTTGTTGGTTCCTTTTATTCGCACTACCGCAGCATCACAGCCGGGACCAACTACCGTATTGGTTCGCACCATTGAATCATACTGTTCATATACCCATTTTTTAGAAACAATATTGGGCGATGAAAAAACTTTTAAGAATGTTTCCGAAATATTTCCAGGTTGAGGAATTTTATTTAAAGGATAATTTCTCGTCTCAGCTAAATACGCAGGTTCTTTAGTCTCACGATAATAAACCGGTGCGCCACCGCCTAGGACTAATTCAAAAGCAGGTAATTCTCCTTTTTTCTCTCCGAAATACTCGATATCCAATTTGCCATCGCTAGTAACTACACCGATGGTTTCGCAGTGCAAATCCCATTTTTCAAAAATTTCTTTTACTCGTTTTTCACATCCTTTTTTAGCCACCACAAGCATTCGTTCCTGGCTCTCGGAGAGCATAATTTCATAAGCCGACATCCCATGTTCCCGAAGCGGAACTTTTGAAAGATCAATTTTCATTCCCGATTTTCCTTTGGCGCTCATTTCCGAAGTTGAACAGGAAATTCCCGCAGCGCCCATATCCTGGATACCGACAATCAAATCTTCTTTAATAATTTCTAACGAAGCTTCAAGTAAAAGTTTTTCGGTAAACGGATCGCCTACTTGAACGGAAGTTCTTTTAGCTTCGGATTCTTCAGAAATTTCTACGGAAGCAAAAGTCGCTCCGTGAATTCCATCTCTCCCCGTTGAAGAACCGACAATCATCACCGGGTTTCCCTCGCCTTCAGCAGTTGCCGAAGCCGTCTGTCCAATTTTAACAATCCCGACTGCCATCGCGTTAATGAGGGGATTGCCTTGATAACATTCATCAAAATAAACTTCGCCTGCAACCGTCGGCACCCCGAAGCTATTTCCGTAATCACCGATTCCTTTCACAACACCGTCAAACAAATAGCGGGTTCTTGCATCTTTCAACGAACCAAAGCGGAGTGAATTTAGCGATGCAATCGGTCTAGCGCCCATCGTAAAAATATCACGCATAATTCCGCCTACTCCGGTTGCCGCACCCTGGTATGGTTCAACTGCTGAAGGATGATTATGGCTTTCGATTTTAAATGCAACCGCCAAACCATCTCCAATATCAACTAAACCGGCATTTTCTTCACCGGCGCCGACGAGCAGTTTACCACCGCTTCTCGGAAGAGTTTTTAAAAGTGCAATCGAATTTTTATAGCTGCAATGTTCACTCCACATTACACTGAAAATTCCCAGTTCTGTGAAATTGGGAGTGCGTCCGAGAATCAGGCAAATTTTTGCAAATTCCTCTTCATTTAATCCATGTTCCAAAGCCAAAGCTAAATTTATTTCCGGTTCTATCATTTTCTCTTCGAATGTTAATTTTTTCTGTTTAAATATAAGGATTTAATTTAAGTTTGAATAAAGAATTAGGGGAGATCAAATGGAACTTTTATCCTTTTCATCCATCTAAACTCTAAAAGAAAGGACAGGAAGATGAAAAAACAAATTCTTTTTACTATAATTCTCGGTATTGCTATTTCAGTCGGCATGTTTGCTCAAGAGAAAGGCTTAAAGGATAAGCTAAAAAAAATTGAAGGAAAAGCCGAAAGCGTTGTTATCAAAACCGATAAAGGAACCACCACATTTTCCGGCGAGGATGCTGATGCCTTGATAAAAATGCTAAAGTCAAAACAGCATGCTAAAAAAATTGTTGTTATTGATGGGGAAGATGATTTTTCATGGGATGAGGGGAACGATGTCGATATAGATGAGCTTTCACTTCCTATACATAAGTTAAAAATCTTTCACGACAGAGGTTTGGACAACGACATCAGAATTGATCTTTCAGACATGATGGATTCTTTAGCTCCAAACAAAATCCACAAAAAAATTGTCATTCAAAACAAAGATGGGAATAAAACCGTAACGGTTACCACAAAAGAAAACGGGACTGAAAAAATTGAAATGTTTGAAGGAAAAGATGCGGATAAGTATTTGGAAGAACACAAAAGCGACACTGAAAAAGTTGACCCTTCTTCAAAAGGATTGAAAAAGAAAGTGAAGAAGATTGTTATCGAAGATGAGGATCAGAAATAGTGCAATAGTGAAATAATGAACAAAAGAATGCCGGCTTCGCGCCGGCGTTTTTTTGAATTAAACCTTTAGATACTCTTCCCAAATTTTAAACAACTTATGTGTGGCTACAATATCTCTTCCGCAGTATACCGCAATATCTTTGATTCTTCCGGCTTGATATAAATTTTGTACTTCCATTCCCGAAATTTCGTGTGATTTGGGAGTCTGCACACCAAACGCGTGACAATAAAAATCGAGATTAAACTTTCGCGTAGCGCTATAAAAAGTAAATTGCTCAAGCAGATCCACATGCAGTTTGGTATCGAACCGGTAACCCATAAAATTTTTTGACGGCTTCACTTTCAACATTGCCGAACGCATCATCAAAAAAGGAATATCAAAATTTCTACCGTTAAACGTTATCACCTGATCCGTTTTTTCCATTACGTGCCAGAATCTTTCCAGCATTACGTTTTCATTGAAGCCTTTATAAACAATCTTCCCATCTTCTGAATGCCATTCTTCTTCCGTCTCTTCACCATTAGCAGATTCGTAATAGACAAAAGATTTTTCATTCTGCACATCAAACATTCCGATAGCAACTACTTTTGCCGTGAATGGATAGAGACTTAAAAATCTTTCAGCGTCGTCAATTTTTTGCTGGCGGAGTGTTTCATCGGTTTCTTTCAACGCCTCTCGGAGTAGATATTCTTGCTGGCTTTCGGATAATTCGGTAAGTTTACAGCCACTGGTTTCAATATCAAAAACAATTTGTCTTATTTTTTTTGCTGCCATATGGTTCCCCTTTGAAATTATTTATTGAAGAACTTCATTAATTTATAATAAAATTATGGTTGTTGCTCTCTCAAAATTTTAACATCCGGTTCATAGTTTTTTACAACATCTATCATTTTTTGTTTGATCGGGATCGGCTTTTTTGTTTTGGCATCAACGTGAACAAAAACACCGCCGCCGTCAGCAACCAATTCACCTGTTCTATCTTTAATTATGATATGTTCGAAGCCGTATGAAGAATTTTTAATGAACGAGATGCGGCTATAAATAACAAGTTTTTCATCATAAAATCCATGAGACTTATAGTTGATTTCGTTCCTCACCATAAAATAAACATCGCCGTCGGTAAAAATTCCAGCTTCGGGAAGCAAGCCTAAATCTTTGATGTACTGCAAACGGGCGTATTCAAAATAGTTTAGATAAACCGCATTATTGCAGACGCCGAGCATGTCAACCTCATGAAAGCGCACGGTAACCGAAGTGCGGTGTTTATAATTTTTACTATCCATTCTTGAAAATCATCTTTCATAATAAATTAACAAAAGTCCGAAAGCAAATTACAAAGAAAAACAATTCTTCTTTCAGAGATGTCAAAAAAAACCGAAACGCTAACAACAAAAACTACTTAACTAAAAACTTCATCTAAAACTTGCTTAGCTTTTTCTATTTCCTCAAAACTAACGTCAAGATGAGTTACCGCCCGCAAAGAAGTTGCCGTTCCGATAGAAAGGAGTAAACCTTTTTCTTTACATTTTATTTGAGCTTCTTCAACAGTCATCGTCAGCGGTTCAAAGATAATGATGTTGGTTTGTACCGCTTCCATATTCACTTTTAATTTTGGATTTGCGTTAATTGCTTTTGCAAGGATCTGCGCTTTTTCGTGATCTTCTTTTAATCGTTCCCTATTATTTCTCAATGCGAATAATCCAGCCGCAGCAAGAAAACCTGATTGACGCATTCCCCCACCCCAGGCTTTACGCACACGAAATGCTTTTTCGATAAATTCTTTTGAACCGGCAATCAGAGAACCAACCGGGGCACCCAAACCTTTCGATAAACAACACGAGATAGTATCAAAATGCGATGCATATTCTGCAACAGAAATTCCCGTTGCAGCGGAAGCGTTCCAAATTCTTGCACCATCAAGATGAAAGAAGAGATTGTGTTTCTTTGCTACATTTTTAAGCGCAATAATATTTTCAATCGGATGAATTGCCCCGCTTGCACGATTGTGTGTGTTTTCAACTTCAATAACTTTCGTCCGGGGCATATAATAAGCGCTCACGGGACGTATCGCTTCCTCAGCTTGTTCCGGAGTGAAAACTCCAAGTTTTCCTTCAATCGGATAAATTTGTATTCCGCTTAATGCCGAAGGCGAACCGGACTCATAATTGAAGATGTGTGCGTTCTTTTCGCAAATAACTTCATCCCCCGGATCTGTTAAAACATTTAAACAAAGCTGATTCCCCATTACTCCTGATGAAACAAACAAAGCCGCTTCTTTACCGAGTAGTTCAGCCGCAAATCGTTGTAGCTCATTAACGGTTGGGTCTTCTTTGTAAACATCATCACCAACTTCAGCTTCAAACATAACTTTGCGCATTTCCGCGGAGGGTTTTGTTACCGTATCACTTCTAAGATCAATATATTTTTTCATTAATTATTCTCCATGAATGTAATTTTTTAATAAATCATTTTTACGAACAAACTAAAAGAACTGGGTGTTTTATATTTTTATAGGAAACCATAGATCAGTGTTTGAATTTTGCTTTAAGTTTGAATAAAATAAATAATCCGAAAACCCATAATGAAATCAAACTACTTGTAACCGGAATAAGAAAAGGATGAAGTGTGTAAAAAGTTTTCTTGCTATTCAAACTTACATCGCCAACTAAAATATCTTTAGTGTACATTTTGGTTTCGGCAATGGTAACACCAAGCGGATTGATAATGCAGCTGATCCCACCATTCGCGGCGCGAACAACACTTCTCCTGTTTTCTACAGCACGTAAAACAGAAATTTCTTTATGTTGATAAGGACCGCTTGTGTTCCCATACCAGCTATCATTTGTAACTACCGCTATCATTTCCGAACCGCGTTGAGCAAAAGCTGCAATCAGTTCAGGAAATATTGATTCATAACAAACAACTGCGTTGATAATGGCTGATGGTTGATGGTTGATGGTTGAAGAGTTTTCTCCTAATTCGTAATTCCTAATTCCTAATTTGAAATTCGTGGTATCTTTCCCTATGTTCCAACCGCCAATACCAACACCCCATTTTATCAAATCGCCAAGAAAAGGAAGCTGATCGGCAAACGGTGTGTGTTCGCCGAATGGAACAAGTTTCATTTTACCATAGGTTTGTATTCTTGCACTATCAGGATTAAAGAGAAGAATCGCATTATAGTTCGTATAATAAAAATCTCCTGCTTGACTATACTTGGCGTCCGACGGTTTTTTTTCGTTTTTCAAATAAGAAATAAAATTTGGCATCCCCGTTAGCAAAGAAACATTTGATGCCCCTACAAAATTTCTAATTGAATCTAAAGTCTCATAGTATTGTCCGGAAAGAAGATAAACGGGCAATGCCGTTTCGGGCCAAATGATGAGTGTAGCTTTTTCTGCAACTGCTTTACGGGAAAGTGAAAGATACATTCCGGTTAATTCATCTAAATTTCCACCTGCCCATTTTTCATACGGGTCTAAGTCCGGTTGGATTAATCCAACCCGGATTATTTTTTCATTTTCTTTAAATGAATTTTCTTTTATCACGCCATAAACAATAGGAAGTATTACCAGCAACAAAGCGATGGTTAATGGTACCTTGTAGTTGCTTTTTTTAACATAATGGCGGTAACTGATAAAGAAAAAAAGATTGATGAAAAGAATGATTAGCGAGAGTCCGTAGACACCAACTACATCGGCAAGTTGAATAAAGTGTAAAAATTTTGATTGTGAGTTCCCAAGAGTGAGCCAGGGAAATTGAAAATCCGTAAGCGAGTAACAGTACTCATAACAGACCCAGAAAAATGGAAAGAGTAGCATCGCTACTTTTCTTGAAAAAACTTTTAGTGCAAAATAAAAGAGGGTCGACGCAATAAGAAATAAGAGGGGATTAAAGAAAAGAAGTACAAAACCTGAAATCATCAAGTAATAATCTTTCCCAACCGTAAATCCTCCGACCCAATAAACGGTAAACAACGAAAAAATAAACGCCATAAAATATGTGGCGCGGTTTATTTCCGCAAGTGAATTTCTTTTTTCAATTACAATAAAATAGGGAATCAATCCTACAAAAATAAAATAATGAAATGGAAGCGGTGGAAAAGCTAAAGCAAGGAGCACTCCGCTTAAAGAAAGGAGAAGAATGTTTTTCCTTTTTTCAACTTTTTCATCCGCGGTCAATATTTTTTTTTGAAATAATCGCAACTTAACCCTTTCTTTTCAACATATATTTTATCAGTAAAAAAATTATTATCACAACTGTGATAATAAGAATTCCAATCGTGTACGTAGAAAAAAACCGATCGATTGCGTGTAGATTATAACCCAAAAGCACTCCCAACCCCAATAAAATAGCGTTCCATACGAGCGTGCCTAAAGAGGACAGCATTATCGTCCGGCGTAAATCCAATTCCGAAAGCCCTGCAAAAAAAGAAATGACCGCACGAATTCCCGAAAGAAACCGGTTAAACAAAATTAATGCGTACCCATATTTTGTAAACCACTCTTCAGCTTTTATTACTGCGTCCGGCGAGATGAATTTTAACTTCCCGGTATGAATTAATTTCCGATCGGTTTGCAATCCGACAAAATAAAGAATCATAAATCCGATTTCGCTTCCTAAACTTGCCAGAACAAGGGCAGCAAAAAAATTGATCGTTCCACTGGCAATAAGCGAACCGGCTAGCACGATGAGAACATCGCTTGGTGAAGGAGGAAAAAGATTTTCGATAAACGGGATGAACATTATTAAGCCATAAATCAAAACCGGATTATAGGATGACAGGGAGGTAAAGAGATGTTCAACCATTTAGGAATTTCTTTTTGTAAGTAAAACCGTGGCAAAGGCGGCGGCACCTTCTTCGCGCCCGGTGAAGCCTAATTTTTCCGTGGTTGTTGCTTTAATGGATATCTGATTTTCTTCAACATTTAAAATCGAGGAAATGACAGAGACCATATTATCAACAAATGGAAGGATTTTCGGTTTCTCAAGTAACAATGTGGCGTCAAGATTTGAGACTTCATAACCGTGCTGATAAATCAGATCGTTGACATGATGCATCAATATTTTTGAATCAATATCTTTATATTTTTCATCATCGGTTGGGAAATGTTTTCCAATATCGCCAAGCGCCAACGCGCCAAGCATCGCATCGCAAATAGCATGAAGTAGCACATCTGCATCCGAATGTCCGAGTAATCCTTTATGAAAAGGAATTTCAATTCCGCCGAGGAAAAGCTTTCTTCCTTCGACGAATTGATGAACGTCAAAGCCGTTCCCTATTCTAATTTGTTGTTTCACTATCTAATCTCAAATGATGAAAATTCTGCGTTATATGAGGTCCACATAATTGAAAACGTTTTTACGTATGCATGCGAAGGACCTAATTTCATCTGCTCAAAAAGCTCCATGATATTAATTTTTTCACCTTCAACAACTGCGAGCACTTCACCGGAGTAGAGATTTTTCACGTATCCTTTAACATTTAACCGCATTGCCGTGCGTACAACAAAATAGCGGAACCCGACTCCCTGGACAAGTCCGCCAACGATAATTTCTGCACGTGATAAATTATTTTTTATTTCTTCGGCCATAACTCTGAAGTAAGAATTCCTAAAAAGATAAATGCGGCTCCAGCTATTCCAAAGTTAGATAATTTTTCATTGATGAAGAAATATGCCGCTACTGCGGCGAAAAGCGGCTCCATTGAAAAAATAATACTCGCTCTTGTTGGTGTTACCGCTTGTTGAAATTTGGTCTGCAATGTTGTTGTTAAGATTGTTGCAAATAATGTAGTGTAAAGAACAGCGAGAATTACTTCATTATTTAAAACAATATGTATTGGTTCAATTTGCATTACCGAAAAGAGAATAACCGAAAGAATACTTAGGAATCCTGTTACCGAAATTTGGGCAAATGTTAAAAATTTATGGTTATGGTTCGCGCTGATTTTATCAAGGTATACGATATACACCGCATAAAATATAGCGCAAATAAGTGTAAGAAAATCTCCGAAGTTGAATCCTGCGCTTAGTTCCGAAAATATACTGAACAAAGAATTTTCTTTGCTGGAAAGAAAAATGATTCCGACGGTAACCAGGAGAACCCCAATAACATTCCCGATTGTCGGGACTCTCTTTTCGATTACCGTTTGGAGAATCGGAGTAAAGAGAACAAATGTTCCCGTAATAAACGCAGACTTTGTTGCGGTAGTATATTGCAACCCAATTGTTTGCACTGCAAAACCAATGTATAAAAAAACACCGAGGATAAATCCTTCGCTTAATTGCTTTTTTGAAATGGTTTTAAACAAAGGATAAGCGAAAGGCAAAAGTAGAATTGAGGCAATTGCAAAGCGGATTGACACAAACATCATCGGAGAAATAAATTCCAATGCAGATTTGATCATCACGAACGTTCCGCCCCAGATCAATGTGTTACTGAATAAAGCGCCTTCGGCAAGTAGTTGTTTCTTGTTCATGCTCAATGTTTTTTACCGTGCTGCTTTAATCGTCGCCATACCCAAGCGTGCGTAACATATTTTCATTTTTACGCCAGTTTTCTTTTACTCTTACACGTAAATCGAGATAGACTTCACGCTCCAAAAATGCTTCGATTTCTTTTCGGGCGGCGGCACCAATTTTTTTAATTCCGGCTCCGTCTTTACCGATAAGAATTTTCCTTTGAGATTCCTTCTCAACATAAATTTCCGCTTCGATGTAATCTTTTCTTCCTTCCCGTTCTTTAAAATCGAGAATTACAACTTCAGTGCTGTATGGGATTTCATCTTCATAAAACAAAAATATTTTTTCGCGAATAAATTCGGAAACAAAAAATCTTTCATTCTCGCTCGACAAAATATCATCAGGATAATATTTAGGGTGTTCCGGTAGATAATGTAAAATCAGTTTTATCAAAACATCAATTTGAAACTTTTCCTGCGCTGAGACCGCAATAATTTCATCAAACATTTTTAGTTGATGCAGCAATTCGATTTCCTCCGAAATTTTTTCTTGCGAGATGAGATCAACCTTTGTGAGTACTAATATTTTCTTTTTTGAAGTATGCTGTAATACTTCATTTACTAAATTTTCTTTAAGGATATCTTTGTGAACTCCGTGCGACGAGCATTCGGCAAGAGCCAATACCACATCCGAGTCGGCAACCGCGGAATGCACAGCTTCAACCATTTTCTTTTGAAGCAGATATTTCGGTTCGAGAATTCCCGGTGTATCTAAAAAAATGATCTGATAGTCTTCTTCAGACAAAATACCGATAATATTTTTTCGTGTGGTCTGGGGTTTGTGTGTGGCGATTGAAAATTTCACCTTTAAAAAAGAATTCAACAACGTTGATTTCCCGGCATTTGGTTTGCCGATTATACTTACATATCCTGTTTTTACACTCATCTATCCATTTCCTTTCAATTACTGCACAAACTCACCTTGCCCTGTTTACAACAAAGCGAATTAACATACGTTTCTTTTTTGAGTGGAAATATAATCTTTTTTAAGGCGACATTGAAACAAAATTGGCGATGGTTGATGGATGAGGTTTGATGGTTAATGGAATGGCTGGACAAAACCAAAGGTCAAACGATTGACAAGTTATTTATTCATCTCTTTCACCTTCTTACTGTCTCAAAGTCCCAAAGTCATTCAGTCGCACTAATGCCTTATAGCTTTATACTTTTCAATGATAAAATAAATAGAGAGAATAAAAAACAACAGTACCGTTACCTCAAAAGACTGCAGCGTTTTTTCTCCAAACAATACAGACATGAATGCTTTAATTTGTACCGACGTTTCATTGAATTGTTGAACAATTTCGTTATTGATTGAGACGGGGAAAACTTTTCCCGCCACCTCATACGCAGCATACCCGACAATTGATAAAATACCCAACCCGAAAAGTGAAACAATAAAACCAAAAAAAGTTTTTTGTGATTTGTCGTTTTTTATTTTACGCGCAATTCTTTTCATTACAAGTGTTTCAATTTCTCCCGGAGCTTTCTCTTCACGCTGTTCTTTTAATAAATAATTAACCTGGGTAAAACGCTGCAATTCCGAAGAGCACAAAGCACATTCCGCTAAATGTTTTTCTGCTGCTTCTTTTTCTTGCAGTGATAATTCATTATCTATAAACCGGTTAAATTCATTTGTGGTTAGATGTTTCATAACAATTCCTTTTCCAAATGCTTTTGAGAAATAATTTCTTTCAAAGCTGCACGCGAACGATGGAGCAATACTTTCACATTGTTCACGCTTGTATTTATAATTTTGCTAATTTCCTCACACGTCAAACTTTCCAGATAAAAAAGAGTGATGACTGCCGCATAATTTTCCGGCAATGCCTCAATCGCTAGATTTAGTAATTCGCTTTTCTCCCTTGAAAATTCTTCTTCCGGAATTGAGAGTGAAAGAGGATTCTCATCATTATCTATCGAAAGCATTTCTTGTTCAATTTTTCTTTTTTTGCCCGATAGTTTTGTAACCGCTGAATTAAAAACGATGCGGTAAAACCAGGTTGAATACTTGGCTTCTCTTTTAAAAGACTTTAAGGCAAAAAACGCTTTCACAAAACAATCCTGCAAAACCTCTTCAGCGTCCATTTCATTCTTTAACATTCGTTTTAATAAAGAGAATGCTTTATGCTTATAACGGCTGATAAGAAGAGAATAGTCATTCGCGTTTCCTTGCAGAATCGAATCAATTATCTCTATGTCACTCAAATGTTTCATATTAACTTTGACTTCCGTCTTCCGAAAAAAGTTACAACAACCGTGTAAAATTCCAAATCTTAAATGACAAATCCCAATAATCGCAGCGTTCTTTATTTTGAAAATTGAAATTTGCCTTTTGACTTTTGCATTCTGCTTACTGCAAACTGCCTTCTGCCGACTGACTCTGTAACCTTTCCCCAGCCTCGCAAGTCATAACGTTCAGAAGGAAAAGAAATTTTATTAATCACAAGAAAGGATAAATACCATGGAAGGTGTAATAGCTGTCTCTATCCCGATTATTATAACCCTAGTAGTTGGAATAATAGTTTTAACCGGAATCTACTTCGGCTCAAAAGAGAAACAGATGTTAATTGAAAAAGGGCTTTCACCGGCAGAAATTAAAGAGTTTTTGCAGAAGAAGAAGGACAAAAACCTTTTACTTAAAATTGGACTCATCACTACCTTTTTCGGTTTAGGAATTGGTTTTGGAATGTTTCTCCAAGATGCCACAACAAAAGAATTTTATGTTCCCCTTTCCATCTTCGTTTTTACCGGAGTAGGTTTTATGCTCGCCAACAAATACGGAAATAAAAAAGAAGTTGGAGAAGAAGGGAACTAATGTTTTTCTGACGATCAACAAATGGAATGGAATCTAAACACTTGCTAAGAAAAAAAAATCCTCCGCAAATACGGAGGATTTTTTACTAAAAACTCAGAACTACCCTTGCGCTTCCAACCATCGTTCAGCGTCGATAGCAGCCATGCAACCGGAACCAGCCGCGCTAATAGCTTGACGGTATGTTTTATCTGCAACATCACCGGCGGCAAAAACTCCCGGCATACTTGTGTATGTTGAACCGGGGGTAACTTTCAAATAGCCGACTTCATCCATTTCTAAAATCCCATTAAACAATTTCGTGTTTGGTTGATGTCCGATAGCAATAAACAACCCGTCGGCTTTTACTTCGGTTACTTCTTTGGTAACGGTATCTTCAAGTAGAACTCCGGTCATTTGTTTTCTTCCACCTTCTTCAGTGCCAAGAACTTCTTTAACAACTTTGTTCACCATCATTTTAATTTTGGGATTTTTCTCTGTCCGTTCCGTCATAATTTTAGATGCACGGAAAGCCTCTCTGCGGTGAATCAACACAACTTCCGAAGCGTGATGCGTTAGGTAATTTGCTTCTTCCATTGCAGTATCTCCGCCACCGACAATAAGCACTTTCTGATTTTTAAAGAAGAACCCGTCGCATGTTGCACAAGCAGAAACTCCGTGTCCCATATAATTTGTTTCGCTCGGAATGCCGAGCAGTTTAGCGGAAGCGCCTGTTGCAATAATAACGGTGTCGGCGGTAAACGTTTCGTCGTAGGATTTTACAGTAAACGGACGCTTTGAGAAATCAACTTCCGTTGCTTCTTTGAATTGACAATCAGCGCCGACACGAACCGCTTGCTTTCGCATAATATCCATAAGCTCCGGACCTTGAATGCCGTTTTCAAAGCCGGGAAAATTTTCTACTTCTGTTGTTATGGTTAATTGTCCGCCTGGCTGCATTCCTTCAAGAACGAGCGGATGCATATTTGCACGTGCTGCGTAAATTGCAGCTGTTAACCCTGCAGGACCTGAACCGATAATTATTGATTTATGATGATTTGATTCCATTAATTTTTCTCCAATATATTTTTTCTTTATCGTTTGATTACACATTTAAGAAGAAGATTCACTTTTCCGCAAAAACTCAGCGTTGCGTTTTAATCCTTTTAATTTCGTCCGTAAGATCGGACTTTCTGTAAACTTTTGTTTGAAAGAATTTTCCGTCATTGTTTCAATCAATTGAAATGGAATGTCTTTATTTCCTTCTTTGGGCTGAAATTCTGTTTCTGTTGTTTCCGTAGAAAATTTTTTATTCCAGGGGCAAACATCCTGACAGATATCGCAGCCAAAAATCCAGTTATCAAACTTGCCGGAAAGAGTTTTATCAATCTCTCCTTTATTTTCAATAGTTAAATACGAGATACACTTACTCGCATCAACAACATAATTTTGAACAATCGCATTCGTCGGACATGCATCTATACATGCAGTACAGCTTCCGCAAAGATCAGCAACTTTTACCGTGGGAGCAAGCTCATAATTTGTAATTACGGTGGCAATAAAAAACCAGCTTCCCATTTTCCGGTTGATTACATTTGAATGCTTCCCAAGCCAGCCGAGTCCCGAACGAACCGCCCAGGTTTTATCCATTACCGGACCGGTATCGATATACGTTTTTGCCTTAAACATTGGATCAATCTCTTTCAGTTTTTGAATTAGCTGATCGAGCTTCTCCCAAATAATTAAATGATAATCTTTCCCCCATGCGTAACGGGAAACCTTCCCGCTATTTTCATTTTGCGAATGCTGATGTAATGTGTAATAATTCATCCCCAACGAAATGATGCTTTTGGCTTCAGGGAAAACTTCCCGGACATCTTTCCGTTTTGCAAAATTTCTTTCCATGTATTGCATCCCGGCGTTGAATCCCCTTTGCAGCCATTCCTCCAACCGCGCAGTTTCATTTTCTAAGAGAACATAGTTCGAAAAACCAATCAAATTGAAACCAAGAGACCGGGCGGTTTCCTCCGCGATTGTATTAGTTATTTTCATTTTTCAATTCAGAAAAAATTTGAAGAGTCACCATTTCAATTCTTTCTTAATTACTTTCACCCAAATTTCATCAGCAAGAGTTTTTACCTCGTAAGCTAACAATCCGCTTTTCCCATCGGGCTGTTTACCGTTCTCAAGATTGAACTGCCAACCGTGAGCCGGACAAAAAACATATCCGGCATCTAGAAATCCGTCATAAATTATCGGCATGTGTTGATGCGGACAAACATTGGACAGCGCATAAAATTTTCCTTTTACTTTGAAAAGGGCAATTTCCTGATCGCCAACAATAAATTTCTTCCCCTGGTTTTCTTTTAAATCTCCGGCAGCGCAGATTTTCGAAAACCCATCTCTATCTTTCATAACGCTTCAAATTTTTGGTGAACAGAAAATCCTTTTTCATTCTTTGCAACAGTTGCGGCAGCATAAAACGGATCGTGTTCAAAAACCAATTTCCAGTTTTCTTCAACTGCAAGAGGAAGAAGCTTCTTCTTTTCCGAAAGCGTTACTAAAGGCTGCAAATCATATCCCATTATGTATGGAAGCGGAATGTGCGAACCGGTCGGGAACAGATCGCCGCAATATAACAACGCATTGGTCGTATCAGATATTTTAAAAAGTTGCTGCCCCATTGTATGTCCGTTTACCCGGACTAATTCAATTTCATCATCAAACAGATTTTCGTTTTCATCAAAAAAATGAAGAACTCCGTTTTCAAAGAGCGGTTGAAAATTTTCTTTCAGATAACTTCCCTTATCGCGGTCGGTGGCATTTATTCCCCATTCATAATTTTTTTTTGCCACGAAATACTTTGCATTCGGAAAAGCCGGAATGAGTTTGCCGTTTTCCAACCTTGTTGATCCTCCGGTGTGATCGAAATGAAGATGCGTGAGCAAAACATCCGTTATGTCAGATGACTCAACTCCTAACGCTCTCAAAGAATGTTCAAGAGAGAATTTAGTAAAATCAAGTTCATAAATTTCTTTGGCTTTATCATTCCATTTTTCCCCAATGCCGGTATCGATTAATATTTTGCGTGAGCCGGAGACAAGCAAAAGATTTCTTGTAACTAAAGAAATTCTGTTTAATTGATCTGCCGGGTTAGATTTATTCCAAAGCGGTTTCGGAATTATTCCGAACATTGCGCCGCCATCTAATTTAAATCCACCTGACACGAGTGAATGAATGTTGTACTTACCTATTTTCATATACAATTTTTATCCTTTGCAACAAAGTTAAAGAAGTTTATTTTAAAGAAAAAGATTCACATTTACTTTGAAGGAAATACTCCTGAAACATTCAATTAAGCTTCTCCTCATTTTGACCTTCGGATTTTTAGCGGCACAAGCCAATGCACAAGATTCAACAAAAAGTTTAGCCATCAAACCTACACAAACGTTTCGAATGCCCTTTACGCTTTTTTACCAATCCGATATTTCATATCAACTTTATGAAAATTTTATGCTCATACGGAAAGCCAACGCCGGAGATGCACAAGCGGCTCATGAAATAGGAGTCCGTTATTTAATCGGGCATGGATTTGATCCGGATACCGTACAGAGTTATTATTGGATTGAAAAAGCCGCGGAGAAAAAACTTCCCGTTGCACTTTATAATCTGGGAATCTTTCAAAATAATGGTTGGGGAACCGCATGGAATCCATACAAAGCATTCGATAATTTTTACGCTGCTGCTGAAGAAGGATTCCCGCTCGGTAATTATGTTGTCGGATTATTTTTCACGGAAAACTTGGTTGTTCCAAGAGATTTATCGGTTGCCGCTTACTTCATTAAAAAAGCCGCCGATCAAAATGTGGAACAAGCGAAAGACTTGCTGAAAGAATTGAAGAAACGAAGTCCGGCTGAAGTTGATTCTGCGTACGTTTCTGATTTATTTAAGAAAAGAGATACCTCAACTTCCAAAGACAAGAAAAATTCGGTTGCCCTTTCTTATCTTGATTTTACAGCAGACTCTACACAAGCCGTTGATGATTCCACACTTCTCTTTGATGCAGTTCACGAAAAGGAAAGTTTGGATACTGAAAAAACTCCTTCTCCTACAATAAAAACTGATTCAACTTTAATAAATAAAATGTTGGAAGAGGCAAGTTGGGGAAGACCCGAGGCTTTGGCATTGCTGGGAAGATATTATGAAAAGGGAATTTATTTCAAAAAGAATCCTCTCACTGCAGCTAGTTATTATTGCCGCGCCGTTCGGCTTGAGTCATTCAAAGCTGCAAGACTTTTATTTGATTTACTCAAATCACCGAATTTCTTCTCTCATCTAAAAAGAGAAGTTGAAAAAGGAAATACCGAAGCGCAATTTGTGTGGGGTAGTTTAATCGCTCAACAGTTCGATAATCAAATAACGGGAAATGATGCCCTAAAATTTATGCAGGAAGCAGCTAAAAAAAATTACTTACCTGCCATTATTGAGCTAGGGAATTGGAGTGCCGGTGGAATTATTGCTATTAAAAATGTTGAGATCGGGATGGAGCTCTGGCAACAAGCCGCTAAACTTGGAAGTAAAGAGGCGGAAATTAGACTTGATTTGTTGCAGCTTTTAAATGGTAACGAAATCCAAAACAAAGACAACCTATATCAAACATTGCTAGCGGGAGAAGTTGAGGGTTCCATATTGGCGCAGACAGCGTTGGGGATCTGTTTTGAAAGAGGAATAATTGTAAATAAAGATCTTGCAAAAGCAGTTACTTATTACCGTAAAGCAGCTTTTCGCGGAAGTCAAAATGCATTTTCAGCATTAAAAGGGATTTATGACAGCTTAAGGCCGAATGATCCGAGGTTTAGCGTTACAGACTAAAGTAGAAACAAAAACTATTTCTTTTTCTTTGCGGAGGAATAATTTGCAAGGTCGTATTCTATTTCTGTTTCCGGCATTGCAACTCTGTTAATTGGTATGTTTGCTATGGCAAAGAACTTCTCTGCAAGGGTATCGTGATAATCGGAGAAAATAAACACTTCTTTTACTCCAGCCGCTATTAAAGCTTTGGAACAATTTGTACACGGCATATTGGTAATGTATGCTGTAGCTCCTTTTGTGTTAACCCCGTGAGAAGAGCATTGAAGGATGGCGTTCATTTCAGCATGGATGGTTCGCACACAATGATTATCAACAACAAGACACCCTGCATCGTCGCAGTGATCATCGCCGGGGATAGAGCCGTTATAGCCGGTAGAGAGAATCTGCTTATCTTTAACCAGCACACAGCCGCAATGCATCCGGGGGCACGTTGAACGCTCTGAAACCAGCATTGCAACTTTTAAAAAATAATTATCCCACGATGGTCTGTTTCGTTTAATTTTTTTCATAGCTATAGGAAAAAGAAAAGGGCGCTTGATTGCGCCCTTTTAAGTTTTATCGGAATTATCTTCCCAATTGATCTAATTTTTCTTTTCGAGCTAATAGAGTAGCTTCATCTTCAACGCGATCCGTATCCGGTACGCAGCAGTCAACCGGACAAACAGCAGCGCATTGAGGTTCATCATGAAAGCCTTTGCATTCCGTACATTTGTCAGGAACGATGTAGAAAAAATCATTTGAAAAGAAACCGCTGTTTCCATCAGGTGAAGTATCATCTGCGCCAAATGTTTTTTCGCCTAATTTCCAATTTGCTCCGCCTTCATAAATTGCCGTATTCGGGCATTCAGGTTCGCAAGCACCGCAATTAATACATTCTTCAGTTATCTTTATCGCCATAGTGGTTCTCCTTGTAATACTTAATAGGAAAAATATAATGAGTAATTAATTTTTGTAAACTTTTAGAATACTCTGTTTTTTTTAAATCTTCTATTTCAAAAATAAGATTTTTCGTCTTCGAAACAAGATAAAAAACATCAATCTTAGAAAAATCGGGATGAAATTTCTCTAGTTTTTCAACCGATTTGCGCAGTTGGCTTACTGCACCTTTGAAATTTCCCGATACCAGATGAAACATTCCAACCGATAGCTGGACTAGACCTTGTAAAAATTCCTTTTCGCCGGTTCCGCACTCCATCCAAAGTTCTTCAAACGAATCGTGTGCAGAAAAGAAATCTCCGTTATTAAATTGCGCTACTGCTTTGTCAAATAGTTCAGACGCTTTCATTAAAAAAGAATGCTATGGTTTACCAGCTTCCGCTGGCTCCGCCGCCGCCAAAACTTCCACCGCCGCCGCTGAATCCTCCAAATCCGCCGCCGCTGCTTCCGCCGCCAAAACCACCAAATCCGCTTGATCCGCCAAATCCGCCGCCGCCGAGGTAAATTCCACGACTTCTTCCTCCACGAAAGAGAAATGAAAAAAGAATAATTAAGAAGAAAATGATTATGCTTCCGATAGATTTTCCATTCTTTTTGTTTGGGGAATCATTTTTATATTCGCCAACGGTAGCTTTAATAATTGCGCCAACACCGGCAAAAACTCCGCCTGAGAAATTATTTTCTTTAAATAAAGGAAGGATTTCATTTCGAATGATCGAACTGGTGGTTGCGTCGGGCAAAGCGCCTTCAAGCCCATAGCCAACTTCAATCCGAATTTTATGATCGTCTTTAACAACAAGAAAGAGAATTCCGTTATCGTTTTTTTTCGTTCCGATTTTATTTTTCTGTGCAACTTGATTAGCATATTCTTCAATCGGATAATCCCCAAGTGTTGAGATCATCAAAAAAACAAGCTGGTTGGAAGTTGAATCCTGGAACGAACTTAATATCCGGTTTAGCGTGAGCATATCATCCGCAGAAATAGTGTTCGTTAGATCCGTCGCCAGATATTTTAAAGTCGGAAGTTCATCCTCAGCCTTTAAAGCAAATGCAAAGAGAATAAAAAAAATGAAAAGTAATTTTTTCATTGAAACTAAAATTCTACCTTTGGAGCATTTTCAGCACCATTAACTGCCTGGAAATATTGTTTGTCTTTGAAATTAAAAATTCCCGCGAAAACTGCGGTTGGAAATTTTTTGATCGTCGTGTTATAAATCTGGACCGATTCGTTAAATTTTCTTCTTTCAACTGAAATACGGTTTTCGGTTCCCTCCAATTGTGCCTGCAATTGAAGAAAGTTTTCATTCGCTTTAAGTGCGGGATAGTTTTCAACGGTAACTAATAATCTTGACAAAGCTCCGCTTAATTGTCCCTGAACTTGCTGAAACTTTTGAAATGCCTGAGGATCATTGAGAACTTCCTTTGTAACTTGCATAGAACTTGCACTCGCCCTAGCGTTGGTAACATCGGTTAAAACCTGTTTTTCAAAGTTGGCGTACCCTTTAACCGTATTTACTAAATTTGGAATAAGGTCCATCCTTCTTTGATATTGATTTTCAACAAGGCTCCAGCTTTTGTTTACATCTTCGTTCATGGTTACGAGATTATTATACGAACGTACACCCCACATAATTAACAAGATTACTCCCAGTAATAGTGCGCCTCCGATTGAAAGCCCAATAAGTACACTTTTTTTCATTGAATCCTCTATTTTATTTAGGGTTTGGAACTTGTTACTGCATTGTGAATTATCTTATGTCTAAAATATAAACTTTCACTGATAATTAATAATACGAAGCGAAAAATTTTTTAATTTGTAAGACTCCTTATCGGAGCCGGTATCTTTCCTCCTCTTAAGACGAAAGCTTTAGAGGAAAGTTCTCTCACCGGCATAATTGGCGCTCTTCCGAGAAGTCCGCCGTAATCAACATAATCACCAACTTTTTTGCCAACGGCGGGAATAATTCTTACGGCAGTCGTTTTGTCGTTTATCATTCCGATTGCAAATTCGTCAGCCATAATTCCAGCAAGCGTTTCGGCGGAAGTGCTTCCGGGAACCGCGACCATATCAAGTCCGACCGAACAAACCGCGGTCATCGCTTCTAATTTTTCTAAAGAGAGATGCCCTCTTTCAACGGCACGGATCATTCCGGCATCTTCGCTAACAGGAATAAAAGCGCCGCTCATTCCGCCGACAGAAGAACTCGCCATCAGTCCTGCTTTTTTCACAGCATCATTTAACATTGCAAGTGCGGCAGTTGTTCCGGGGGCGCCGACATCTTCAATTCCCATTGCAATTAATATATCGGCGATGCTGTCTCCTTCAGCAGGAGTGGGCGCCAAAGAAATATCAACAATGCCGAACGGAATATTGTTTTTCTCCGCAACTTTTCTTCCGATCAATTCTCCGGCGCGGGTAATTTTGAACATCGTTTTTTTGATGAGTTCCGAAAGCGATTGAAAATCAATTCCACCGGCTGTCTTTATTGCTTCCAAAACTACACCCGGTCCGCTAATACCAACGTTAAGCGTAACTTCCGGTTCTGATATTCCATGAAAAGCTCCCGCAACAAAAGGATTATCTTCAACCGCATTGCAGAAGACAACAAGTTTGGCACACCCGATAGAATCCCGATCTCCTGTTTTTTCTGCAACTTCTTTGATGATATTTGACATCAAGTTAACTGCGTCCATATTTATTCCGGCTTTTGTTGAAGCGACATTTACGCTTGAACAAACTTTTTGTGTTTGCGAAAGAGCTTTCGGAATTGATTTGATGAGTTCCAATTCACCTTTGGTAAATCCCTTTTGCACGAGTGCGGAATACCCGGCTATGTAATCGATCCCGATTTCTGTTGCAACTTTGTCTAGCGTCTCGGCAATTTTGAAAAATTCATCTTGTCCAAAAGCATCTCCAATAATTGAGATCGGAGTAACCGAAACCCTTTTATTTGCAATCGAAATTCCGTAGCGTCTTTCAACCTCTTGCGCATTCTTTACATGATTTCCGGCGTAACGGAGAATTTTTTCATAAATTTTTTGTGTGGTGATAGCAATGTTTCTATCGGCGCAATCACGGAGACTAATGCCCATCGTAACTGTGCGGATATCAAAATGTTCAATTTCCGTCATCTTAATTGTTTCAAGAATTTCATCAAATTCGTAGGGCATGGTGTATTGTCCGTTGTTTGTTGTTTGTTGTTAGTGGTTAGTTGATTGTTGAATATTATTTTATTGAATTTATATAAGCACTTAATCTTGGACTTAGTTCATCAACAATTTCTTTCAATTTATCAATTTCATCTTTCTTTAAGAGATTTCTTTTAACAGCTCTTCTTAACCAATGTTTCGTTTCAAAGAGAGAACCCCGCGCAATCTTTGCGAATCTTTTATTATCAAGACTGCTTCCCTTTCCAGTTCCTTCAGCAATATTCGCACCGATACTATCGGTAGCTTTGATAATTTGAGTTCCGATAGTGGTTTTAGCAAATGGAGACCATGATAGAATGATTGTCCAAAGAGTATCCGAAAGTTTTTCGGATAATTTGTAAATATCTAATTTTTCAAAATTAGTCTTTTCCATTCAACCGGCAACCATCTACTAACAACCGTCAAATTCTGTGCATAAACTTAAACACATCTTCATGCTGAAGATAGATTTTTACTTTCAGTCTGTCGGCGATCTTTTTCATCTCTTCTTGCAGATCTTTAATGTCTTTTGGTGAATTTGTTATATCGATCATCATGATCATCGTAAAAAATTCCTGCATAATTTTTTGAGAGATATCGAGAATATCGCAGTGCGCTTCACTTAAAGCTGTTGATATTGAACTAACAATACCGGTTGTATTCAACCCAAATGAAGTTAGGATAACTCTTCCCGAACTTTCATTCATCTCGTCTTTTGAGAAGGCGTCAGAAGCTCGAATTTTTTCTTCAACTAATTTTTTAACCGCATCCGGGGCGGCATTCGGACCAAGTTCGGAAATAGCTTCAATGGTGAGTTCTCTTATTTTGTCTTCTGTTAAATTCACGGTTTATTTCCTTGATAATTTTTTTGTAAATAATCTAATGTTTCATTGTATAGCATACTATTTTTTTCTTCAGCAAATTTTGCAGCGTTCGATAAATTACCGTTGTAAAATCGAAGCCAAAGCATAGCCCCTATAACTACCCCGTCAAAAACCCTTTCGGCAGAAAAAGCCTGAACGGTTAAATAGCCGAAGAGAACATTCCAGCCAAGCGATAAAACTCCGCTCACGTAATTCCCGGTGTAAATTTGCCCAGCGCCGGGAAAAATAATTGAAAGACCTTTAGCAAAACTAACTGAATATTTTTTCTTTTGCACTTCTTGGCAAATATTTTTTAGTGCAGCGGCAGAATCAATTTTACCGAACCGGGCAGCAGCGTTCTGCCAGTCGTCATGGAAAAGATCATTCCACCCTCGCCAATATTGCAGAGTAGAAGAATCAGAAGCAAACCGACTGTCTTTTTCCAATTCATCTAACTGATGATTTGCCAAATAAAATGCGCGGCGCAAAATATTTATCTTGATGATCTTTATTTTTGTCGCGAAAAGTTCGTCCGCGGTATTAGCCGACATTTCCGCCTTAGTATAGTATTGAACCGCTTCGGAAAGTTTGCCGCCGTTTTTATAGGAATCAGCAATTAAGCTGTTCACTTCAAAAACATATTGTTCGGTCGAATCAAAAAAAGCTACCCGTTTTGCTTCCGTGATGGCGTCAAAATACTTTTCCTGTGCAAAAAGAGATTCGGCATAAGCCAGCTGGGTACCGAGTTGAGCTTGAGCTAATCCAACTTTTACTGAAATCACTAAAAGAAAAATAAGCCAAAGTGGTTTCACTTGCACTTTCCTTCAATTTCTTCCGGAACAAAATAATTCTTCGAACCCAGATAAGATTCATATTCACTATTTAATTCTTCTTCTTTCTCCCGGTTATAATTTCTTGCAGAAATATAAGAGCCGTACACATTCCCCCAATAGAAGAATCCCGTTAGTCCGGCAAAAATCCATGCACGGGTTGGATGCCCGGCAAGAATATTTTCATAACAAAGAAACGTAAAGAGTCCAGTTACAACTAATGAAGTAATTCCGTCTCCATAATTTTTAGTATAGATTTTACCGGCTCCCGGAAGTATAGCCGAAAATATAGCGGCGGCAAAGGGGCTCTTTCTTTGCCATCGTTCTTTATTCAAAAAAATAGTGTTAAAATCTACTTTGTCGTTTTCATCAAGAATATTTCCAAGCGAGATAAGATTTGTTTGAGTGATTCTCTCTTTAATTTTTAGCGCCATAGTTAAACGAAGTGATGCAGTTTTGTATACTTCATTTTTGAATGAAGGTTCCGTTGATTCTTTGTTCCCTTCGTTTTGCAAGAAAGCAATTTTCAACGTGAGTAATCTGCTTTCTTCTCCGAGAGAAGAATTTCTTAGTTGGGAAAAATCGTGTTTGGCTTTTTCATACTCACCCATTTTTAAGAAACATAGTCCGATTTTATACTGAAGTGAGTCGTTTTGGTTTTCATTGTTAACGGCTTCAAACTCTTCTGCTGCGCGGAGGTAATCTTTTTCGCAAAACAAATAATCAGCAAACGCTTTTCTTTTTTCGGGAGTCAATAACCCTCTTTCTTGAGCAAATAAACTTGATATGGAAATCACCAGAAGACAAAAGAAAAAATAACTTCGCATTCAATTCCCTTTAGGATGGGAATTCTCCAGCAAATATTTCTCCGGCGGATCAGCGAGTCTTCTGCTTTTTGTTACCGGGTAATTACTTCTATTAAAAACATTTATATCCCGCGTAAACCTGTCGGCAAACATTAACGTTCCTTCAATAAGGTTTGAAGCTTTTACCGATTCTAAAAAGAAAGACGAACAAGAAGGATCGAAGGGACAGTTATCACCATCCACGTCTGAAATAAAAAACCAGTATGTAACCGCTGTAGTTTTTAAAAGAAACTCAAACGGATCATCAGCGCGTAACGAATAGCTTCGCCCGGAATTATCAGTCTCTTCAACATAATTGATTTCCGATTTCTGCCAGCGCTGCCAATCCGTTTGAGCGAAAAGACTTGATGAAATAATCAAAATAAAAAGAACAATTTTCAATGGTCACTCAACAAACTTCTTGCAATTACAATCCGTTGAATTTCGTTTGTTCCTTCATAAATCTCGGTGATCTTGGCATCGCGTAAATAGCGTTCAACAAGATATTCGCGAACGTAACCATAGCCGCCATGTATTTGGATGGCTTCCAGAGCGCATTCAACGGAAATTTTTGATGCGTAATACTTTGCCATTGCCGATTCTTTAACGTAAGGTTTGTGCGCGTCTTTCAATGCCGCGGCTTGCAGTGTTAGTAATTTTGCGGCTTCAACTTTGGTTGCCATTTCCGCAATTTTAAATTGAATCGCTTGATGATTGGCTATTTCAGTCCCAAAGGCTTTTCTCTGTTTCGCGTAATTAATTGAAGCCTCAAGCGAAGCGACCGCTATTCCCAGCGCTTGCGAGGCAATACCAATTCTCCCGCCGTTAAGCGTGTTCATCGCAAAGTTAAATCCTTTTCCTTCTTCCCAAACAATATTTTCGATAGGAACTTTGCAATTTGTAAACGTTAAAGAACACGTATCCGAGCTTCTAATACCAAGCTTATCTTCTTTTTTTGCTTGTTCAAAACCTTCTGTTCCTTTTTCAACAAGAAATGCTGTAATTCCTTTATGTTTCTTGGCAACGTCAGTCTGTGCCATAACTAAATAATAATCGGCGTTCTTTCCGTTGGTGATCCAATTCTTAATTCCGTTGAGAACAAAATAATCACCTTCGCGGTGAGCTAACGTGCGTTGATTTGTGGCATCACTTCCCGCTTCCGGTTCCGATAAAGCAAATGCTCCAAGCTTTTCTCCTTTAGCAAGGGGAATCAAATATTTTTGTTTTATAAATTCCGAACCGTAGGTTTCAAGTCCCCAGGTAACCAATGAATTATTAACAGACATGATAACTCCGCAGCTTGCATCAACTTTAGAAATTTCCATCATTGCCAAAACATAGCTTACTGCATCCATTCCGGCACCGCCGTAATCGGGCGAAACCATCATTCCGAGGAAACCAAGTTCCCCAAGTTTTTTAATTATCTCGTGAGGAAATTCAGCGTTAATATCGCGGTAAATAGATGAAGGGGCTATTTCGGCTTCGGCAAACTCTTTTGCAGTTTGCTGAATCATCAATTGTTCTTCTGTGAAATCGAAATTCATAATTAATCCTTTGTGTGATTTGAAAGAAAGATTTTCTAACCGCTTGTGGCGATTACGAAAAATTATTTTTATTGACGCATCTTAAACAATAATAAAGTTTGGTTCTAAATTCTGTAATACATCCCGATATGCAGGATGTGCTACGATATTGCAATATTTTACACTCCGCTGCTTTAATGGAAATAATCTTTTAAATGTCCTCCAACAACATTTCAATCACTTCACTTAAATTTGTTCGTAGTTCTTCAAGTGTTTCAGCCTGAGAATGGGCACCTGGAAATCCAGGTATATAACCTACATACAAACCTGTATCCTGATCTTTTTCAATTATTGCAGTGTAAGATTTCATTTTGTAACCTTTTAAATTCACTTGTTAAAATATGAAAAATATTTATGTTTTGATAACCTAACCAATGTAGTTTGAGCCCCTTTTTTACCCACTCTCAAATTCGGTATATTGCAACCCAATTAATAGAAAAAAGAATGAACAAAAATAAAAGTCAATTAAAAGGATTAACGCTCGAAGAACTCCAAACGCTCTTTCTTGAAATGGGAGAAGCAAAGTTCCGCGCCTTACAAGTTTTCAACTGGATGTATAATTACCGGGTAACGAGTTTTGATAAGATGGAAAACATCTCCAAACCGCTCCGCAGTAAACTGAAAGAAAATTATTCGCTTACCACTTTAAACTTTGCCGCATCGGAGATGTCAACCAGCGGGACAAAAAAATTGATCTTTGAAACCGAAGAAGGAAATAAGATTGAATCGGTAATCATTCCGGATGAAAAGCGGAACACCCTCTGTATCTCAACACAAGTCGGCTGCCCGCTCGATTGCAAATTTTGCGCGACCGGATTGATGGGATACAAAAAGAATCTTTCAGCCGGAGAAATTTTCGACCAATTTCTCTTTGCCCAACAGCATTCCGAAAGAGATATTACAAATATCGTTTATATGGGAATGGGTGAGCCGCTGTTGAATTACAACGCCACTTTAAATTCACTTAAAATATTTTCCGAGCAATTAACAAAAGGGATCAGCTTAAAAAAAATCACGGTTTCAACCGCGGGAATTGCTCCAAAAATAATTGAGCTTGCCGATACCGGCTTAAAACCGAAATTAGCTTTGTCGCTCCATTCATGCAACGAAAGGACCCGCTCGAAGATCATGCCAATCAACGACAAATATCCGCTGAAAGAAAATCTGGAAGCAGCTTCCTATTACGCAAAGAAAACAAAAACCCGCATTACGTTTGAGTATATTATGTTGAAAGGGTTGAATGACCGGGATGAAGACATAAAAGCGTTAATAAAATTAACAAATCAAATTCCTTCGAAGATTAATGTTATTCCTTTTAATTCGTTACAACACATGCATCCAACAGGATTTTCGGCGTCGCTGTTCCCAACAGAGCCGAACCGGATCGAAGAATTTGTGCAAATCTTGCGGGATAATGATGTTACCGTAATGGTGCGTGATACGCTTGGTGATGATATTGCTGCAGCTTGTGGACAACTTGCCGTCAAGTTCAAATAATGAAAATATCCGCATGAAAAAACTTACACACGACGAAATTACGGTTAACCGGAGTACTCTTGAAACGCTGCATGAAGTTGAAAAACTCCCGGTCGTAGTTCTACTTGATAATATTCGCAGCACATATAACGTCGGTTCCGTTTTCCGCACATCCGACGGCGCACAGATCAACAAACTTTTTCTCACCGGTTATACTCCCCATCCGCCGAATAAAGAAATTTTGAAAACGGCGCTCGGTTCAACCAACAGCGTGAAGTGGGAATTTCATAAGGACGCATTAGCGGTTGTGGATCAATTAAAAAAAGAGGGATATAAAATTTGCGCTCTTGAATTAACGGAAGCGCCGCAAATGTATTACGATGTTTCTACGCAACAGTTTCCCCTTTGTTTAATTGTTGGTAATGAAATTACCGGTGTTTCGCAAAAGCTTTTAGATGAATGTGATTTCGCGATTGAAATTCCCCAGTACGGAATTAAACAATCACTAAACGTTGCAGTAGCCTACGGCATTGCGATTTTTGAGTTGAGAAAGATTTTTGATACAACTACACAGCCGAAGTAAAATAATTCTCTCCATTTTCTTTTGTATGAATGAAAAGCAAGTGCGCGCGTACCATCTTTACAAGTGTACGCGAAGCTCTCCTATCTGAAATGTTTAACAATTCACTCAATTGATTAACCGAGATCGTTTCTTCCTTTTCAAGAAAAGAGAAAACGGTTTTTTCTAAATTTCCGATAACATACTTTGTCAATTTTGTATCGCCTGATGTTGAGCGCAAAACACGGATCATTTCTTTGCTGGCAAGAACACTTTTATCATTCACCCGGACGTACACTTCAGCTGAGCTTGTTTCTAAATTATTTTTGTAATCTTGCAACCGGTGGGGTTTTTGTGTCGATTCGGGAATCTCAACAACAACAATTTCTTTGTGATCAACAGAAAAGTAAAGAAGTGAAAATGAGATGGGAGGTTCGCAAAAGTGTTCGGCAGTCTCTTTAATTAATTCCGCTTCTCCTTTTTCACTCGCCACACCGTAAATAGATTTGTCGTCATCAACACCGATAATAAGATTTCCCCCTTTTGTATTGGCGAAAGCAATGATCTCTTTGGCTATTTTTTCATGCGAAGAAAATTGACGTTTAAATTCTGTATAAAGATTTTCTCCCTCTTCAATAATTGCCAGCAGTTCTCTTTTTTTCATTTTTCCGGAAATAAAATTACGTCACCGAGTCTTCCGCGAATAATTGCAGAACGGCGCTGCACATAACCGGAATTAACATTTGGTTGGTGAACAAGCGGCGAAGGAATAACAGCCGCAAGCTTTGCGCATTCATTCGTAGTTATTTCCGAGGGTTCTTTGCCAAAATATTTATCAGCCGCTTCTTCAATTCCAAAAATTCCGTCTCCCCATTCAATAATATTCACATACTGATGTAGGATTTCCTTTTTGCTTACTTCTTTTTCAATACGGAAAGTAGTGAGCATTTCTTTCGCTTTCCGAAAAATACTTTTGTTTGTAGTATAATAAAGATTTTTTGCAAGCTGCATTGTGATCGTACTTCCGCCTCGCGCCGCGCGTCTTCTTCTTTTATTAAGTTTCATGGATTTCTCCAATTCCTCCCAATCAACTCCCTTGTGATTGAAAAAATTCCCATCTTCCATCGAAACAATTCCACGGAAAAGATTTTGATTTATCGAGCCAAAAGATGCCCAACTTTGATGCGGGTAAAAGATCATCAGATGTTCAAGCGCACGTTGCTCCATCAAGGAGGAAACATATGTAGGTTGATATTCTAGCAGAGGGATTTGCAATCCCGGAAGACTGAAGTAGAAAAGAAAAATGATATAAAGTAAAATAGAAAGAGTTTTCCTCTTTTTTATAAAGGGAAGAATTTTTTCAAAAAGAATTCCTAATTCCATAATAGTATTTTAGATGAAGGTCGTTCTTCGATTAAGAAATGTTGACAAAGTGAGCATTGCCAAATCCGTATACTGATTATTTTTTTCAAATACCTTTATTCTGCGCTCTCTTAAATAAAAACGTAACCTTGCTTCGGGTGGAATTCCTTCATCCTCTTTCTTTAAAGAATCCGGCTTTGCCGGAATCAATTTGTTCGGCTCTTCAATCATTTTTAATGAATCACTTGCATTGACTGACTTTTTCTCGAGTTCAAGCTTAAGTGAATCTTCAGTCTTCTTTTTTAGTTTCTCAAGTTCTACTTTGAGCGAATCCTCTCTTTTTAGTTTAAGTTTTTCCATTTCAATTTTTTTCAATGAATCTGCGATCGCTAATTTGATTCTCTCTTTTTCTTTTTTATACGTTTGTAGTTTTGGAGCTACCTTCTGTGCAAAAACTGTTTTCGGATACTTTGTTACCAGACTGTCATACACAACAGCGGCTGAATCGGGAAGCTTTAGTTTTTCTTCTAAAAGATAGCCGCCTGCCAGGAGTGATTTAGCCGCATATTCCGAGACAGGATAAGACTCAGAAATAGCCAGGAATTTTTTTAGCGATGATTTTATTTCATCCTTTTGCATCAATGCTTCCGCTTCGCTATACAACGCTTTTGCCGGGTCATACTTAAAATCAATTTTGGGCTTATTCAATATTTCCGCCGCGGCGTTAACAATGCTCTCATGCTGGTAATTCGTGTAGATATAGTTCAAGAGACTATCCGCCTTAAGTGAATCCCTCGATAGATAATAATTTGCAAGTGCATAAAGCACTTGTGGCTTTTGGCTTTTCAGATCGTAGTGTTCAACTAAATCATTGTAATAATAGAATGCTGAATCGGGGCGGTCGAGGTCGGTATAGAACAAATTTCCAAGTTCTATTTTGTTTTTCACTAATAAAGTTTTCAATGAATCTTCACTGATAGTGGGTTTTATTGGAGCTTTTAGTTGTGCTAACTTTTTACCATCTGCCGCTATCGCTTCAGTATTCTTTGGAGTACCAAAATTCCTGGTTCTGCCCTGTTGGGAACTTTGCTGCTGCACATTTTGTGTTTGATCTTCCAGCAATTCCTGCTTGGCAAGAGAATCGGCGAGAACAAAAGCAAGCGAATCTTTTGTAAACAATTCCGGTTCGGTCACATATTTTAATTTTTGAACATTCTCTAACTGGTCGCTGTTCAACTTTTGATATTTAAAAAAGACCAAAGCTTTGTTTTTGATTAAGGGCATATATTCTGTGGTAGAAGGAGCTGTTTGCGCCTTTAGATAATAGATCGAAGCACTGTCGAAATTAAAATAGACCTTTTCGTAAATGTATCCCATCTCGAAACGAGCTTGTCCGGCGGCAGTTGAGTTAGCATATCCTGTATCTACAATTTCAAAATAAGTGAGGGCGTCTTGATACTTTTTCTTTAACAAATACGTGTAACCGGTTTCAAAATTAAGCAAGTCAAACGAGGTTGAATTTTTATCTTTCGAAAGTAAATTCAAGAACAAGTCCAAGGCTTCATCTTCCTTCCCGAGTGAACGAATTATTTTCCCATAATTCACTTTGGCGTCTAACGCTGTTTCGAACGAAGGAGAATAATTACTTACTTCTGCAAACGCTTTAGCCGCTTCTTCTTTTTCACCAAGGAGAACGTGAAGTTCTCCTTCTTGATATTTTGCTTGCGCATTAATCTCTCCATCATCGGAAACTTTAACTAAATTTTGGAGTGACTTAATTGCTTCGGAATATTTTTCTGAGGCAATTTCAAATTTAATTTTAACAATAGTCGCGCTTACAAGAATGTCATCATTCTTATCCGTAATTGCCTTTTCCATAACCTGCGCAATAAGTTTGTCTGCAGCTGCATAATTTTTTAAGAGGAAATAGGTCTTCGCTATCCACAATTCCGTCTCCGGAACGAATTCGCTCTTTGACTGCGTGGCGATCAGTTCTTGAAACTTTCGTAACGCTTTTAAATAATTTTTCTGATAATAAAAAGATTTTCCAAGCATGAAGAGTGCATCGTCAACAAACGAACTTTCCGAATTGAACTGCAGTATCTTTGAACATTTTTCAATTACTTTGTTAAGAGAAGCGGCAGCTGTTGATGGAACATTTGGTTCGGTCAACGCAAAGATATCTTTCTGGTCCGCCTGAATAGCTGACTCAGCCTCGTCAAAGAGAGTACTGGTGTTGTAGTAAAGATTGAAATAAGTTGTAAAATTGTGCCAGATGCCGCAGCCCTGGAAAACAGAAAATGAGATCACAAAAAAAAGAGAGAACAAGATTTTTTTTGATGCGTTATTCCCTTTCAAAGCGCTTCTTCTCCTGATTCTTCGGTACGGATACGGATAACATCTGAAATATCGGAGATGAAAATTTTTCCGTCTCCCACCTGTCCGGTTTTTGCGGTACGGATAATAGCCTCAATAACTTTTTCCAATTTATTGTTTGGGATAACAATTTCAATTTTAATTTTCGGAACAAACTCAATCCGGTATTCGCTACCGCGATAGATTTCTGTGTGCCCTTTTTGTCTTCCGTATCCGCGAACTTCTGAAATAGTTAATCCTTTTATCCCTTCTTCAAGCAACGCTTCCTTAACATCATCGAGTTTGAAAGGACGAATTATTGCTTCAACTTTCTTCATAAGTTTTTCCTTGACTACTTAACCGTGACAATGTTTATATTTTTTTCCGCTGCCGCATGGACATGGATCGTTTCTTCCCACACGTTCTTCCACCCGAATGGGCTGCATTTTTCCGGCTTGTGCGGGTTGTTCGTCGTCGCCTGATCCTTTCAATCCAATACCATCTGTATTTTGTTTGGTTTCAATAATTCTTCCTCGGGCAGGTCTTCTTCTCCCTTGTAATTCTTCCGGAGCTTGCGGAAAGAATTTGAAACAGAACGAAACAATTTCATTTCTGATTTGATTGAGCAACTCAACAAAAAGAGTAAATGCTTCGCTCTTGTATTCTAACAACGGATCCTTTTGTCCGTATGCGCGTAATCCAATTCCTTCTTTGAGATCATCCATCTCACGAAGATGTTCTTTCCAGCGGTTATCGATTACAGAAAGGACCGAATATCGTTCAATGCGCGCTAGTAAATCTACACCCAGCATTTCTTCTTTCCGGGTATAGAAATCTTTTACCGCCGTTATAATTCTGTTGGAAACTCCGTTATCTCCAAGTGTTTCAAATTCTTCAGGCTCAAGTTTTATTTCGACAAGAAAATTCTGTAACACTTCTTCCTTGATTTTTTCGTCGTTGACATCTTCAAAATATTTTTTTACAATTTCTTCAACCGTCTCATGTAAATAATCCATGATATCATTTTTTAAACGATCACCTTGCAGAGCGCGGTTTCTTCTTGTGTAGATGATTTCGCGTTGCTGATTCATAACGTTATCGTATTCGAGCAAACGTTTACGAATTGCAAAGTTGTTCTCCTCGACTTTCTTCTGTGCGCGTTCAACTGATTTAGTAATTAATGAATGCTCAATTACTTCACCTTCTTGAATTCCCATCCGTTCCATAACGGAAGCTATTCTATCGCTTCCGAAAAGGCGCATGAGGTCATCTTCAAGTGAAAGGAAAAACTTTGTCGTACCAGGATCGCCCTGTCTACCGGAACGACCGCGTAACTGTCTGTCAATTCTACGCGATTCATGCCGCTCGGTGCCCAGGATAAATAAACCGCCGCGGTCAACAACACCGGCGCCAAGTTTAATATCCGTTCCACGTCCCGCCATGTTGGTAGCAATGGTTACGGCGCTCATTTCACCGGCGTGTTCAACAACTTCAGCTTCACTCTTATGTTGTTTCGCATTCAAAACATTGTGGGGAACACCTTTTCGTTTCAGCATCCGGCTAATTGTTTCCGAAACATCAACAGAGGTTGTACCAACAAGAACCGGTCGACCAATTTTGCGAAGCTCTTCAATTTTATCAATCACTGCATTTAATTTTTCACGCTTTGTTTTAAAAATCGAATCTTCCTGATCATCACGGATGTTTGGTCTGTTCGTAGGAACTACCACAACGTCCAATTTATAAATTTCATGAAACTCGCTTTCCTCGGTTTCGGCAGTTCCCGTCATACCGGCAAGTTTGTTGTACATCCTAAAATAATTTTGAAGAGTGATCGTAGCAAGTGTTTGTGTATCGCGCTCAACTTTTACGCTTTCCTTTGCTTCAATGGCTTGATGTAATCCGTCTGAATATCTTCTGCCGGGCAAAACACGCCCTGTGAATTCATCAACGATAGCGATCTTTCCTTCTTCGGTGATAACGTATTCGACATCTTTTTCAAATAACGTGTAAGCTTTTAATAGTTGATGAAGCGTGTGGATCCGTTCGCTCTGTTCAGAGTACAAATGATAGAGCGCATCTTTTCTTCTGACTTTTTCTTCAGGGGTTAGCGAGGCATCATGTTCAAACTTGCTTATCTCCGTTCCCAGATCGGGAAGTACGAAATAGTTTTTATCTCCTTTGCCGAAGCGGGCGAGTTCTTCTCTTCCTTTTTCGGTAAGATCAATCGTGTTATTTTTCTCGTCGATCACAAAATAGAGTTCATCGTCGATGATATGCATATTGCGGGCTTTTTCACGCAAATATTCCATTTCGGTTTGCTGCATCAATTTTTTGTTTGATGGATCGGAGAGCATCTTTTCTATTTTTTTATTTTTCGGCAAACCGCGGTAAGCACGCAATAAATTCACTCCGGCTTGCACTTGTGCATCCTTATCATTTTCTTTTGCGATAAGGTCTTCAGCCTCTTGAGCAATTTTTGAAACAAAATTTGATTGAAGCCGGTGAAGTTTTTCAATTAAGATTTTCATCTCGTCAAACTTCTGCTGGTCATCAACTTCAACAGGACCGGAAATAATTAACGGTGTTCTTGCCTCGTCTATTAACACCGAATCCACTTCATCCACAATAGCATAATTGTGTTTGCGCTGTACTTGAGATTCTTGATCACTTGCCATGTTATCGCGGAGATAATCGAAACCAAACTCGTTATTAGTCCCATAGGTAATATCACAACCGTATTGGGCTTTTCTCTGGTCGGGAGACATCGTATTAAGAATTACCCCGATTGTCAATCCGTGAAATCTAAAAATTTCTCCCATCCATTCTGAATCACGTTGAGCTAGATAATCATTAACTGTAATAAGATGAACGCCTCTTTCGGTTAAAGCATTTAAATACATTGGAAGTGTTGCAACCAGGGTTTTTCCTTCGCCGGTAGCCATTTCAGCTATTTTCCCTTGATGCAAAACAACTCCTCCCATTAACTGCACATCATAAGGAACCATATCCCATTTTGTATGCTTTCCCATTACTGTCCACGATTTTCCAACAAGTCTTTTACAAGTTTCTTTTATAACAGCATAGGCTTGAGGGAGGAGCTCATCAAGAACTTCTTCATATTTGTCGTGCAGATCATCTTCCAGGGCATCAACCTGATCGTACGCGGCTTGCCTGTCGAAGTCATCATCAGTCTGCAAATGAAGGTGCAATTCCTCTAATTTCTGCCGGATTTCCGCAGTATCGTCTTGCAATTTCAATTTGAATTCCGCAGTTTTACCGCGCAATTCATCATCAGTTAAACTTTGAAGCTTTGCGAATTCTTCATTTATTTCTGCAACTACGGGAATAAGGTCATTAACTTCTTTAGTATTTTTATCGCCAAAAATTTTCTTGAACAAACTAAGCATCAAAAGTCTCCAAATGAGTTAAAAATTAACCGGTAAAATTATTGTGTACAATTTAAGAAGATTTCGCTTGGGGAAAAAAGGTAGATTTTAGTAGAGAAGGGGGTTCCTTGGCAACAAGTGAAAAATTGGCAAAATGGCAAGATTGAAAGATTTGATAATTCAGAACATTCCACCTATACAAATATCAAAACGTATTTTTGTATTTTTCATTTGCAGTTACTAATAAATGATTTGAAGATTATTCCTTGACGAAAACAGATTATCATATTTCAGATACGCTTATAAAGACGGTCGCCGGTTTTACCGTTGGCTATCTTTCAGCAAAGGAGTTGGATACGCTTCTTTCCACCTGGGAGACAGAAGCGGAACAAATTTGTTTTACAACCGGTTCCGAAAATAATCTTCTCCGTATGCTTCACTCACTGTTTGATAAAATCTATTTCCTAAAAGACTGTCTCACCCATCCCCATTATTCAAAAGCGTTTCTTGGCATTGCTTCGTTCAGCAATTACTTAACGGATATTGTTGTCCGGAATCCGGAGTATCTCTATTGGGCGTTAAGCAACGAGTCGCTTGAATCGAATCTAAACGAAAAAGCATTTACAGCCGAGACAGAAAAAACCGTTGGGCTGTTCACATCATTTAGCGGGAAGGTAAATGCCATTAAAGGAATAAAAAGAAAATATATTCTCCGTACCGGACTTAGAGATAATCTCGGCATTGCTTCGTTTTTAGAAACGACAAACGATCTTTCTATTCTTGCCAAAGTGCTTTCGAAATTGCTTTTTTCGATTTGCTATAATGAAGTAAAAATAAAATACCAGCCCGAAGAACCAAACAGAAAATACTGCATTATTGCGCTCGGCAAACTTGGCGGCAACGAACTGAATTATAGTTCTGATATCGACTTGATGATCTTCTACGATAAAAATACAACGCTAAAAAATGGAAAAGAATATCACGAACTACTCACACAGGCAACCCAGCTTTTTGTTGAACAAGCTTCGCAGGCAACCGACAAAGGTTTTCTCTTTCGTGTCGATTTCCGCCTGCGTCCCGATGGAAAAAACTCTCCTCTTGCAAGAACACTTTCCGATACACTCCGTTATTACGAAAGCCGCGGTGAAGATTGGGAGCGCCAAATGCTCCTTAAGGTAAGCTATCTTGGCGGTGACGAAACGTTGTATACTGAATTTTCGGATTACATCGCAAATTTTATTTTCCCGAAAAACTTTTCCTTCTCGCCGGTCGAGCAAATAAAAAAATTGCGGAAGAATATTCTTGATAAAGTTAAATCGGAACAAAACATAAAACTTTCCCGCGGCGGTATTCGCGATATTGAGTTCCCGGTTCAAGCGTTACAATTGTTGAACGGAGGGAAACATCCTTCCCTACGAACAGGCAACTCACTGATAGCAATTACTGAATTAACAAAATGCAACCTGCTTAAAAAAACAGAAGCAGATTTTCTTTCGGACGCATATATCTTTTTTAGAAGGATAGAACATTTCCTTCAATTGATGAACGACACGCAGACGCATACCATTCCGGAATCAGGAGAAATATTGGATAAGCTTACTGCATTCCTTGCATTTAAAGATAAGAATGCATTCCTCCATCAATTGGCAGAGACAAAAAACAAGGTCTACGCGTTTTACCGTTCGGTAATACATGAAGAGAATGAAATTGTTGAATTTCCTAATTTGTTATTCAAGGATGCCCGGGCGGCAAAAAGAAATTACCAGTTCTTAAAAACCGGTGTTGGGATTTTCGACCAAAAAACTTTTGATTCACAAACCATTTCAAACTTTGAAAGGATTGAACCATTCCTCATCGAGTATTTATCGCATGCGAAAGCTCCCGATACTATTTTGCAAACCTTCGCAAGAATTATCCGCCAGGAGAATTTTCCTTCAATGTGGTATGAAATGTTCCAGAGTAAAAAAATTTTTGAAGCATTCCTCTTCCTTTGCGAGTATGGAAAATTTTCCGTTTCTCTTTTTGCTGAGGACAAATTTTTAAAAGAATTATTTTTGTCGGGAAAAGTATTTGAAAAACTTTCCGTTGAAAGTCTTATGAACTTTCCGGTAAAGGCGGTTCATTTTTTGTTTTCTGTGCAAGTACTTTTAAAAATGATCCCGACAGAAGCAGCTTCAAAACTTCTTTCACAAGTAATAACTGCAAAGCTTCGTTACTTATGTGAGTTGTTTTTGGTGAAAGAAAAAACAGATACAAACTTTTTTATTTCTGCACAGGGAAGTCTGGCTTCCGAACAATTCACCTTTACTTCAGATATTGATCTTTTCTTCGTTTCCGGAAACGGTGCGAACGATTTTAAATTGCAGAAGCTTTTCACAAAACTTCTTCACTCACTGCAAAGAGATTTTTCACCAATCGAAGTTGATTGCCGTTTGAGACCCGAAGGAAAATCCAGCCAAATAGTTTGGGACTTGCACGGGTACGAAAACTACTTTGAAAAGAGAGTCCGCACCTGGGAGCTGCAGGCGTTGTGCAAACTTGAATTTGTGTATGGAGACAAAAGTCTTTTTAAACAGTTTGAAAAATTAATCATAACAAAAATTAAATCGCTGAATGAAAACGAACTGCGAAATGATATTCTCGCGATGCAAAATCAAATTAGCGCCTCTTCCAAATTGAGCGACGCTTCAATCAATCTGAAAAAAGGGATTGGAAGTTTGCTTGAAGTAGATTTTCTTCTTCAATTTCTTTTGTTGAACCATTCTTCTCTTTACAAATCATTTCGGAACAAATCGCCCAAATTGCTTTTAAGAAAGTTTGAGAAAGAATTCATCCTTTCCGAAAAAGAATGCCAAACACTTTTATCTACGCGCGAATTCTTCCGTCAACTTGATATCTACTCTTTTCTCCTGTTTGAAGATAAAAAGCATCAACTGAATTTTCAATCGGAAGAATTTCTCATCCTCTCGGAATTTCTTAATTTTGTAGAGAGGAAAACATTACAAACCAGAATAAAAGAAGCGCAAAACAATATCCATACGTTATTCCAAAAATATTTATACAAAACATGATGATAAATTTTCTGAAAAAAAGTTACGGTGTTCTCGCGGGCGGGCTCGTATTTATCCTTTATCTTTTTACGCTTGCTCCAACGGTCATTCAACTTGATGCGGGCGAATTAACAACGGTGCAAGCTTTGCTGGGTATCGCTCATCCTACCGGATATCCTTTATTTACTATGCTCGGACATCTTTTCCTCCTTCTCCCGCTCCACTTTTCTGTAGTTTACCGCGCAAATTTACTTGCGGCTTTGTGGACAGCCGGGTCAGCTTCGGTTTTTATTTACACGGTTAAACTTGTTATTGACAACATCGTTCTATTCAAAACAAAAAAGAATGATGACGAAAAGAAAAAGAACGGCAAACAAAAAAAAGAAAAAAAGATTTCAACCGTTCTTCCGCAGAGAATTATTATTCCCGAACTTGTAAAATATTTATCGGCACTTTTAGGGGGATTATTATTAGCAACATCAAAAACATTCTGGTCGCAGAGCACTTCGGTAGAAGTTTATTCGCTTCATTTATTTTTTATTTCCGTTATCATTTACACACTTCTTTTGGCATTTATAAAATCAAATAACGTTGAAACACCGAAACATTTTTATTGGTATTTTCTTGCAATAGCTCTTGCCTTTGGATTTTCCAATCACATGACGACTATATTGATTCTGCCTGGAATAGCATATCTTTATTTTAGAACATTCGGCTTTAACTTTGCTTCGTTCAAACGCGTAGCAATAATGCTGGCAATCTTTTTCCCTTTGCTAATTTCGTTCTATGCTTATCTGCCGTTACGTGCCGCACAAAATCCAACCCTTAATTGGGGCAACCCGATTGATCTCGAAAGAATTTTGCGCCATATTTCAGGGAAGCAATATCAAGTATGGCTTTTCTCTTCAACTGAAGCGGCGAAGAAACAACTCGCTTATTTTATTGAGAACTTCCCGGCTGAATTTAATATCGGACTGATTCTCGCTTTCATCGGATTCTTTTCCGCTTTCGTGCATGGAAAAAAATTCTTTCTGTTTACTCTTCTCACGTTTCTTACAACCGTTTTGTATTCAATCAATTATGATATTAACGATATCGATTCCTATTTTCTCTTAGCTTATATCTGCGTTGCCTTTTTTGTTGCGTTCGGAGTAATGCAAATATTTTTGATGCTAAAGGATAGGCATCTTGGCTACAGCCTTCCCATTCCATTGCTCATAATTTTTCTTTTGGTACAGTCCTACATTTCGTTTGGTAAAGTTGATCAGCACGATGTTTACCTTTTTGAAGATTATACCAAGTCTGCGTTACAATCGTGCAAGCAGCAGGCGTTAATCATGTCGTACCAATGGGATTTTCTTGTTTCCCCCGCATATTATGTTCAGAAGGTTGAAAACTTTAGACCGGATGTTCATATAGTTGATAAAGAACTTCTCCGCCGTAGTTGGTACTTTAATCAGTTAAACAAAAACGACAGCAGCATCATTTCAGGAATTACTCCTACGATTAATCAATTTAAAGAAGCGCTCGTTCCGTTTGAGCGTGGAGGAGAATTTGATCCGGTGTTGCTTGAATCGCTTTATCAAAAATTGTTGAAAGGACTCATTGAAACCAACATTGATAAGCGTCCCGTTTATCTTGGCGCCGAGTTAGTGATGAATGAAATGCAAAAAGGTGAATTCAAGCTTCCGGAAGGTTATACTCTTGTTCCCGATATTTTCTTTTTCAAAGTAGTGAAGACAAATAAATACGTTCCGGCAGATAATCCGAATTTTCATTTAAGATTTCCGAAACAAAAAAATTATTACGTCACCTTTGTTGAAGATATGGTTGGTTCAATGCTGGTAAGACGCGCCTTGTACGAAATGCAATTTGATAACCGGGAGCGGGCGAAAGTTTATATCAAAAAGTTAAAAGAGGAACTCCCCTATTTTGCTATCCCCGCAGGGTTGGCGGAGGTGATTGAAAAGTAAAGCTTCGCTGTATTTTTTTTTGGATCTCATTGTTTTTTGTGATTTTCGTGTAACAATATTGAAGGGTTGGTAAGTGTTTATTCTATTAGAAAATATTTTAGAAGGAACATACATGTTCACTCTCTTTCTTGCTTCTTCTATCTCTTAACAACACAATTGTTGCCTAAACAATTGGTAGATATTCAAAATGTATCTAACTTTGACTAGTTCATTTTCAGCAGAATTAAGTAGTGTTCTAGCTTATATTTAACAAGCCTAAATATTAATTGGGATGGTAATATGAAATTCGGGAAAGCCACAAATCTATTCAGTTTACTAATTGTTTGTCTCTTTGCATTTATCGCTATCTCATGTAAAGAATCTTCATCACCTACCGAACTACAAATCAAAATTTTAAATGCAGAGACCATTGAAAAGCTACAAGCTGCCACCGATCAAATAATGATGAATACTCAAACTCCAGGTCTGATGGTATATATCAGCGTAGAAGGAGAAGGTGAATTATATATAACCCGCGGCGTCTCAAATTTAGTTACAAGCGAACCGATGAATGTTAATGCCTATTTTAGAATTGGAAGCATTACAAAAACATTTACTTCGGAAGCTGTGCTTATATTGGCAGACGAAGGCAGAATTGATCTGGACAATTCAATCTCTTTTTATTTACCGGAATTGAACATTCCAAGTGGTGATAAAATCACTATTCGAATGCTCGGGAATATGACCAGCGGATTGTTCGACTACACAAGTGATATGAATTTTTGGAATCCTTTAAATAGTTCGAATGGACAGGCAATCTTCACACCGGAAAAACTGCTAGATATTGCTTTCACTCATCCCATACAGTTTGAACCGGGCACAAAATACAACTACTGCAATACCAATTATATTTTGTTGGGTTTATTAATTAAAAAAGTAACCGGGAAAGAGGTAGTTGATGTTTTTAATGAAAAAATGTTTCAACTGTTGGGAATGAAAAACACATTATGGCCAAATACAACTTACCTGCCTTATCCATATAATCATGGTTATGTCTCTTCAGTGGATGTTACAAACTGGAGCCCGTCAGGTGGAGACGCTGCGGGAATACTTATCTCAAATTTCTCCGACCTTAAAATATGGGCTAAAGAATTGAACGAAAGAACCCTGCTTTCAAATAAAATGAAAGATGAAAGAATTGCGTGGATTGCGAGTTCATTCCCAGGCTTTGAGTCGGGGTTTGGTCTCGAGAAGTACAATGAATGGGTGGGTAAGGATGGTTCTATTCCTGGTTATAACGCCGAAGTATGGTACTATCCAAGTAAAAAAATTACAATGATTATTAATTCGAATTCATGGGATGGTGATCCCGCCCTCAAAACATTTTTTTCTTTTGTTGACATCTTAACGCCAACTAAATAAACTTGCAGTATGAAGATTCTTTAAATATTAAATGAAAGGGAATAAAATGAAATTCTGGAAATTCACAAATCTGTTCAGTTTACTAATTGTTTTTCTGATTGTATTTATTGCTATCTCATGTAAAGAATCTTCGTCGCCGACCGAACCACAAGTAAAAATTTTAAATGCAGAGACCATTGAAAAGCTACAAGCCGCCGCAGATAAAGTAATGATGGAAAACCAAACACCGGGCATGATGGCTTATATAAGTGTTGATGGAGAAGGTGAAGGGATATACATCACGCGGGGCGTAAGCAATTTAGCTACCAGCGAACCGATGAATAGTAATAATTCTTTTAGAATAGGAAGCATAACAAAAACAGTTACTACCGAGGCAGTTCTAATATTGGTAGACGAAGGCAAAATTGATTTGAATAAACCAATATCTTTCTATTTACCTGAATTAAATATTCCAAGTGGTGATAAAATTACAATTCCGATGCTCGCAAATATGAGCAGCGGTTTATTCGACTAT
>Ga0172379_10001312_pt1 | contig 50586 bp, 50 predicted proteins | sample GrowelOW334metaG_FD_119756 | JGI IMG/M metagenome (GOLD analysis project Ga0172379, IMG submission 119756) | Groundwater microbial communities from an aquifer near a municipal landfill in Southern Ontario, Canada - Groundwater well OW334 metaG | ecosystem: Environmental > Aquatic > Deep... | reverse complement strand
TCGTCATGGGGGTCAGATACTACCCGTACGATGCCGCGCACTTGACCACGACAGGCGATCTGACCTCGGAGTTCGGACGACTCGTGTGCCTGCGGCATCGTCCATTCGTTGAACTCGGCCAAGGCTTCTTCAAAATCGCGATGCTCTATCTCGTACGTCTTGTCAGGGTGCGCGAGATAGACGCTCCCCTCCTCTCGCGCCTCAATATGCGCTTTCATCTGCTTGAGGTGCTCCACGCCCTTCACGCACTCGTGGAATTGGATAAATGGAGCGTGGCGGAGCTCTATGTCGGCGCGCTTGGTCATGATAGTCGCGATTTCTACGAGCACCGCGAGCATCTGCGCGATAGGGTCTTTCCTCGCATCGCGCATCCACATCACCATCTGCGTATAGGCTGCGATACGCCGCGCACGAGGGCTGAGCGTGTCCTCCCACGCCGAGAACACCTCTTCCTTGGCCCTGGCTTCAGCATAGAGCCGTTCTACTTCTCGTCTCTTTTCGTCTAAGCTGTCTCGTACTGCAGCAAGAGCGGCTATGATCTCATCACTACTTTTTGTCCATGAATAGTCGGTAAACATAAACCGTGCCTCTCGGACAGTGTCCTCCTGACCTGAGGACACAAGATCGGTCATGTTGCGCAGGTACCGTCCCTCAAAAGACACGAAGGTCGGCTGTGTCGCCTTCTCCCATACCTTATCCAGTTCTTGTTGGTGTTCAGCACCGATGACGGAAAGTATCTTGTCGTAGTCTATGGTCTCTATATAAATGGTGTCTAGAAGCTCGGTGTAGAGACCGTCAATCCTGTCCATATACGCCTTCAGCTCATCGTCTGATAGTGCTCCGAGGTCTGTGCGGGTCACTTCGTCGTACATCTCTTGGGCATGCCTCTCGTATTCGCGGTACCTGTCTTCAAGTTCTTCAATACTTACCTTCCCTTCGTAATACCGACGAAACATATCCGTCGCGAGCGCGAAGTAACGCCTCTCGTTGAAAGAGATGTAATTGTCGCGGCCTCTCACTAAGGAGAGCGAGGGTATCGGGTGTTCGCCGCGACTCCATGCGACATTCATAAAGAGGGGCGAGATAGAGGCGTGGATAACCACGACAGGGTCGCTCCCGATGATCTTCTTGAACTTCTCTATGAGTTTATATGCCATTACGATAGGGCTGCGAGGGCGAAAAAAGGCGCGAGGCTACGCTGTACCGCCTCCCCACCAACTGTTCCAAAATGTTCCGGCGCGACCATAGACTCAACCGCCACCTTGAGATTCCTGAACTCAAGTTCTCGGCCCTTCCATCGGCTATCACGCAGCATTGCGTCTACGAGGTCTATAGTCCTCGCGGCCGAACTCTTTGCAAGGGTCTCGTTCCCTTTCGCGCACCAAGAAGAGAGTCTGGCGAACTCGCTTGCCACGCTAGCCATCTGTTGCGCCAGTGTGAACTGACTCCATCGAGTGTTGATTGTCTCGGTGTGTATATTATTCATGTAACGAGACGTGTTTTAGGACGATGTCTTTTATTTTTTCTCTGACACTGGCATCTAGAATATCTGGTGACCTATTCCCCAAAACCGGTTTTATGTTAACCAAGGAATTGTATTCTATCCAGCTCTCTACTGGCTGATCTGGATAAATGTTAAAACCCCAGACATTCTGTTGCTCCGAACCCGTGTCGAGCAGTAGTTGGTTACTGTCTATGTGCATCTCGCCTCCGAGCGCCATCGTATCTTTTGTAATATCAGCCGTACCTTTCACCATGTCGCCAAATATCTCTTCGGCCATACGGCGAAGCTCTGGCTTGGTTATTTCCCCTTCAATAATCCGTATGGTGTACATGTTATGAAAGTATCCTAACGATACCATTGTCTGCGTCCACTTCAACAACATCTCCATTACGGAGGACTTGAGTCGCTATTTTTGTGCCGATGATGCACGGGATTTTCAGTTCGCGGCTTGTGATGGCTGCGTGCGAGATGATACCACCTTCGTCGGCGACCATAGCGCCCGCCTTCTTGATAGCGTGTATGAAGTCGGGCGTCGTGGAGCTCGCTACGAGCACGTCGCCTGCTTTGAAATCGCCCGCATCTTCTCTGGTAAACACGATAGATACCTTGCCGGTGTACTTCCCCTTGTAAGCTGTCTGTCCTGTGAGCGTACCGTCCGCCGCTTTGAAATGAGTCACTTCTGGCACGGTCAGGATTATTCCCATGTCGCTCAGAACCTTGTCTATCTCCTCGCCGGTAAAGACCTTGTTGTTCACGACGAGATGGTGGTGCATCCTTTCCCGCAATTCGCTCTCCGAAGGTATCTTCCCGTTTATTATTTCTTCTACTGTAAGTGCATCTGCGTACTCCGTGATTTCTGGGTAAAGAGTCTCTGCGGTCACGCGGGTGAGGTGGTCAATTTGCGGGATGATTTTTTCGGTCTTTCTTCTGAAGACCATTATTTTCTCCACCAGTTCAGGGTGTAGATTCCTCTCCTCCATCGCCTCTGTCGCCCACCACCACCCTGCCATCCAGCTCCATGCGTTAATGAAGGGCTCTACGAGACCTGAGAACTCAGCTCGCGAGAGCGGCCGTCCTTCCGTGAGCGCCGACTCAAGCTCGTCGTAATATCCCGCCGAGGTGTCTATGAGCGTGTCTACAAAGCCTTTATCAGCTTCGATTTTCTCCAGAATAATTTCTTTCTGCCGATTCACTTGCGCAGTATCAATGAAGTACCCTGACTTCCCTTCTCTCCTCTCCACTACGAAATACGGCTGCGCGAGTTTGAAGTCACCAAGATACAGTCCGAGCGACTCGGCCTCAGTCCCTATCTGGGCCGTCGCCAGCGTGAAGTCTCTGTACCCGAACAAATCAAGACTTCGTGGGGCCTTGTCCATACCTATTTCAATATCCGTACGACTCCCCTATCGGCATCCACCTCCACAAGATCGCCGTCGCGGAGGACTTGCGTGGCGAACTTTGTACCCGTGATGCAGGGCTTCTTCATCTCCCGCGCGACGATGGCAGCGTGGCACATAATGCCGCCTTCATCGGTCACAAATGCTGCCGCTCTCCGCATCGCCGCTATGAAATCTGGTGTGGTCATGGGCGACACGATGATGTCGCCATCGTGGACGCCATCCATCGCGCGCACGTTCTTCACAACCCGTACCCTCCCCGTGACCGAGCCCTTGTAGGCGATACTTCCTGAAAGCTCTTTGGGAGTCTCGGTGATCGGCTGTAAATCTTCAAATACGTATTCTGGGTGCTCCGCAGCGAACTGTGGAAGCGGAGAGAAGAATACCTCGTCGGCGTCTACGACCACGACGCCACTCGTGCGGGCTCGGAGCGTCTCCTCACTCGGAATGTTCGGGAATTCTGAGAGCAGGATAAGATTTGCCAGTTCCCGCTTCCCACCGAGAGCCACGACACAGTCCTTGATGTGCTTGTCGTTCTTCGCGAAGAACTCGTCCTTCTCGCGGAGCGGACGAGCGATCGCTTGCGCCGTCTCCGGCGTCCGTTCGTCTATACACGAGTAGTACCAGATACAGAAGAGTGTTACCGCTTTTTCCGAGGCTGCTAGATACTCCGCGATAGTCTCAAGATCTTTCGTGCCGCCCCTCTTCCAGTGGCCCTCTATTACCGCCATCAAGTCTTCGTACTCGCGTACTATCTGCCGCAGGAAATCGGTGCTCACAGTATTCTTCTCCAGTAGCCAATCTTGAAAAGAGCCAATAGCCTTCTCGTGCTCCCATATCTCCAGATTTTCGTCTGTCACATGTAGCACCACGTATGGTGGATAGGGCGTTTCAAAACCGTACTCGGCTTTGATGTTCCGCTTGAAAGCGCCCACCCACAACTGTTCCAATATGAGCGTGAAGTCTCGCGAGTAATTCTTCTGCAATACGATTTTCTCCATACATTACTTAACTAGTTTGCCATCACAGCTTTGCATCAGGACTCCACTTTAGTCTCCCCTGAGCTCCAGACTGCCCAGAATGGAATATTTTATTTATCTTGGTCATATCAACATTTTTGCCCATCAGGCGGTACAGTGTGTGTAATGCGAAAGCATCAGCTGATCTTTCGTTTTCAATCAGGCTTACTTTTTCGGCGACAGTCGTAGCCTCACCATTTTCAATCTTTGCGCCGCTTTGCTTCTTAAAGCCGCTCTCTTTTATTGTGTAGGCTGACTCTTTTACTTCATGCCCTATTTCATGGAGTAATACCATAAGTCCGAAGATAGAGGTCGGGTCAAATGTAGTGAAGATAATCTCTGCGTGGCGAGAACGAAGACCATACACACCATGTTGGCCTTTGATTATGACTTGCTTGCGAGGTTCGTTCCCGATGTAGGTATAAACGTCCAGATTCCTAACTGCCGCTCGCATATCAAATTTATTTCCGGCATGCTCAATCCTTAAGTCCTTAATCCTCCTAAACGTACCCATATTTATGGTCACCATGTCGTCCATGTCGTCATCCGGCGTCCATCCGCGTATTTGGTGGCGATATTTTTCTAACTCAGGGGTGCTCTCTGAGTCGTATTCTATAGAAAATGAGGTGGGGAGAGCGTCTTCGCCCTCCCCTTTAATAGAGAATCTCATACTCCCCTCTTTCTCCCATGGTTGGTCGGTAAGACGCGAAGACATCTTCTTTTCCAAATCTTGGTACTCCTCAGAACTTATGCTCCTACGGGCGCTTTGTTCGCGAGTTTTATCTAAGTATCCGGCAGATGCCAATTTCTCAAATTTTCCCATGCTCCTCATTATGTAACAATTCCCTTTATTATCCTAACCACTCCGTTGTTGGCATCTACCTCAACCATATCGCCGTCGTGGAGGACTTGAGTCGCGATTCGTGTCCCGATGATGCACGGTACTTTCAGCTCGCGGGCGACGATAGCGGCATGACAGCCGATACCGCCCTCATCGGTCACTATTGCACCTGCGAGCGAGATAGCCTGCATCAAGCTTGGGTTCGTAGTGTGGGCGACGAGGATGTCTCCTCTGGCCATCTTGGCCATGGTGGCGGCAGAGGTGACGATCTTCACAGCCCCCGACACCTTGCCGCCGAAGGCGGTATTCCCTTTCAGCAGCGATGCTCCACTAGCGTCCACTCTTGGCTTAAGCTGATTCCACACCCGTTCTTTTATTTCTTCGCGAAGCCCTTCGTCGTAGGAGAAGAGCGTCCTGTTCTGCGTTTTGTCCATCCACACGACACACTTCTCTCGTGCGACGAGCTCATTCGCGCTTGGCGCGGCGGCTTTCCCGTTTACCATGTCGGCCATTTCTTCTACCGAGAGGAATGAGGCATGGGCCCTCTCCACTCCGAAACGGCGCGATAACACATCAAATATCCTCCCGTACACAGAGGTCATGAGGTCATGGAAGAGCGATGTCGCGCGCAATTTCTCAGACTCTCGCATGAGAAGGTCATAGTGAGCCGGCGGTATATCAGCGTGCGTCTCCAGCGTTGACAGCAAGAAATACGGAATAGAGGTGTTATAGAGAATGACGGCCATGATATCGTCAGTGATGTTTTGGAAGTTCTCTACCACTTCAGTGTCGGAATAGCCAGAAACTCGCTTGATGAGATCGCGGGTCACCTCAGGCATCGTGCGAGCTTTCTCAAATACTTTCTCAAAATATCCGAGGGGCTGCTTACGGATGAACGCCGCGATGTCGTTATACATCTGCGCAAAGTCGCTTGTTGAGCGAATAAACAGATAATCATCGCCCTCGCAGACACAGAGCTGCTTTGAAGTGCCGCCACCGATGACAGCGCGCAGAAGCCCCTCTTCTTCTATATGGAATAGGCTGACGCTGAAGATATCTAGCCCTTTCCGCTGTATCCAGAGCTGCCAATCAACAGAAAGAATCTCTTTGTCAGCCATAGATGTTTATTCTACTCCTACGAAAGCGTAGGTTAAACCGCCGCCTTTCATGACGTTCAGTATCTCCGACGGGGAGAATCGCACGAGCATATTGCCCATTTCGGCGTGGTCTCTAAACAGGACGATATGCGGATCTAGATCGTAGCTCATCTCCGACGAGTGGGTCTCGCCGGTCTCAGCGTTGAACAGGGAGAACGTGTCTTTAGGAATATCTGCCTTGCGTTGCAGAAGCCACGCTCGCGGATTCTTGAGTGCTTCTTCAATACTCGCCGACCACTCGGTGGCGCTGCATGCAGAGCCTATGACGACACCTTCGCCCTCAGTAAGGTCGGAGGGCTTTAGTACCCACCCATCTTTTTCTATGGATATTTTCTCCAAACCTGCCGTTTCCAACTTCAATGTTTCGGGGACGAGAGACTTAACCGCTCCGAGTTCCTCGTCGCTCATATATTTTTCAAATCGCGTGTCCCAGAGTGCCGCCAGAAGGGACTTGTGCCCAAGCAGGCGCATCTTGAAGTTGTTGATTACCTTAAGTCCAGAATCTCGCTGTGCCCGCGTGATATTCGCCAAGAGTTCTGTATTCGCGCGCATTTTTGAAGTCTCCACGCCACGCCGGATGACTTGTACCGGTTCATCGTTCCAATAAAAGACACCATCTCGATATTCCAAATCTTCAATAGCGCCGTAACTTACACGCTTCCACCCCTGCCCTTCTAGCGTACGTTGCGTTAGGGCGAATTCGTCTATGAACTTCCTGCCTTTATCATAGCCAATGAAAATATGGTCTTGCTTACTAACTCCTGCTGATTCAAGCAGTCTCTGAAATAGCGCGGCGTTTGAGTTAGTCTCGTAGTGTGCCGGCAGGAGATCTTGAATAGTCTGCGCGGTCACATCATGCATGAAGAACCCATCGGGGAAATCGGTGTTAAGTTCCACCAACTTCGGTTGAGCGCCATAGAAGAGGTCGGCTCTCACGATTCCCACAAACGGTTCGTCCTTTGAGGCTTCAATCAAACCAACTTCGGCTGCATTGAGGCTAAATATCGTCTGCAAGTCTTGGTCGGTAAAATAGTGTTCGGCAAGTTTCCGTGCCGCCGAAATAACCAGAAGCAGATTTTTATTAAGGTTCTCATATTCTTCGCGCGAGAGAGTGAAAGGCTCAAGAGAGATAGGGACGCGCATCGTACCCTTAGTTACTGGATACGCTTTAGTGGAGAGCGTGTCCCAGAAGTGAGTGATGATAGTACGCACATCAGCACCTTCTTTTGAAGAAAGCCAAGAGAGTTTTTCCATTTATTTTTTTTCCAGAATGCGCACCACCCCGCTGTCAGCGTCTACCTCCACGAGGTCGCCGTCATGGAGGACTTGTGTCGCGAGCTTCGTCCCCACGACGCACGGCACTTTGAGTTCGCGCGCGACGATGGCCGCGTGCGAGAGCATACCACCGCCATCAGTCACTATGGCCGCCGCCTTCTTCATGAACGGAACAAATCGCGGGTCGGTCATGGTCGCTACAAGCACCTCCCCGTCATCTACTGATGCAGTACGATAGTCTATGACCACACGGCATACGCCCCTTACGATGCCCGGATAAGCACTCGCACCTTTCAAAGTGTCGCCTTCCACGCTCGTCTGCCATGATTTCTGTATGTCGGAGACATCGTCGGCAGATAGCGTATGCTGCCGCCCCTTCTCTAGATAGATGCCCTTTATAGCAGACCGTGCCTCCAACACACTCTCCTCAGGAAGCACGCCAGTCTGACCGTACTCACAGAGCTCATCTACCGACAAGGCACGTATCGATTTCAAACTGTATCCCTTCTCTTTCGCGATGTGCGCGCACAACTCGTTCATGACGTGCGTGGAATTCTTGTAGAACATCTCGGTGTACCGACGCGCCGCCTCAAGCTCCGCAGCGACATCCTCGTGCCCCATCGGCAATAGATTAAAAGCTATTTTCGTACCGATGACGTGCGGGGCGAGGTAAGGGTACCTCTCTTTATATTCAGGGAGACGTTTGAGAAACTCGTCAAACGGCAACTTAACGAACTCAGTAAGAGTGTCAGCGTGAGACTTGTATGCGGCGACCCACTGCTTGAGGAATACAGGATCAAGCATTTTCTGTACCAGATGCGTCCCAAGCTCCTCAGACTCGTTAGTGGGGCTCCAGCAGACCGTCGTGTCCCCGTCAAAGATAAGCATTATGCTGGAGAAGCTTGTCCCACAGACTTTCTCAAATACGCCGAAATACGAATCTATGTCTAAGGACGCCTCAATGGTGCTGTATACGTCTGACCAGTCCTGACGCCAATCAGTGCTTTCTATCTGCTCGATGACAGTGCTATTCGCCGCTTGAGGATTCCACACCAGACTTTTCTTTATCGCCGCATCCCCTGTCCGCTCCAATATACGCACCACACCGTTATTAACGTCCATCTCCACGAAATCGCCATCCTTTAGGATTTTGGTGGCTACCTTGGTCCCTATAATGCATGGTTTATTCATTTCGCGCCCAACAATAGCAGCATGACACGTGACTCCACCCTCATCAGTTATGAAACCAAGAGCATTTCTCATGGCAGGAACATAGTCCGGCGTAGTCATTGTTGCCACCATTATTTCTCCACCCTTGACCTTTGAGCACTCGGCTGGAGACAGCAATACTCTCGCTACAGCACGATATGTCTTCTGGGGGCCGGCACTAGCCACGTTGCCTTTTACCTCGGTATGTTTGAGTTGGGCATCTATCACTTTCTTGAAGAGAGCCTTCTCCTCATCGGAGGCTATCCTTAAGGTGTCCCCATGACTTATGACAATAAAATCATTCTGTATACGCTTATCGGCTTCAATCAGTAGCTCTTTGTGTTTTTCCTTAAGGCCTCTTAATTCGTGGGTGAAAAGATACTTCATCTGCGTAATAGAGGCTCCAAACATTGAGCCTATAGAAGTCAGGACTCTATTGTGATGGTAGAAGAGTTGGAAATCCAACATCTTTCTTTCGTCGGTCCAAGTAGTAATGCGGCGCAAAATATCTATGAGACGTTCGTCGGCTTCTGTGAAGCTCTCCCTTTTTATAATTATTTCTCTTTTGTCTCTAATATCATTTTCAGTACTCTTGATTTCAGCAAGTCTTTTTCTTGTCTCAGACATTTCTTTTCGATGCATCTGTATCTGCTCAATGAAATAATTTTTATCACACACCGTTGGACCGTCATAACCAAAAAGAATCCAATAGAATCGTTTTTCTAACTTCTCAGCTTCTTTTTCAATATCTTTTGAAGTAGCAACAGCCACCTCTAAAACCTCTTGCTCCATTTGAGAGGCAAAGGTTCTTTCTTTGGGAAGAGAGAGTATATCCAAATCTTCTTTTGATAACTTGAGAATTGAATCAATCTTCTGTTTAATTTGATCTCCAGCGACAAACCAAGCGAACACACTGGCAGCATCGTATTCAAAAAACAGGTCCCTAATCGTCTCGACTTTTTTAGTCAGCTCGTCAAAGTTAAGATTCTCTAAATTCTCTTCAGCTATTTCTTTTAAAAAAGACTGAATGTGCTTTTTAGATTCTTCCGTCTTCCGCACAATTTTCTTAAAGTATTCTTCACTATCTACTATTTTGTTTGCTATGAAATCCCCAACCCTATTCCATTCATTCTTTATCATTACCGAGCTCATTCTCCCGTTTGAATGAGTCGTGTATTCGGTACTTAGAACATCACCGTATATCTCTTTTACTTCATCGCTAATCTGAAGGACTTGATTCCAGTACACAGGAGACAACATTGACGGCCGGTCTCTCATAATGAGCAATTCCTTATCTGGGTCGACGAGCACAGCAGGGCTCGACCCTGTGCGCTCCAATATGCGCACCACCCCGCTGTCAGCGTCTACCTCCACAAGGTCACCGTCGCGGAGGACTTGCGTGGCGAACTTCGTACCGATGACACAGGGCTTCCCTAGCTCGCGCGAGACGATGGAGGCGTGGGAGAGCATGCCGCCGATGTCGGTCACAATCGCGACCGACTTCTGCATCAGGATGACGAAGTCGGGCGTCGTCATGGTCGTGACGAGCACATTCCCTTCTACAAACTTGTGAAAATCGTCGGACGCCATGATCACACTTACCCTCCCCTGCACCTTCCCCTTGTTCCCGATCTGTCCGCCGAGCGTATCAGCGCCTTCATCTGCAGTGGGGATCATGAGCGAGCACATCTTCTCCACATCCTCTTTCTCGTCTATGACAATGAGGCTCTCTGTCGCGATATCTCCGTACACGAGCCAGTTATATCCCGCCCTCTTCTCAGCAGTTCGTTTCAGTTCCTCGTGCGATTTCGCACCGCTCAATCCTTGGACAATTTCAGGAGGGACGAGGTTAAGCATTTCCCGATACGTGAGACCAAGCGCCTGCGCAGTTTTCTCAAGATACGAGATGAGCTTGTAGTGGAATATAGAGGAAGTCTCAGCCGCCGCTTGACGTACGAAACCTATGTCTGCCGCAGTCTTGAGCAGGTGCTTGAATTCATCGGAGAGTTTGTACGCGTGAGCGGCGTGCTCGTGCGCCTGTTCTGCCCCCGACGCCGTTTTCAATTGGCCTAAAAGACGTTCCAGCGAAAGAGGCGCCCCTACGAAGTTCAACAGTTCCAGCCAGCCGAACTCTTTCAGATGTTTTTCAAATTCACCCTTGAGCTCTTTATCTGTGTTAATCGCAATAACGAGTTTCTCTGTATCAACGCCGAGTAATGCGTCAAGTGATTTCTTCTTCAGAAGACCGAGTAGCCTTCTCGCATCCGCATGCTGAGTCTCAATCTGTGCAGGGAATTTCGGGATCAGACTGACGACGTCTTCGGCGGGCACGCCTTCCTCAACTGCTTTCTCAGCAATCAGCGGATCAAAGTGAGGGCTTATAAGATTGGCCGTAAGGAAATACAGCATGAAGTCCTGATACGCATCAACGACTTGCTTGAAATTGTTTTGGTCTGGCATACTCTCCGCGAAGGAGTCAGCCTTTTTCAGAAGTTCTGCAAAATCTTTTTCGGCACTGTCTCTGAATCTCTTTGAACGCGTCTCTAAGTGGTCCGCAAGCATTCGCTGCATCTCATCCGAACCCCACTGCACAACCTGCTTGTGATAAAAAGTGTTGCCGCCTTTCAATCCGAGCGAACCCGAAAAAGGTACGGAGAAATCGAGTTTCTTGAGCATCTCCTTCCTAAACCAATAATTCCAAAAATATCCGGTGAACAAATCGCTTTTCCACCGGCCTACGAATTCGTAATCCTGTCGTGGAAAACGCGCGAGCTCTGGGGAGATAAACTCAGCTTCATCTTTTACCGCGAGCGGAGCAAGCGTGGTGATCGGGCGAGACTGGGTGATGAAAAATGTCCCCGCCTCGTACGCCCACTCAATGTCGCATGGGAAGCCGTAGTGGCGTTCAATGCGCAGGATAATCTCGGAGAGCTCAAGCGCCTGCTCGTCGGAGAGTGCGGGCTTCGTGCCCTCTGTCTCGGAGAGAGCACGCCACTCGTTGCCGCCGTTCTCCGCGCGCCAGAGCGCGCGGCTCTGGTACGTGACGTTCTTGTCTATGATACGCCGCGGCTCTTTCTCCACCACGTAGCTGTCAGGCGTGACCGAGCCGGAGACGATAGCCTCGCCGAGGCCGAAGCCCGCTTCAATGATGAGCTGGTTGTAGTCCTCGGTCACCGGATGCACCGAGAAGGCGATGCCGGAAACCTCGCTCTGCACCATCTTCTGCACCACCACCGCGACCGAGATCTTCTGCGTATGGAGCTCTTTCTCAAATCGGTAGAAGATAGCGCGCGGGGTGAAGAGCGAGGCCCAGCAACGCTGCACGTTCGTGAGGAGCGTGTCGTCGGTCGTGTTGAGGAAACTGTCCAGTTGACCCGCCCACGCGGCGCTCGCGGAGTCCTCGGCAGTCGCGCTTGAGCGTACCGCTACATACTCGGCATCTAACTTCGCGAAGAGCTTCTGTATTTCAGTCGCGATGTCCTCCGGCATCTTCGCGCCGAGTATGAGCGCCTGTATCTTCTCCGAAGCATGCTCCACGGTGTGCATCTCGCTTGGAGAGACGGTGTGCAGGGTCGCGTCAATCTCGGCATGTAGGCCGGTCTCTTCAAGGAAATGTTCAAAAGCGCCGGAGAGGATGACGAACCCTGGGGGCACAGGGATCCCCGCCTGCGTCATTTCGCCGAGCGAAGCACCCTTCCCGCCCGCTATAGCGGCGTCGTGCTTGCCGAGCTGACCGAATTCCTTGATGAAATCCATTGTCGCCGGATTATACCATTAGAGGTACGAAAGGGGGTTAAGGTACGCGGTGAGGGTCGCGACCGGCATCGTCGCGTTCGCACAGGAGGTGTTCGTGCTGCGGAACTGCTTCAGCGTCATGATCTGCGTACCCTCGGTCGCGTACACGCCGAAGTGGAGGTGCGGGCCGGTGGCGTAGCCGGTCATGCCAGAGAGGCCCACGAGCTGCTTCGCGCCTACCCACTGCCCCTTCGCGACGTCTATCTCGGAGAGGTGGGAGTAGAGCGTAGAGAGACCGTTGCTGTGGGTGACCATGACCCACTTGCCGAAGGAGTAGCAGCCACGGACGAGGTCGGTGTTCCCTGTCGCGAGTACTGTCCCGCCGAGAGCCGCATAGACGGGGGTGCCGATAGGCGCAGCGATGTCTATAGCGTTGTGTCCGTGGCCGTTATATATCTGCGAATTGGCAGTTGAGAAGGCGGTGTTGCCGAAGTATTGAGAGACGCAGAAGAGATTGCCGAATACTTTCTTCCGTTGGGTGCAGTTGAACATGAACGCATCGCTAAAGGGCCATGCGAGCACACCGGAACCGACTTTCGGCAGGAGGTTAGGGTGCACGACGAGGTTCAGCTGGCCTTGCAGGTTGATAAGCTCTTGCTCAAACGATTTCTCTGCCGCCTGTTTCTGCGCGATGAGCTTCTGATAGTTCGCCTCCTGATTCTTGGTCTGTGCGAGGAGCTGGGTCTGCGCCGCCTTGCTTGCGTCAACCGAGCGCTTCTGGAGCTTTAGGTCTTTCTGGAGTGCGAGCAGGTCTGCCTTAGCGGCGGTCACCTTGTCGCGATCAGCACCGAGTGCGGCGCGGACCGCACGGAGCTCACGTATGTTTGCAGAGAGCGCGTCGTTGAACTCTATGGCTCGGTCGGTCTCCTGCCACGCTTCGCCGAGCGAGTCGGAGGAGATGAGGCGCACGATGAGCGGCTTACCCTCGTTCTCGGTCACGCTTCGCATCTGTTTCGCGATAGCGTTCTGACTCACCGTGATAGAGGCCTCCTTATCGCCGATAGAGAGCGAGAGTTGGCGTATGCGCAAATTTGCCGAAGCGATTCTGCTCTCAGTCACCTTGATCTGCGTCGCAAGCTGTTTCTGCGAGAGCGTCAGTGCGTTGATGGCGGATTGCAGCGTGCTCTTCTTCGCACCGACAGCATCAAGCTCCTTCTGATACGCGGCTATCTCGGCGCGGAGCGCCTCCACTTGCTTGTTGTTCGTATCAATCTGCGCTTGCAGATCTGCTTCTGCGTCAGCGTATACCTGACTGGGGTTCACGAGCGTGCCGCCCGCGGCGGCTATGAGGAAAAAGAGACAGACCCCAAGACGCTTCATTTGTTCAGTATAGCAATAGCTCTCTGCACGCGCGCGATAGACTCCTCTTTGCCGAGTATAGAAATAAGTGTGAACGGGTCTGGCGAACGGTCAGCTCCAGAGAGTGCGTAGCGCAAGGGCCAGAGGACCGCCCCCCGACCACCTTTCCCGCTCGCCTCCTCGGCATCGGCGAGCGGCATAAGGCTGCGCTTTACCTCCTCGGCTGAAACGCCCTCAGGCAGGGCTTCTAGGGCCGCAGAGAGGCTTTCTAGAGCCGTTTTGGTCATGTTGGGGCGGTCAGGAAGCTCCTTGGCAGTCAGGCGCTCGCGTGCAGGATTCGGCGCTTCAAAGAGACACGCCAGCTCGCCAGTAAGCATCCCTCGCGCCTCTGCAAAGGTCTGTGCGCGCTCCTGAAGAAGCGGGACGATCTTGCTGAGTTTCTCCGTGTTGGGTGCAGAGAGATTCCCGCGGGTGACGAAGTCGCTCGTAGACAGTTTGCGCATCCAGTGCTGGTTTACCGAGAGGAGCTTCTCGCGGCTCCATGCAGCACCGCTCTTCTGTACGCCTTCAAGCGTGAAGGCCTCAATAAGTTCGGCCATAGAGAAATCCTCGCGGTCGTCTCGCGGGCTCCAGCCGAGAAGCGCGAGATAGTTCACGAGCGCTTCTGGCAGAAACCCTTCGTCACGATAATCAGACACGCTTACGGCAGTACCGCTTCGCTTGGAGAGTTTCGCGCGCTTCTCGTCAAGGATGAGCGGCAAGTGTACGTACGCGGGGCGCGGCGCACCAAGCGCTTCCTGTATGAGGATCTGCCGCGGCGTGTTGGAGATGTGGTCCTCGCCGCGGATCACGTGGGTCACGCCTGCGTCCATGTCGTCCGCGACGACGGCAAAATGATACAGCGCATCGTTTATGGAGCGTGCGATGACGAAGTCGCCAAGCTCGGCAGTATCAAAGGTGATATCGCCGCGCACCAGATCGGCGAACGTGACGGTCGTCCCCGGATTGCGAAGACGCACGACGTCAACGGTCCGCGTAGCGTCTTCCCTGCTTGGCTCGGTAGAGATATAGGCCTTGTCCTCCTTGATGATTTGTTCCAGAAGTTCGCGGTAGCGCTCGCCGCGTTCGCTCTGTCGCGAGAAGGAGTCCCACGAGATACCGAGCCACGTAAGGCCCTCAAGTATTTCCTCCTCGTGCTCCTTCGTACTGCGTGCACGGTCGGTGTCCTCACTGCGGAACACTATCGTGCCACCGTTGTGCCGAGCAAAGAGGAAATTAAAGAGCGCAGTACGCGCCGTGCCGATATGGAGACGGCCGGTCGGGCTTGGAGGAATGCGGGTAACGACGCTCATGATTCGTGAGAGACAGCGATCGTAAGGGCCTCGTTTGCCAGTATGCGAGCGGCGTCGGGGTCGGTAAATCCTTCGGCCGTCGCAGCCATGCGCTTCCCCAGCTCAGGATCGTTCAGGATGCGCTGTATCTCGGCGACGAAGATGTGTGGCGTGAGATTAGCCTCCTCCAGCACGGTCGCGGCTCCGGTGTGCGCGTAAGCGCGAGCGTTCATGCTCTGGTCGTGGCTCACGACTTCGGGGATCGGTATGAGGATGGCAGGCTTCTTCCACAAACCTATCTCTGCGATGCTGTTTGAACCTGCGCGGGAGATGACGAGGTCAGCGACGCTCGCCGCGCGCTGCATAGACACTTGGTCTAAGTACTGCATGGGGTGATAGCGAGACGCGTTCGGGTTCTTCGCGAGCACCACCTTGCTCACGGCCTCTACATCTTTGATGTTCGTGTGGCCGGTCTGGTGGATAATGTTGGCGAACGACACGAGCTCAGGTAGCGCCGAAAGCACCGTCTCGTTTATCCGGACCGCACCTTGCGAACCGCCGAGTATGAAAATGGTCGGCACACCACTCTCAAGCGAGAGATACTGCCGCGCACCTTCGGCTTCCACACGCATGAGTGCCTTCCTGATCGGCACACCGGTGCGCACGATCTTGCCGCGGACGTTCTTGGGGAAATATTCTGCCGCACTATCAAACGATATGGCGATACGGTCGGCAAATCTCGCTGCAAGCAGGTTGGCGCGCCCTGGCTTCGCGTCGGACTCGTGGATGAGGATCGGTATGCGGAGCAGCCACGCCGCGAGCACGTTGGGCACGCTTGCGTACCCGCCCTTACTCACGAGCACGTCGGGATACAGACGGAAGAGCACGGCGATCGCGGAGACGATGCCGATAGCGGTGACGAACGTGTCGGTCACGTTCTTGAAGGAGGCGTAGCGACGCATCTTCCCTGCGGGGACGTAGATGTACTCTATGCCGTTTTCAAAAAGCGCTTTCTCGTCAAACGGTTTTGGCGCGAGATAGTGGAGCGAAGGCTCTATGAGATGTTTCTCGCGCACGAGGTCCTGTATCGCCTCGGCTATGGCGATAATCGGGTAGAAATGCCCGCCACTGCCGCCGCCGGTAAATGCGATTTTCATACAGGACAGTATACAGTATAGCTTTTCCCTAGGCCCTACGGTGGGCGGCGACGTTGAGGACGAGGCCGCACATGAGGAGTGTCGCAGCGAGCGCGGTGCCGCCGTGCGAGATAAACGGGAGTGGCAGGCCGGTGAGAGGCACGATGCCGAGCATAGCGCTTATGTTGATGAATGCTTGGAAGATGATCAAAAAGGAGAAGCCGAGTGCCACGAGTCCTCCAAAGAGGTCCGTTGAGTTCCCCGCTATTACGATGCCGCGAGCAGAGAGTCCGACGAAGAGCAGTATGAGCAGTATTGCGCCGACGAATCCGGTTTCCTCGGCGAAGACTGCGAAGACCGAGTCGCCGTCCGGTTCGGGCAGATAATTAAACTTCTCTATGCTCTGTCCAAATCCGCGGCCGATAATCCCGCCGCTTCCCACGGCGATAAGAGCTTGTTGGATCTGGTAGCCGCTCCCAAGAGAGTTCGCCGAGGGATGTATGAAGGTCTTCATACGTTCAAGCACATACGGACGTGCGATAACCACAGCGGTGAGTGCGATGATGACGCCTACCACAATGAAGCCGAAGTCTCGCCATGGTGCCCCTGCGACGAAATACATAACTGTGCCGGTCGCGGCGAGGAGCATGACGGTAGAGGTGTTCGGCTGGGCGAGCAGGATCGCGGCGGGTACGGCAAGCAGGAGAACGAACGGTATGAGGCCTTTCTTCGGGTCTGCGAGCTGGCGCGCCCTTGGGGCTAGCCACCACGCAAGCACGAGCACGAAGCCTATTTTCAGGAATTCCGCCGGCTGGACGGTGGTAAAGCCGAGGTTGATCCAGCGTGTTGCACCGCCCGCATGGAAACCGATGCCCGGTACGAAGACGAGAAGCGTGAAGAGGAGTGAGAGCACGTAGAGATACGGCGCGAAGCGCTTTACCTGCAGGAGCGGTACGATGCGCGCGAGGAAGAACGCTAAGAAGCCGAAGCCGAACCCGAAGCCTGTCTGGAGAAGGATGTCCTTTGAGACCGAGCTGCTCTCGCGCGCGAGGAGTCCGAGTGTCGCCGAAGAGAAGATCGCGAGGCCCGCAAGCGCGAGCGTAATCACGAGCATCATGAATACCCGATCGCCGCGAGAAGCTCTCATACCTATTTGAGAAGAGCGAGTGTCATGCCCATGATCGCGCAGACGATAGAGATGATCCAATAGCGCATGGTGACCTTGTATGATGGCCACCCAATCGCCTCAAAGTGATGATGCAGAGGCGCGATGCGGAAGACCTTCCTACCGAAGAACTTCTTTGAAACGACCTGCACGATGTTTGAAAGCACAGTAACGACGAGCGGGAACGCGATGATAGGAAGCGCTGCGACACCGTAGCCGCTTCCCGGCGTGTCGGTCATGAAGGCGATGACGGCGAGTGTCATGGTAAGACCCATCGTGCCGGTCTCGGTCATCCAGAAACGCGCGGGCGGGATGTTGAACCAAAGGAAGGCGAGGATGGCGCCGGTGAGGGTCGCGGAGAAGGCCGCCAAGTTTATCTGATTTTGGAAATACGCGATGCCGGCGTACGCCATGAACGCAGTGCTGAAGACACCGCCGGCGAGTCCGTCTATACCGTCAATGACGCCGCCCGCATACAGCGCAAGGGTAATAAGTACGAAAAGAGGGATGATGAGCGCACCGATGGTAAGCGTGCCGTCTCCAGGGATGCCGATCGCGTCTACGCCGAGCTTCGCGTAGAACCACCACCCGATAAACGCCGATACGAGCGAGACGAACAGGAGTCGCGTGCGGAGCCCTACGCCGCGTTCACCCGACGGGCGGATATCAAGCAGGTCGTTGACGAAGCCCATGAACGCGCCGGCGAGCAAGGCGAAAAGAGGAATCCACGTCTGACTGCGACTGAGGAAGTCTAACTTCTGGAAGAGGGGCATCGGGACGAGGCGGGCGAGACACCAGATACCGACAGTGACTATCGTCACGCTCATCCAGATGAGTATGCCGCCCATGCGCGGCGTCCTCGTCTCGGTGCCTGCGTGTGCTGTGGCACGAAGCCGCGCGAACTCTACAGCGGGCGTGCCGTCAAGTGCGGTCTTCCCTTCCGTCTTTTTCCACACGCGGTATTTGAAGAGGTAGTGCGTGAGGAGCGGTGCGAAGAGTATGCCGACGGCGAATGACGCAGTCGCGGGGATGAAGACCTTGATGATGTCCGAGACGATCATAGCGAAGCTACTCCGGCGAAGTGCGCGAGGGTGCCCGCCACAAGCGCCGCACTGTCGGTGAACCGAGCGTCCTTAGACGAGCCGAGCACAACGATAGCTATCGGGTGCTGGATACCAGCGTCAAAGACGATGGCGAGGTTGCCACCCGCAAGATCGGTGAAGCCGGTCTTGGAGAGGAGGAGGCGCGGTATCGTGCCGACGATAGGGTCGGTATTCTTCACCCTGAAGTGCGTACCGCCGAGAGAGACCGCTTCGGTGTAGCCGACCGTAGTCGCCTCGGCGATGGCTGGTGCGCGAGACGCGAGCGCGCCTGCGAGGCGCGCGAGATCGCGTGCTGAACCATAGCCTCCCGAAACGGTCTTGCTCACATCAAGACCGCTCCCGTTTATAGCGTAGGTTTGCGAGAGTCCCAATCCTGCGGCAGCGCTTGCGAGCATCGCGCTCTCGGTCTCACCTTGCCGCTCGGCAGTAGCGAGTGCGATCGCCGCCGCACCGTCGTTTAAAGAGGCGGTAAGCGTGAGCCGTGCGAGATCGGCGAGAGAAAATGTTTGTCCCACATTGAAGGCGCGCGGCGCCTCAAGCTTCGTCGCCGCTTCGGGCACGGTCACCGGCGTGTCCGGCGAGAGTGTAGACAATGCCGCATAGACAGTAAGCAGCTTCGTCAGCGAAGCAAGCGGGAGTTGGGCGTCGGCGTTTTTCGCATAGAGCGTTTCGCCGGTCACTACATCGTAGACAATCGCCGCCTTCGCATCAGGAGCGATCTTTGCAAATGCGTCAGGTGCAGCGGGCGAAGCGACAGTCGCTGTGTCTTGCGGCCGTTCCCCGTACGAGTGCGGTATGAAAAGGAACAGGGCGAGTATGCCCGAAGCGAGAAGAAGCGCCGTGCCCGCTTCTCTGGTGGAGCGAGTATGCGCGGCGAGCTTCTGTAGTTCAGCGGAATCCATAGTGCTATTCGCTTAGTGCGGAGTCTGCCGCGGCTTTCTCCTCCATGACAGCTTGTGTCCCAGCACGAAGCTCTTCTGCGCGCGGCAAATCGCGAAGGTTCTGCACACCGAGGTGCGCGAGTGCTTCGGTCGTGAGGTTGTAACGGACGCGGCGCTTGTCGGCCGGATCATCTTTCCCGTCTATGAGCCCGCGCATGAGCAGAGTGCGGAGCGACGCTGAGGAGTTAACGCCGCGCACCCAGTCTATCTCACTCCGTGTCGCGCTACTTTGGTACGCGATGACCGCGAGCGTCTCTAGACTTCCCTTCCCTAGGTCGCGCGTGAGCTCGGTCTCGCGGAGCTTCTTTACGATGCCCGCAGCGTCAGCGCTTGTGCGGAGCTCCACCTCGTCTTCCGTCTCTATGACTGACAAGCCGCGACCTGCGAGCTGGTCTCCAAGAGCTGTGAGCGCCACGGCAAGCTCCGGTGGTTTGATACCGAGTAGTGTTGCCAACTGTTTTTTGGAAAGCGGTTCACCGGCTGAGAACAAGACGGCTTCAATGGCGGCAGGAGGCGTAAGCATTGCCTCTATTGTAGCCGCCTGCCCTCTTGAGGGCAATGCACACTCTTGGGGATGCTCGGCTAGATCGCCGCGATTGTCTTGACCACTTTCTCTAAGCCGGACAACACCGTGCCGCCGAAGTAATACACGTAGACCGCACTTCCGTTCGGAAGCGGGACAATGAAATAAAAGGTGGTAGTGTCGCCGTTTTGTCGGTCAAACTCGTATACCGGATATCCTGAGGCGGTGTAATACAAGGGTTGTATCTGCGTGCCGTCTACCGAGGTGAATTGGCGATTCTGGGCGTCATAAGAATAAATGTCCCACGTCGCGCCATAGATAGCTGCCGGCAATGTTATGAAATGATTTTTGAGCTGACTGTTCTGAATTACGGTAGAGCTTGTCTCTGGCATCCACGCATCTTGCAAACTGTCATAGGAGAGGATGTCCCCGTTGCGTGACGAGAGCATTATCTTAGAGAAGTGCTGCCGAGGAGAAACCGTGATCGCCTCACCGCCCTCTGACTCTAGTAGAAAGCGATCTGCGAGTAGCACGGAAGAAGTTTTTCTGACATTCCACCCGTCTGGATACTGGAAGCTGAAATGGTAGAGGTCACTACGATAGGTCTTCCAGTTGTTCGTGTCGCCGGAAATCGGGGTGGGTGGCGTCGTCTCGTTCTCCTTGGGGGCAGGGGCTACTATGGCTGGAAGCGTCGGCGTGTTGAAGGCAAACGACTGCACCACGGCAAACAGTGTTTCGGGCATCGTTTCTCCTACGTCCATAAGGGTGCGCAAGGTCACGGACTGTTCTGGTGCTAGAAAGTAGATGGACAGTATGCGCCCTCGGTATGACTGCGCGGTTGACTGTTCGGCGGTAATCAGTTTCGTATACGGTACTCCGCTCTGGGTCTCTAGGTTTTCGCACGCTACACTGTGGAAGCTATCTACGAGAGAGTTTACGGCTTCATTTCCGGCTGAAGGGCAATTGATATTGAGTGTCGCTCCCTTGGGTACGGAAGAAACGCGGAAGGTAATAGCGTGTTCCCCGCTATCTGCGGCGGGGGTAAGCACCGGCCCATCTCCGGAGTCAGACACTGTCCATGTCGCTGGGTAGGTGAAGCTGATCCCGTATGCGGTGCTTACGTACGTCTTTAGGTTCTGGGTTTGTGGCGCATCGGAAGTTGTTGCAACGGGCTCGCTCCCCTGTTTCGTTTGTGTGTACACGTATGCACCGCCACCGGCAAGCAGAACCGCGATGATGATAAGGAAGAGGGGGACAACAAAACCTTTGGTGGTGTTCATGCGCGTAAGCATATCACCCGTATCGCGGGATAGTGGCAGAGGCAGTGTGGCTGATGCGGATATCGCCGTGCTGCTCGTGCTGCTCGGCGGCGACCGCACCCTGCTTCACGAGTTCAAGAAGCGCGAGGAAGGAGACGATGACCTCCACCTTCTCCTTCTTGTCGCCGGCGAAATCTCTAAAGGAGAGCGTCATCGCGCTCTGTACGCGCCGCGCGAGGTCGTCCATCACTTCTTCTATTGAGATGAGTGGCTTCACCCGCGCTTCGGGGAGCTCCTCTACCGCCTCGCGTGCGGCAAGCACCCGTGCGAGTGCCTCGGCGAGCGCCTCTTGTGTGAGGTCGCGCGAAGGAGCGAAGAACGGTTCGGGTGCACGGAATCCTGCGGGAAGCATCAGCTTCTTCCCAAACACACGCGCAAGTTCGCGGGAGGCTTCACGTACTTTCTCGTACGCCTCAAGTCGGCGCTTCAGGTCGTCTATGTCGGCGTTCTCTTCTTCGGTGAGCGTGAGGTCGGGGATGAGCGACTTGGACTTGATGAGGAGTAGTGTCGCGGCTATCTGGATGAAGTTCGCGGCCTCTTCTACAGGGAAGGTTGTTTGGCCACGCACGTGCTGTATGAAATCTTCTGTTATGTTCGCGAGCGCGAGGTCGTTTACGAGGAGCTTGCGCGCCTCTATGAGGTCAAGCACGAGTTCAAACGGCCCTTGGTAGGAGTCAGTGGTGATGGAAAATCCTGTTCGCGGTGCTACGGTTTCCATTGTTCTATGAAGCGCAGGAGCAGACGCACCGGCGCTCCTGCGGCACCCTTGGCGAGCTCGTCGCCCGTCGTGGTGGTCATGCGAGGGGCGATATCCAGATGTGCCCACGGACATGCGAGTTCCTTGGCGAATTGCCAGAGGAACATACCACCCTCAATCGTCCCGCCGCCACGTCCTGAGCCGCTCGGTGCGGCGTTAGCAATATCGGCGAAGGTTCCCTTCACTCCATCTTCGTACTCGTCCCAGAGCGGAAGACGCCACACATAATCACCCGATGCTTCGCCGTCTCTCAAGATCCTCTCCGCGAGCGCGTCATCGCGTGTGAGTACGGCGCTTGCGTGCATACCGAGCGCCGAGATCGCTGCACCGGTCAGCGTGGCGATGTCTAGCACAACGGCAGGCTTGAAACGCTTCGCGTAGGTAAGCGCGTCGGCGAGTATAAGTCGGCCCTCCGCGTCGGTATTGAGCACCTCAATCGTCTTCCCAGAGAGGGATTTCAGTATGTCCCCCGGACGGTACGCGTTGTTCCCCGGCATGTTCTCCACTGAGGGAAGGAGGCCGACAACCGGCGTTGGGAGTTTGAGCCGAGCGGCGAGCGCCACCGCATGTATAACCGACGCTGCACCCGACATATCCATGTGCATCTCGTAGATACCGCTTGAGGGCTTCAGGTTCAGCCCGCCGCTATCAAAGGTCACCCCTTTGCCAGCGAGTACGATCGGACTTCCCTTCCCCTTACCTTTGTATTCTAGGATGGTGAAGGTCGCCTCTTCGCTTGAACCTTTCGCCACGCCAAGGAGCGCTCCCATGCCAAGCTTGCGCATCTCCTTTTCGCCGAGCACCGTCACTTTTACCGGCAAGCCCTTCACCGCGTCTTTCGCGGCTTTGGCAAGCGTCGTCGGCGTGATATCTCCCCCTGGAGTGTTCGCGAGCGTGCGACACGCGTTCACCGCTCTACCTATCTCCTGACCTTTCTGCACGGCTCGTGCAACCTCCTTGGAGGATTTCCCATAGACGCATATCTCGTCCACACTGTCCCAACCCTCTTTCGGTTTCGTCTTGAAATGATTGAAATCAAAGTTCGCCATCTCAAAGTTTTCTGCGGTCAGCTGTGCGAAGTCTTCGCGCGTATACGCCTTCAGGTTCTTGAAAAGCTTTGGCGTGCGATCAAACTGTAGTGCAAGATAACGAGATTTATTCGCGCGCGCTGCGCGAATGATAGAGCGGCACAGGAGGATAAAGGTGCGGCGATTTAGCTCCTCAAATTTCCCCGCGCCGATCTCAAGGGTGTCAGCGCCGTTCTCCCGCAGCAACCGTTTCGTACCCCGCTTCTCTTCGGTGATGCGTATACGCACGTACCGTTTCGGTGCACTCTCTACATTTCCGCCTTTGGAGACGATCTTCATGCTAATCCTCGCTTGAAGTGCCTGAGGAAAGGAGTGTGTCTATACGGTTGATGTCGCGCGGGAAGAGTGTTGCCTCCTTCACGTTCGCGAGACCGAGCATCTTCTGGGTAAGGCGCTCTAGCCCCATACCCCACCCGCCATGCGGCGGCATACCGTACTTGAAGGCCTGTAGGTAGTACGAGAACTTCTCCGGATCAAGGCCTTTCATCTTGATGCCGGCAACAAGGTTGTCGTAGTCGTGGCGACGCTGACCGCCGGTCGTTATCTCCACGCCGCGGAAAAGAAGGTCAAAGCTCTTGGTGTACCCAGGGTCGTTAGGGTCTTCCATCGTGTACATGGGGCGCTTAGACACCGGATAGTGCGTGACGAATATGAAGTCGCTTCCCTTTTCTCTCGCTGCCCACTCGGAGAGCCATCGCTCATCTTCCGGTTCCAGGTCGGGCTCGCCCCGATTGTCGCGGCCAGTCTCCTTGTAGATGAGCTCAAGCGCTTCGCGGAGCTTCATCTGCGGGAATTTCTCCGGTGCCTTCGGCAGAGTCGCACCGAGGAGTTTGAAGTCGCTCGCGGAGTTCTCGCCGAGCTGCTTGATGAGCGCATGCATGAAGCGCGTCTCAAGCTCCATCAGGTCCTCGTGGCTCTCTATGAATCCCATTTCGGCGTCCATAGAGGTGTACTCGTTCAGGTGGCGAGTCGTGGAGTGCTTCTCGGCACGGTAGACGTTGCCGATAGCGTAGACGCGCTCCAGTACGCCGACCATGATCTGCTTGTAGAACTGAGGCGAGGTGCCCAAGTGCGCGACCTTATCATTGAAATACGGCACGGAGAAGACGTTTGCCCCGCCCTCGGCGTCGTCACCGATAAGCTTCGGCGCTTGGAACTCGGTGAAGCCCTCAATGCCGAGGAAGCCGCGATACGCGTTCGCTATCTCCGCCTGCACGCGGAATATGGCACGCGCACGTTCGCTCCGGAGCGTGAGCGGCAGGTAGTCCAGATACGTATCCAGATTGACTTCGGTATCTTTCTCAAACGGGAGCTCCTGCGCTTTCGCAAGCACGGTGATGTTGGTCGCCTCAAGCTCCACGTTGCCGTTCACCTCTTCGGTGCGCATCTTCTCCGGACGTTCGTTCACAACACCCTCTATGCTCACTACCCATTCGGGCTTCAGCTCCTGTGCCGTGGCGAGCGCCCCTTCGTGGTTGGGTAGGCAGACCACCTGTACCTCCCCTGAGCGGTCACGGATGTCTAGGAAGATGAGTTTCCCGTGGTCGCGCCGCACGTCTACCGAGCCGCAGATTGAGACCGTCTTACCGATGTGACTCCCAAGCATTACCGTGGTTGTTCGTTCCATATACCCTATAAAATAGCACACCCCGCAACAAAAATCGTTGCGAGGTGTGAAGGTGCGGAGTCTCCTATCTCCGCGGTAAAGAACGGTTCAGGAAGCGTTTGAAGTTGACGCCGAGCAAGGTGTGGAGCACGTGCGGGAGGAAGGGTGCAGATTTCAGGCCCCCCAGCGCCTCATGGATGACTTGGAACATCTTTGAGCCATCAAGGATGAGTTCCGGCGGCCGATCGGGAAAGTATTCTCCGAGCGTGCCCGCCGTCGTAAGCATCTTGGTCATGTGCGCATAATGCTCAGACGCCTCCGACATGGTCATGTCCATGTGGTTGCAGTCGGACCCGACCCCGACATACGCTCCGCTACTACCGGACATGAGCATCGCGTGTTCCACATGACGAGCGAAGGCTGCAAAGTAGTCGTCGCCCTTGTGCGCGATGAAGAAAGTGATGCACAGCAGGCCGATGTAGCCCTTGAGGGCAGCGATCAGCCCGATAGAATCATCTTTCAGGTTGCGGCGATGCGGCGCTACGCTGTAGCAGCCGGTGTGCGACGCCATGGGGTGCACCGGCAGACCTTCCTGCAAGATAAATTCCAGCGCCTCATACGCGGTCTGATGATTCGCGTGGGAGACGTCTAGGATCATGTTGCATTCGGCCATCCACTCTATGAGCTTGCGGCCGTACGTGGTCAGTCCGCCGTCGCTCATGAAGCCGTGGCCGTACTCGGTCGGGCCGTTGTAGGCGAGCGCCATGATCTGCAGGTCCGCACTCCTCAACTTCTGCATGCGCAGCCACGTCATGTGTTTCGGCGCGTGTTGCATGCCGAAGACGAGACCCATGCCTTGTCGGTTGAGGTCGTCTTGTATGCGCACTACGTGCACGCCCCGATTCGCCAGAGCCTGTTTACGGAAGATGTTGTGCGCAACGAATGCTGCGTCAAAGCTCTCCATATAGGTGTTCAACGGAGGCACGCTGGTAAGATGCGCGAGTGAGAGCATCGGCCGTTTTGACGGGACGAGGCTGAAGAGCGGGAGCGTCCGGCCTTGGAGGCCGAAGAATGCCATTGAGTCGGCGTAATAGTTTGGAATGTCCAATTCAATCCTCCTCGGTTAGGTTGATTGCCCCAGAATCTGGGCCGTCTATGACGCTATCATTATTTACGTAAAAGTCAAATCACTTATGCCACGCCGATCGCTTTTCGCACGTGCTCCATCTTCGCTTCGCTTATCGCGCGAGCTTCCCGCTTCCCTCTCTCAAGCACGTCCTCCACAACAGAAGAGTCAGCCCGTAGCTCCGCATACCGCAGACGCATGGGCGCGAGGTAGGTATCCAGGTCTTCTATCAGGAGTTCCTTAAGCGCTTTGTAGTTGCCGGCGTTACTACCATATATGGTAGTAAGTTCACTCTCGCTTCGGATGAGCTTGTGTATCTGGTACACGTTCTCAGGGCGGTCGCCAGAGGAGTCGGTAACGATGCTCATGACCGCCTTCACGAGTTCCTCGCGCGAGGCGAAGAGCGGTATGACGTTGCCGTAGCTCTTGCTCATCTTGCGGCCGTCAGTGCCGGGCACGACTGCGACCTCAGGCATGATGTACGGCTCAGGGAGTGTGAAGAGGTCGGTCTTGTAGACACGGTGGAACTTCTCCGCGGTGTCGCGGGCGTATTCTATGTGCTGTTTCTGGTCTGCGCCGACCGGCACGATAGCCGCGTCGTAGAGCAGGATGTCGGCCGCCATGAGCATCGGGTAGTTGAAGGTCCCGACACTTATCTCCTTGTTCTTCGCCTCAGCGTCCTTGTACGCGTGAGCGCGCATGAGGTACGGCATGGTGGTGATAGTGTCAAATATCCAACAGAGCTCGGTGTGTGCGGGTACGTCGGACTGTTTGAAGAAGACCACCTTTTCCGGATCAAGACCGATAACGAGGTACGCCATCACGAGCTCGCGAGTACGGCGCCGCATCTCCTCCGCATCCTGCATAGTGTTGAGTGCGTGGTAGTCGGCCACGAAGATGAAGGGCTGGTACTTCCCGCTCTGGACGAGCTCTACAAACTGGCGCATCGCGCCGAAATAGTTGCCGATATGCAGGTCGCCGGTCGGCTTCACGCCGGAGACGAGTACTGGTTTTGCTTCAGACATATGTTGTACGATACCACACCTTGACGCTCCTTATGAGGGCGCTATCGTTGGGGTAGAAAGGAGGGATCAGCTATGAATGCGAACCCTTTGTTGAAAGCGATTGAAGCCGCAATCGCTGCGAATGTTTTCATCGGCATCAATACGGCAGTTTGGTGGGCGTGGTGGCTTCCGAATCTGAAGTACCCCGCTCCCGCTCAGACAGTCGCCGATCCCGAATAATCGTGAGCTATCGCTCACTTACGAGCCCCGACAAGGGCTCACCTTTTTGCATACGCTTCGCAGATCTTCTGCATAAGCCCTGGCCCTTCAAATATCATGCCAGAGACGAGCTGGATAAGATCAGCACCTGCGTCAAACTTCGCCATCGCGTCCTCTGCGGAGAATATGCCCCCCGTGCCGATAATCGTGAAGCGCTTGCCATATGCCTCGCGTGTCTTCCTGATCAGCTCGTTACTGAGCTTGAAGGTCGGCGAGCCGGAGAGTCCGCCGCGGAACTCCTTCGGTGCATCTTCGGGGTGGTTGAGGTGGCTGTAGTTCTTATTCAAATTGCCTATGATGACCCCCTCCACCCCGTTCGTGTCGGCGATATCAAGCAGAGCGTCAAACTGCTCCCACGGTATGTTGATAGGCATTTTGATATACACCGGCACGGTATGCGGGATTTCCATAAGACGCGGCATGAGCCGTGCGAAGAGCGTCGGCTCTATGAACGTCTCTCCCGTATAGGAATTGGGGCATGAGATGTTGATGGTGTAGTAGTCGCCCACGCCCGCTTCAGCCAACTTCTTGAACGATTCTGCGTAGTCACGGATACCAGCCTCTACACTGGTAGAAGCTTCGGGCTCGTTGGTAAAGGCTATTGAGATACCGAGCACGTAGCCGGGCGTGCGGGGGGTGCGCTTCAGTTTGCGGATGAGCGCGTCAACGCCCTTGTTGCGCAGACCTTTGTAGACGACGAGGCTCTTGTTGCGGATGAGCCGAGTGAGACGCGGCCGCGGGTTGCCCGCGCAGGGGTGCGCGGTGGTAGAACCTATCTCCTCTCCACCGAAGGAGAGTGAGGGGAGAATGCGCGTAAGCTGACCGTCGGGGTCAAAGCCTGCTGAGAGCAGGATGGGCGTGCGGTAGGTTATACCGTCAACCGTTTTGCTGATATCGGGACCGCGATAGTTGTAGATGAGCGCGAAGAGCTTGCGCAGTATCCAGAACCGGCCGGAGAACTCGCCGACAGCGACGAAGAGGTCGTGCATCGTCTCAGGGTTGCACTTGAAGAGCATGGGCTTAAGCGCGCGCTGATAGAGGAGATCCATGACGTTCATAGTTATACAGTACCATGCGTTGACTACCCTCCTGAGCACAGTACCCTTGAGGGCAGAAGCTCGGTCAACCGTGCAAGAGGAGGGTTCACCATGGTACATCAGCATAACGATGGTATGCCGAGTGTGAACCTCGGCAAAGTGAGCGGGATACTGCTTATCGTCATCTTCGGCGCAGCAATCATGGCGACAGTGGCGTTCGCTGCGCTAGTGCTGGTCTAGCCGGCTCTCGTCCGCAATACAAAAAATCCCCGCCGGTGCGGGGATTTTGCTTTGTGTCTTAAAATTAGTTATAATTGTTCGGTCGCGTCGGTGGTAGAGTGGTCAATTACAACAGGCTGTAAACCTGTCGGCTTCGGCCTACGAAGGTTCGAATCCTTCCCGGCGCACCAGTTTATTTCAAAACAAGCACGAGGACGCCCTGCTTGCCCTTACGTACGAGCGCATAGCCACCTGAGAGATAAGCCGCGTGGAGCTCTTGGCTTGGATCAGTTATCGGGAAGCCGGAGAGCGTAATCCCCTTCCCTTCAATCAGGCGACGCGCGTCACTCTTACTTGAGGCGAGTCCGCCCGTTACCAGCACTTCTGCAAACGAGAGCCCGCCCACAAGGTCTTTCTTCTCAAGTATCACCGACGGCGCTTCGGCGAGCGCTACTTGGCGCGCCTCACGTGAGAGCTCGCTAAACGGCGTATCGCCGAAGAGCGCGTCAGAGGCAGCCGCAGACTGCGCTGTGGCTGCAGGGCCGTGCACGATCTCGGTCACGAGTCGTGCAAGCGTTTCCTGTGCTTGGCGCTCTTGAGGATTGCGCGTATGCAGCTCCATAAGTGCGTCTATCTCGTTTAGCGGGAGAAAGGTGTAGACGCGGAGATACTTCTCAAGTCCTGCATCTGGCAGGTTGATCCAGAATTGGTAGAACTTAAAGGGCGAGGTCTTCTTCGGGTCAAGCCAGATCGCATTCCCTTCGCTTTTGCCGAATTTCTTGCCGGAGGCGTCGCTCGTAAGCGGGAAACCGAGTGCGTACACCTCCTTCCCCAGACGTTTATGGACGAGGTCCACGCCAGAGAGGACGTTCGTCCATTGGTCGCTGCCTCCTATCTGTAGGTCAACACCGTACTTCTGATGGAGTGTGAAGTAATCAAGGCCCTGTAGGAGCGCGTAGGTGAACTCGGTGTAGGAGATGCTCTCGTCTGGCGTATCAAGACGCTTCTTGATAATCTCGCGTTTTATCAAATCGTTCACGGTGAAGTACTTCCCCACGTCGCGAAGGAACGGGATGAGCTTCTCGCCAAGAAGCCAGTCGGCGTTGTCTACCATCTTGAACGAGAGGTTGCCGAGGATCTGTTTCAGCTGCGTCTTCAGTGCGCGCGTGTTCGCGGCGACAACCTTCTCTGTGAGCATAGGACGCTCGCCCTTCTCCTTCGGGTCGCCGATCATGCCGGTGCCGCCGCCCACGAGGAAGACGAGCTTGTGACCTGCGTCACCGAGCCGCTTCATAAGCAAGAGCCACGTGAGATGCCCCACGTGGAGCGAGTCGGCGGTCGGGTCGGTGCCGACGTAGACCGTGCGCGATTTTGACAAGATCTCCTCCGGCGAAGCAGAGGAGAGCTCTATGAGCCCGCGCGCCTTAAGCTCATCAGCAATATTTGAGAACGGCTTTGAGAAGAATGCCATATGCGGGAATCATATCACAGCATTTGGCGGCGAAACCCCCAAGTTACTTGGGGGTTTCGCCGCCAAATAACTCAGCGAGCGAGGAAGAAGAGGCCGATGGCCGGAGCGGAGAACCACCAGAAGAAGTATGCCTTGGGTGCGAAGAGCACGTCTATCGCCGGAGTGAAGTTGTATACGGCCGCCACAGGGAACACGTGATACGCAAGCGCAAGCAAGAAGGTCGCTCCGAGCAAGGAGAGTATGAGCGTGCCGAATATGCCGACGTAGAGGAAGTCAGACACGACGACACGGCGCAGGACGATATAGAAAAGAAGCGTGATGCCGGCATACAGGATGATGTTTGCGCCAAGCGCGGTCAGGGCTGGTGCGGTGGGCAAGAGCGACGCGTACGGGAAGGCTACGTAGATAGCGTATGCGGCGTAGAGCGCAAGCAATACCGAGACGAGTGTCGCTCGCCCTATGTACCACGCGAAGAGGAAGAAGACCGCGAACAGTACGAGCACGATGAGAAAGTCGCTCGCGAAGTTCCACACGGTGTGCGAATACTGTGTCGCGAGTGTGCTGACCTGAGCGATACCTTCGGTGGCGGACATATGGGAATAGTATACACCCGCCGAAACCAGCCTAGCGTGTAATCAACACGGCTATTTTCTCTGCAATCTCAGACGGGCTCAGATCGCCGGTCTCTATAGTTGTGAAGTCGCTGAAATCTTTTGCATGAACAATGGCGTGCACTTCTGCGAATCGCGCCTCATCTGTTGCGTTTCCCTTTGATGCGTCGCGAGAGCGCACACGGTCTAGCTGTGTTTCGTAGGAGGCCTTGAGTAAGAATTTATAAATCTTGGAATCTTTCTCTGCGGCAAGCGCCTCTAGCCTCGAAACACGTTCGTTGGTGAGACCGCAATCAATGATGAGGTTCATACCTTTATCTAAATACTTGCTGCCCTTTTCCATCACATTCTCAAACGCCTCTTTATTGCGCTCTGCGCGCGGCCTATCTTGATCGGCGAGCGAGCGTCGTTCGTCGTCGAGACTGAGGAACACTGCATCCTTGAGCCGTTCCACGAGGGTCTTCCCGACCGTCGTCTTCCCTGCCCCCTTAGAACCGTCGAGTAAGATAATCATGTTAGACATTCAGTTTGTGCAATTCTTCGATAATCTTCCCATGCAACTCCCTATTCGCCGAGGCAACATAGCTCCTCATGAGGTGTACGGAATCTTTCTTGTAGTCTATCGGTTGTCCGTCTAGGTCAGTCACTACCCCTCCGGCCTCTTCGAGTATTATTTGAGACGCCGCAATATCCCATTTACATGCTCTGAAATTGGTATTTACATGCGCCTCTGCGTCCCCTCTTGCTATCATGCAGACCTTCGCTCCGCTTATTCCTTCCATTCTTTCCACAAAAGGCAGCCGGTCGAGTTTTTCTTCGATAGGACGAATCTCTCCGCTCGGCTCGCGTGTAATCAAACGCGACTTTTCTATATCAGACGTTGAAGATGCGCGCATTCTCTCAAATACCTCTCCGACTTTTTCGAAGGCCCCCTTGTTCTTCTCGGCATAAAAACCCCTACCTTGCGCCGGCACAGTCACGCAACCCAAGACGGGGACGCCGCCCTCCACGAGGCCGATGGCGACACCAAAAGTATCAGACCCCTTCACGAAGGATTTTGTCCCGTTCAAGGGATCAATCATCCACACCCTGCTGGTATATTCATGAGGAAGGACGTCATTTTCTTCAGACAGAATAAGATCATCTGGGAACAAAGTGTGAAGTTGTTCTCGTATAAAGTCGTCGGATTCTCGGTCAGCGGCGGTGACGGGATCGAATTCGTCCAGCTTGTACTCTATCTTCTGAATCGTTCTGAAATGTTTCAATAGGATTGCGCCAGCTCGATCTGCAATATCTAGAATCTTCTGTGCCAGCTGCGAAGATTCATTTAGCATGATCAAAGAGTTTAGAGTCCCTCGGTTTTCAAGTCTTCCACAATTTTCTTCGCTTTGCCGGAGAGCTTGTGCGGGAGCGCTACCTCAAGGCGGATGATGAGATCGCCGCGGCGGCTGCCGCCCTCAGGGATGCCCTTGCCCGCTACGCGGAGGAGCTCTTCGGCGCGCTTCATTGCGGGTATCTTCACCTCCAGTATCTTCCCTTCCAGTGTTTCCACCGAAGCGACGGTGCCGAGCAGCGCGTCCGTGAGCTTGACCGGCAAGTGCATGATGAGGTTTGAGCCGTCACGACGGAAGGTCGCGTGCGGCTTCACGTGCACCTTCACGTAGAGGTCGCCGGCCGTGCCGGTCTTCACCGCCTCACCTTGTTCTGGGAGACGTATCATCTCGCCGTTATCTATACCAGCGGGGATGGCGATCTTCAGCTCCACTTCGCGGCGCAGGACGCCGTGACCCTTGCAGGTGGCACACTTCTCTTTCGGTATTTTGCCTACCCCCTCGCACGCAGCGCACATGCGCGAGCTCGCCATCTGCCCGAAGACGGTGTTGCGCACCTCGTGCACGCTGCCGGTGCCGTTGCAGGTCTTGCAGGTCTCAAGTTCCGTACCCGCCTTCGCGCCGTTGCCCTTGCACGTATCGCAGGTGGAGACCTTGCCTATGAGGACTGTGCGGTCAGTGCCGAAGACCGCGTCCTTGAACGGGATCTCTAAGTCTATGGAGATGTCGCGACCGCGTGGCGCGCGGGCGCGCCCTCCCCGTCCACCTTGGAACATATCGCCGAAGATGTCACCGAAATCAAACTCTACACCGCCCTGCCCGAAGCCCTGCTGGAACTGGGAGAAATCAAATCCGCCGAACGGGTTGCCTCCGCCGTGCGGTGCACCGCCGGGGAATGATTGCCCGTACGCGTCGTACTCGCGGCGCTTCTTCTCGTCGGAAAGGACGGAGTATGCCTCGGTGATCTCCTTGAACTTAGACTCGTCGGTACCGCCCTTGTCGGGGTGGTATTTGTGCGCGAGCTTACGGAACGCCTTCTTGATATCGTCCTGAGTCGCTTTCTTATCTACGCCGAGCACGTTGTAATAATCCTTTGCCATATGTACTCAAATATACGCTGTTGTGATTTTGTATGCAAAAAAGAGTGCGGGTGACATGGTTAGTCACCCGCGGTTTGGCCGTCTGGCCGGTCGGTGTCAGGCTGCCTTGGCGAGTTGCGCCATACAGGCGAACCAGAACATCTTCTTGATGATGCGCACCAACACCGCATCGGGAACTGCTGCTGTGATTTTGAGTTGCTTGTACAAAGCACCCAACTCGCAGAGCGAGTCCGCATGCCGGATGTCGTGCGCGAGTCCGGACCTTAGTCCGATCGGCACGACTTTCCCATGGTCGGGGTTTCCCCACGACCGCGATGCGTCAACGGTGCGAGCCACTGTGAGAACCTTGCGGCGTTCTTCTCCAGTGCGCTGGCGAACTTCGTCAATATAGTCCTCGTAACGAGGCGTTTCAGCGAACATGATACTTCTCCTGTGGTTGAACAGGAGTACGATACTATGTATGCCACAATACGTCAAGCCCCGTGACGCTGAAAGCGTCACGGGGCTGTGCGTTACTTAGCTCTAAGCCTATTCCTTCTCTTTAAACTCGGCGTCAGTCGGACCCTTAGACGCGTCATCAGACCCTGACGCGTCGGGCGAACCGCCCTCGGCGGTTTTAGCCTGCTCCGCGGCCTTCATCATCGCCTCCCCTATCTTGGAGAGCGTCGTGGAGAGTGCGTCGGTCGCCGACTTGATAGTGTCTACATCTTCGCTCTCGCGAGCGACCTTGAGCGCATCTATCTTGTCCTGCACCTCCTTCACCACATCGGCACCAGCCTTCTCGCCGTTGTCCTTGATAGCTTTCTCAGCGGCGTAGACCGCTTGGTCGGCGATGTTGCGTGCCTCCACGAGCAGCTTGCGCTTCTCGTCGTCGGCCGCGTGTGCCTCAGCATCTTTCTGCATCTTTTCTATGTCCTCCTTAGAGAGGCCGGTTGAACCTTCAATGCGGATGCTCTGCTCCTTGCCGGTCGTTTTCTCCTTAGCCTTCACCGTCAGTATGCCGTTTGCGTCTACGTCAAAGGTGACTTCCACTTGCGGCATGCCGCGCGGTGCTGGCGGGATACCGTCCAGCATGAACTTGCCCAAGGACTTGTTGTCGGCGCTCATCGCGCGCTCTCCCTGCGTGATATGTATCTCTACCGATGCCTGATTGTCAGACGCCGTGGAGAAGGTCTGCGAACGGCTGGTCGGGATGGCAGTATTGCGCTCCACGAGCTTGGTCGCGACGCCACCCATGGTCTCTATGGAGAGCGAGAGCGGGATCACGTCTACGAGGAGGATATCCTTCACGTCGCCCTGCAATATGCCGGCCTGTATAGCCGCACCGATAGCCACCACCTCATCTGGGTTCACGCTCATGTTCGGCTTCTTGCCGAAGAACTGCTCCACCGCCGCTTGGAGCGCCGGCATACGCGTCTGCCCACCCACGAGGATCACCTCGTTGATGTCGGCAATCTTAAAGGGCGAGGCTTCCATCGCGCGCTTGGTGATAGCGATCGCGCGCTCTATGAACTCGCTTGAGAGCTCCTCAAGCTTCGCGCGGGTCATCTTGATAAGCAGATGGCGCGGGCCAGAAGCGTCTGAGGTGAGGAACGGGATATTGATTTCTGTCTCCATCGCGCTTGAAAGCTCTATCTTCGCTTTCTCCGCCGCTTCGTCTAGGCGCTGGCGTGCGAGCGCGTCGGTGCGCACGTCTATGCCGCTCTCTTTCTTAAACTCATCGGCGAGCCAGTTGATGATCTTCTGGTCTATATCCTTGCCGCCCAAGTGCGCGTCGCCGTCGGTACTCTTGACCTCTATCACGTCGCCGCCCACCTCAAGTACGGAGATATCAAACGTGCCGCCGCCGAAGTCAAAGACCGCTATCTTCTCGTCCTTCTTCTTATTAAATCCGTAGGCGAGTGCCGCGGCCGTCGGCTCGTTGATGATGCGGAGCACCTCTAGACCGGCGATCTGCCCTGCGGCCTTCGTCGCGCTGCGCTGGTCGTCGTTGAAGTATGCGGGGACTGTGATAACCGCTTGGGTGATCTTCTCGCCAAGCTTCGTTTCTGCGTCGGCCTTGAGCTTGCCGAGTATCATCGCCGAAACCTCTTCTGGGCGATACCACTTGTCGTTCATCTTCACTTCTATACTGCCGCTGTCGGTCTTGCGCATCTCAAACGGGACAGAGGCCTTGTCCTTCTGTACCGCCGGCTCGTCAAAGCTGTGGCCGATGAAGCGCTTGATCTGGAAGATCGTGTTGAGCGGGTTGGTCACCGACTGCCGCTTGGCGAGCGTACCCACGATGCGCTCACCGGTCTTCCCCACTGCCACGATGCTAGGTGTGGTGCGTGCACCCTCGGCGTTCTCCAGAACGCGCGGCTCGCCGCCCTCCACGATAGCCATCGCCGAGTTCGTTGTCCCTAAATCTATACCGAGAATTTTTGCCATAATGAAATTATTATTACGCGTATAACGATTCTACAAAAAGCCCTTGTATAAATGCAATTATGCGCCCCAGTGTCCCACGCGCACCTTCGCCGGCCGTATCACGGTGTCGCCCACCCGCCACCCCTTTTCAAGGATTGCTGTGATTATATCATCTTCCCCTGCTGACTCAACCGCGTCTTGCCCTAGGGCTTCGTGATACGCGGGGTCAAACCTCTCCCCGACCTTGCCCGTCTCTGCGAGGCCGAGCGCAGCGAAGGCGCTCTCTAGCTGGCGGGCGATAGCGGTGAAGCCCTCCGGCAAATCTCCATGCTCCTTAGAGCGCTCAAGCGCGTCAAAGGCTGGGAGCAGTGTCTCCACAGCGCCCACCCTGCCTTTCAACTCCGCCGACTTGGTCTCGGTTTCAAACCGCTTCAAGAGGTTCACGTAGTCGGCCTTCGCTCTCTGCCAGCCGTCCATGTATTCCTGCTTGTCTTTGCGGCAGGCAGAGAGCTCTTCGCGGACCTTCGCGATTTTATCTTCAGGCCGCACCTCGCCAGCCTCTTCGCCCACCTCTGGCTCAATCACCACATCCTCCGGCGCAATATCGTCTCCATGCCATTCTTTCATCCCTCCACTATGCCCGAAATGGTGAGAGGAGTCAAAAAGAAGACGCCGGTCAAAGCGTCTTTCAATAACTGGTATACGCGAAGTCAGAGATGAACAGCGGGTCGCTGTTGAGCTCGGCGAGCACCGCGAAGATTGGGTAGCGCGTTTCTGCTCGCCCTTCCTGCAATCTCCAGTAGACCTCCCAGATCATCTGTGCGTTCATCTTGCGGATGTTCTCGGAGCGTTCGGGGTTGAGGAGTTGGATCAGCTCCTCAATGACCTCCGCGGCCCGCTTCCCAAAGCCTCGGTTCAGCAGGTCCTCTGGGATGGTGTGTCTCCGCAAGAGCTGCTTCCGAGCGACGATAAGGTCCTTCAAGCTCGTCTCAAGCGACAGGATCGCGGGTCCGCAGTCTCTGCTTCTGAATACATCGGGTTCTCTGAAGTCGTCTGACATGGAGCACCTCCACTACTTATCGGGAACAGTCCCGTCCTTCCCGTACCTTACTGCTAAAGGGATGAATGTCAAAAAGCTCGCACACTGTCACTGTGCGAGCTCTTGATAATGCTAGTGCGTCAGGAAGGAAAGGGCGACTATTGTGGCGGCTAGAGCTGCCAAGACTCCTTCCAGATACCTCCGTGCCCTATGCTCCGCGAGCCAGTTGGCGAAGGCGATTTTCCAGCCCTGCCATTCGCTGTCACCGCGGAAGTGCGGCAGACCCTGATACTGCTTGGCCACGAGGATCACCGTCGCCATGACCACAGAGAGGACCAGAAGGGTCGCCGACAGCACTTCCAAGACTACGATTGCGGTTTGCATCTGATATTCCTCCTTGTTAACAACAGGTTAAAAGAAAATTGAAATCAGAGAAGTATGCACCGTACCGAGCGGGTCCTTATCGCTTCTGCGAGGACCTCGTCCACGGTGCTCTTAGTCCGTAACGCCTTAGCGGCGAGGAATCTGAGCATGATAGCCTCGTCGCTGTCGCTGGTAACGACTGAGCCCATCTCAATGTGGGCATGCAGCACCTCCATTTCCAGAGGCGGCAGAACTTCCAAAATGCTTCTCCACATCGCCAGAGCCTCAGGCTCACGCTTCCTCACCGTTTCTTCAATGCAGAGGATGCAGGCGATTGAACCGTCGGAGAACCTGTGGTGGGTCCTATAATGTTTGTAACAGAAACTCCATGATTCCGGTGTAGCGTCCATCGCACTTGCTCCTCGTGTCTAGTTTAAGAAGACCAACCTGCTCGCAATAATACCCTTATTTCATAAAATGTCCAGCCCACTCACTTGGAAGCGAAACTCCCAAGTAAGTGCGGTAAAATGGATTTATGAAAGAAGGAACTCCTGCAGAAGAACATGTTCCTCGTATTCGTATTGAACGCGCTACGGGTGCTGACGCCATGGGTCTCCGAGAAGTTCAGCGTGAGACTTGGCTCAATACATACGTAAACGAACGTTCCGGCATAACGCCGAACGATATCGGGTGGTATTTTGATTCGTTCAAGAAAGCTTTCTCTGCAGAATCGCTCAAGAGGACGGCCGCAGAACTGCAGGAACAAAAATCCGGCGAAGCGGCATTCGTAGCAAAAGAGCACGGGGAAATCATCGGATATGCATGGGCGATGACGTCTCCGATACAAAACGAGCTTGGGGCGCTCTATGTACTACCCTCGTATCAGGGGCGGCACGTGGGAACAGATCTGTGGAATCAAGCACGCTCCATCTTCAACCCAGCACTGTCCACGGTGCTGACGGTCAACAGGGATAATGCTCCGGCCATCGCTTTCTATGAGCGCCTCGGCTTCAAGCCTACAGATGAAGAAGTGGCATCGGGCCTCACTTTCCCAAGTGGAGCGATATTTAGAGAAATGAGAATGGTGCGACCACCAGAGGTTGAAGAGGTCAAAGAATAACGCCGACTATCCCCATCCACTCAGTTACTTGGAGGTTCGGCCTCCAAGTGAAATATCCTTATCTTTGGACGGTCGTCCAGTCATAAGGATATTCTGGGACTCACTTGGAAGCGAAGCTTCCAAGTGAGCGGGGCTCAATGCTGCAGTTAGTATCTGTAGGGATTCGCACGACCAGCCTTGCCGGTGTAGGGGTTGTAGTTCCCTCTCGTGGAGTAGTTGTCCATGCGCGTGTTGTTCGGAGAGGTGCGGTGCGAGGGCTGTACGTATGCACCAGTGGAGGGTTTGTAGTAGCCACGGACGTTTACGGTCTTCGCTTCAACTGAACCGGCAGAAACAAACAGGAAGAACACGAGAGCAACACCAGCAATAAGTTTTTTCATATGCCGAATGGTACGCCTCTGGGTAGGAAGTGCAATGTTAGAGCGAGATTCAATCTTGTAAAGCCCAGTGGCTATACTTTCCTTACTAGAAACCTAATTGCCCTAGATGTTCTTTTCACTTTTGCGTCAGTATAATTAATATCGGGAGTCGCAAGTCCTTGAATATGGAGTTTATTTCTTTCTTCTCTAATCCAATCCAATGTCTTATATTGCCTTGAATTTATAACTCCTTGATGCTGTAAAAAAAGATTGTAACGTCCGAATGTTGCTCCATCATCATTTATTTTTCTATCGATCTTTTTTTTGTGACATAAAAGAACATCCCAAGTAGTGGCAAGGACGGATGAGTTGATTCTGTGAAGATCCGTGTACTCAGATATTTTTTCAAAAACATGATCAGGGGGAGTCGTATTTTTCTTTACGACTTCATATACTAAACCTTCAACGATGCTGTATAAAATTATTAAGATGGAGCGGTAGTATGAAGATTTCTCCTTTGTACTTAGACCTCTGATGCTTCTAACATGGTTCGTTAGACATTTCACCGCATCTAATCTGCGCAAAATATTCGCCCAAATCATCATATTTCTTAATTAGCCTCACTCCTCTTTATGGCGTATTTAATTACATCACTCAAATCAGTAAAACCTTCTTTCTCAAAGAATTTACCACTCTCAGCTGAACGAGCCAAAAGAGCATTTAGGTCGCTGTCCTTTTTCATGGTCCTTATTGCCATGTTCTTAGTCTATCACAATAGTCGTGAATGGTACTCCGAAAGTGTATAATGTAGTCCTTTATCAAGGATTACTCTTGCAGGGGCTTAAAAACACTAACGACGCCTTACTCCCTTAGATTTTTTCAATTTCTTAGTTCTGACAACCTTGGATGTAAGTTCGGCCTTGCTTTCAAGAGAATCATCTACTGACTCCGTAAGAACTACTACGCCGACTTTCGGAAGGACTACATCGATATAGTGTGACGGTATCTCGGTATTTTTCTTATTCGCAAAATGGATTAGCTTTTTCATTTCAGAAAGATATCCAAGTGATTTAGCAGAGGCATCGAGTTTTAAACCCATTTTTGTACAGGCATCGGCATCAAAACAATGCCCGTGAGAATAAATATTGCGAGCTAACTTCCATGCAATGTCTGTGGCCTGTTCTGGAGAATAGCCCGCGGATTTTAAAAGGTCTTCAGCATAACTTCGTGCTTCATAATTCAGAGTCTCCATTTCCCGATAATGAATAAGATCAAGACGATCTATCATCTGATGCCATGGCACCGGAACCTCATCAGGAACAAGTTTTTTAAATTTACGTTCCATGTCTGCAACTTTCTCTATAACGCCATAACTGGAGACCCACTCACCTTTATATCTCACCTGTGGATCAATAGGAGTTAGATAGCCCAGATCGCCCAAGGTAATAGCATTTGCTGCCAAAGACATAATTGTAGCTCCGCTCGCGGCTTCATAAGGAACAAACACATGTAAGGTCTTGAATCTCTTTCTTAGAAAACGAGCGATGTTGTAGGATGAGGAGAAATTTCCACCCGGTGAGTGCAGTAGAAGTAGGGCCTTATCGGGAACGGCGCTGTCTCCAAGTGCCTCTTCTAGACGGTAAACATCGTTTGTTGATATTGAAGTGGAGCTGTAGCTAGAAGGGGTAACTCGAATTGATCGATCGGGAGCTATAAAGGTTACAACAGCCGCACTCTCTGAGTTGGCTATTTTCTTCAGAGGTTCTAGTTCTGTTTCCAAAAACATACCCAAAACTATACACCCCTAGAACAGAAGGTGCTAATTATTATAATCAGGAAGAATTAGATAGCTGACGCTTCGATCACTGCTTGGCCCCCAGACACTCGCGGACGAGTGACGGAGCATGCTTGCTTCGAAAAGCTAGTCCGAGGATACAAAAAGAAAACCGCTCGATTATCGAGCGGTTTTCTTGTTTCTTTAGCGCTTGCTCCACTGCTTTGCCTTGCGGGCTTTGACAAGCCCCGGCTTCTTGCGCTCCTTGGCACGCGGGTCGCGCTTCATAAGGCCGGCCGCCTTAAGCACAGTGCGTGTCTTCGGCTCTACCTTGGTGATAGCGCGCGAGATAGCGTGGCGGAGCGCATCAGCTTGGCCAGCGATGCCGCCACCCTCCACGTGCGCAGTGACTGCGTAGTGCTCGGCGCTGTCGGCTATCGTGAGCGCCTCCTCGGCGACCTTGGTGCGGAGGTCAGTCTTGAAATACTCCTTGGCAGTCTTGCCGTTGACCACGAGGCTAGACTTCGCTGCAGGGGTGATGCGTACCGTCGCGATAGCGGTCTTGCGGCGTCCGACGGCGTTGGTAAAGGTGGAAGTGGCCATAATTATATGTTTACGATGAGGTTCTTCATGCGGGGTGCGCGCAGGCGGTTGCGAGGGATCATACCGTCCACCGTCTTCTTGATCACGTCTGCGATGCCCTTCTTCTCTATCATCACGTCCATGCGCACTTCGCGCAGACCCGCTGGGTAGCCGGTGTAGTGTGTGTAGACCTTGCCCTGCGTGCGGCGGCTCGGCAAGTGGAGCTTGCTGGCGTTCTCTATAGTGACCGTCACCGGCAGCGCCTGATTCTTGGCGAAGTGCACCGAACGCTTGCCGAGGAGTGCGTGCGCAGCTTCGCTGCAGACGCGGCCGAGCGTACGATCGGTTGCGTCAATCGTGTAGGTCGTTGGGGCTGGCTTAGTGTTACTGGTCATAGTGAATGCTTATTTAATTACACAAAAGCGATATACGCAAGCTTGCGAGCATCGTTGGCACCGCGCACGGTACGCTTCACCACGCGGGTGTAGCCGCCGGCGCGTTCCGCGTAGCGCGGAGCGATAGACTCAAAGAGCTTCTTCACCGCCTCGTCGTCGCCAAGCGTCGCCTTAGTGAGGCGGCGGCTTGCAAGAGTGTTTTTCTTGGCATAGGTCACCAAGCGTTCCACAAACGGGCGCAGGCTCTTCGCCTTCGCTTCGGTGGTGGAAATGCGCTCCTCAAGGACGAGCGAGCGCGCGAGTGAACGCATAAGCGCTCTGCGCTGGTTGCTCGGTCGGCCGAAGGTTCGTGCTTTTTTAGTGAATGCCATACAAGTAGTTATTATTCGCTCTTGAGTGTGAGTCCTAGGCCAGCGAGCGCGCCAGAGATCTCCTCAATCGCCTTCTCGCCAATACCGTCAAGCTCCAAGAGCGTGCTTGCGGTCTTCCGTGCGAGACCCGCGGCGCTCTTGATGCCCGCCTCTTCAAGCGCGCTTGTGATGCGTGCCGAGAGCCCTAGGTCGGCGATCTTCACCTTAGCAACATCAATCGCTCCCTCCTCCTTCTTGGAAGATGATTCGCTTGCAGCCGGTGCGCTCTCTTGGAAGCCGATCACGGCCTTGAGCTGGTGGATCATCGTCTCTATAGACTGCTCCAGCGCTTCGCGCGGCGTGATAGTGCCGTTGGTCTCAATCAGGATGCGCAGGCGGTTGAAGTCGGTACGGTCGCCGACGCGCATGTTCTCCACCTCGTAGTTCACGCGGCGGATAGGAGTGAAGGTCGCATCAAGCGCGATCGTGCCGATATCTACCTTCTCCTTGGTGAGCGCCTCGCGCGGCACGTAGCCGAGTCCGCGCTCAATCGTAGCCTCAATCTCAAGCGACGCCTTACCGGAGAGGTCAGCGATGTGTTGTTCCGGATTCTTGATCTCTACTTGGCTGGGGAGCTTGAAATCCTTTGCGGTGACTTCGCCTGAACCCTTCGCTGAAAGCGAGATGGTCTGCGATTCTGCACCGTGCAGCACGAAGTGGACACGCTTGAGGTTAAGGATAATCTCCATGACCGTCTCGCGCGCACCGTCCACGGTAGCGAACTCGTGTGGTACACCGTCTATCTTGACCTGTGTGACAGTCGCCCCTGGGAGCGAGGAGAGCACGATACGGCGAAGCGAGTTGCCGAGTGTGTGGCCGTACCCTGGGTACAGCGAATCTATTTCATAAACGCCCTGCATTCCCTCTTCAGAGACGACACGGGGCTTACTTGGAAGTGTGATGTGGTATTCCATAACGCAATCGTAATTACCAATTAATAACTAAAAATTATCTCGTGTAGAACGAGAGCACCGACACGAGGTCGCCTGCCACGTCTGCCGAGGCCGACGTCGGCCGCTCCAGCACGCTGCCGTCCATGGACTTCGGGTTCCACGAGAGCCACGACGGGAGCTTGCGGTCCGCGAAGCGGTCTGCGAACCCGACGAGCGTCCCGTGCTCCTTAGAGCCCTCGCGCACGCTTATCACGTCGCCCACCGAAAGCGCGTACGACGGGATACGCGTCTTCTTGCCCGCCACCAGAACGTGACCGTGCGAGACCATCTGGCGAGCGGCGCGACGCGTCGCCACGAGGCCGAGGCGCCAGATGACATTGTCCAAGCGGAGCTCAAGGAGCTCGTGGAGGCGGTCAGACGGCTTTGACGAGTGGGCGGCAAGGGCCTTCTTCACGTAGTTGCGGAACTGCTTCTCGGTGAGGCCGTAGGTCACGCGCACCTTCTGCTTCTCCAGCATCTGCTTGCCGTACTCGCTTTGGCGCCCGCGGCTGCGCTTCTTGTTCTTCGCGGAGCGCTCAGCAGAAATAGCAAACTTCTGCGTTTGCGCTTTCTCAAAGACGGTCGCGCCGAGGCGCTTCGCTATTTTGTATCGTGGTCCAGTTTTCATATATGGAAATATTAGATGCGACGAGGCTTCGGCGGGCGCGGACCGTTGTGCGGCACCGGAGTAACGTCCTTAATGGACTTTATCTGTATGCCCTTGCCGGAGAAGGCGCGGAGCACCGACTCGCGACCGGCACCGACACCGCGGATCACCACCGAGGCTTCCTTGAGACCGATCATGATACCCTTCTCGCCGAGGAACTCGCCCACCTTAGCCGCTGCATACGGTGTGGACTTGCGAGCACCGGCGAAACCGAGCGCGCCAGCCGAAGAGGAGATCACTGCGTTGCCCTTCTCGTCGGTAACGACAGCCTTGGTGTTGTTGAAGGTAGCTTCAATGTGAAGCACGCCCTTCTCCAGGTGACGCTTGGTGGCCTTACCCAGAGCACGCTCCTTGCGGCCCTGATCCATGCCTTTCCCGCTCTTCTTGATGATTCGTTTCTTTCCCATAGTAAATAAAAGTGATCAGTTGATTACGTCTTCTCAAGCGTACGGCGACCAGAGGTCATCGTCTTGCGCACGTTCCCGCGACGCGTGCGCGAGTTCGTAGAGGTGCGCTGGCCGCGCACGGGGAGACCGCGCGAGTGGCGCTCGCCGCGATACGAACGGATGTCCTTCAGACGCTTGATGTTCTGACCGATCTCGCGGCGCAGCTCGCCTTCTATGAGGTACGCCTCTGAGAGCGAGCGGATCTTCTGCTCCTCTTCGGCAGTAAGCTCGCCCCCCTTCTTGTTCTCCGGAATACCCGCAGCCTTCAAGATATCTTTCGCGCGCGTCGGACCAATACCGAAGATGATCGGTAGCGAGTACGCGAGCTGCTTGTTATCTGGGATGGTGACTCCGGCGATACGCATATGATTCAGAATTAAGAGTTTAGAATTAAGAATTATGAAAATACTGACTACCCTTGGCGCGCCTTACGACGCGGGTTCTTCTTGTTGATACGATACAGCCGTCCACCTCGGCGTACGAGCTGGTCTCCTGTCTGCTGAACTCTGATGGAGGCACGGACTTTCATCGTAGATATCTCTAAGTGTTTATTACGTTAATCGACGCACGATTCTTGCGCGCCCGCCGTACGGGTCTAGCACCATGTCTACCTGATCGCCGACGAGGACGCGGATTCGGTGCAAACGCATTTTCCCTGCGAGGTAAGCGAGAATAAGTTCTCCCTCACTCCCGTCCTCCTTGGCAGGAAGCCGAACGCGAAAAAGCGAATTTGGCAATACTTCTTCGACGGACCCAGCCGTCGTCGTCTTGGTATCTTCGCCTTCGCTCATTTATGAATCGCCATGCAGGTACTCCTATAATCTAGCAGGTGTCGCTAAAACCGTCAAATATATGCTAGGGATTGCTCACCACGATGTCTATGGTGGACGGATCCTGAGGGAAAGCCTGCCTCCAGAACGGCCGCAGGATGATGATCGCCCTCTTGACTTCAGGGTAATTTGTCAGTGCAACTTCTGCTGCGGAACGAGTCTTCCCCGCCACGGCGGCGGCAATCCGCGTAGGATCTATCGTGTAGGAGAGCGCGGCTGTGCCAGCGAGGGTAAAGGCAAACGACTTCGCGTCAGGCTCAGGGAGACTCGTCGCCGAGAGCTTCAGGTTGGTCGCCGGTAGGAGTGTCATAGGCTCGCCTTGGTAGCTCAGCCCAGCTACAGAGGCGGCGACTGCCTTGGCGAGCGCCGTCTTGGGGAAGACGACCGCAGTGATAGTGCCCTGCTCTTTCACGTCTACCATGCCGGTAGTCTCAGACGGCGCGGAAGCGAGTTCTTGGAAAGTCGTCGTAGCCGCTCCGGAGAGTAGCACGTAGCCCTCTGGGATCTGGCTTTCAAGGCTTGCGGAGAGCTCTGGAGCGAGTGCGTTCGCGAGCGAGGTGCGCGCCTGATTCTCGGCAGACGCGTCTACTACCGGCACCGTGCCCGATGCTCCGCCAGTCATGGCCTTAGAGGAGCGCGCGTACACCTGCGAGGCCTGCGGCGTACCCGCGAAACCAGGGATAGTGAACGAGGTCGGGCCGACATTGTAAGTGTCGCCCACCTTGTCTGCGTAGACCTTCGCGGTCACGCTCCCCGGCTTCGCCGAGCTTCCTGCAGGGATGCTAACCGCCTCGTGGATACGGAAGATAAGCCCCGCTGTGGTAGCGAAACGGGTATTGTTGATGAGCTTCTGCGTCTTCGCCTGCGTGTTGTAGATAGTGATAGTACCGCTCGCAGAAGAGCTGACAGTCTTCGTGCCGGTGCTCTTGACGCTTTGCGAGGCTATCTTCTGCGCCGTGATAAGTTCGTACGGCAGGTCGCCGGTGCTCTGGTTCGCAGTAAACGAGTTCTGCACCGCGGCAGAGACCGTGTTCGGGATAACCTCTATCTTGGCGCTTGAGAAATAGTAGAGCGCCCCGACCGAGGCAGCGATGACAAGCACGATAGTAATGAGCGTCCCGTAAGGGAACTTGGACGACCTCCCGTGCGAAGGCGTGTGATGTGCTGACTCGCTACGAGCTGGTTCCGTATCTTTCCGACGGGACGGCGGCATGATGTCTTGTATGGTGCGCATATGGGGGTAGTATACACCCCCTGCTCCAAGCACGAGTGGGCGCCCGTGTGTATTACAGAGAGATGCCCGTACCGCGGTGTCCGAGGTAGAGCGCCATAAACAATATGGAAATATCAGCCTCGTGCGCCTCTCGGTGGCGTACTGCCCCGCCGATATTGCTCCGTGTCACCAGTACTATCTTCGGCGTATCCTTCGTCGGTCGGGAGACTCCGAGGCGAGCAGTCTCAAGTGCACGCCGCAGCTCCGGAGCAGCTGGTTCGCGAGCAAGCAGGAACACCATACTCGGTAGCGCATAGTGCTTAGACATCTCCGCGAGCTCTCCTTGCAGCGCAGTAAGCCACCCGGAAACATCGTCGGGCACCGACACTTGCAGTAGCGCAGCGAGCACGCCCTTGCGCATAAGACCTACAGACGTGAGCGAGCTCGCGGTCGCGTCTACGATGAGCGCGTCGCGTTCGTGCGGGAAGAGTCGGCTCATGACCTGATACCGCAGCGAACTGCCCGATATGAGCTCCACGTCTTTCGTGTGATACAGACCCTCAAGAAGCGTCGTGATGCTCTCCGCGATGTCTCGGATAACGAGCGAGGAGAGTACGGTGAGCGAGGCGCGGCTCGCCTTCTTGTCATAAGGCTCGCGCGTCTCGTAGCCGTTTAACACCGCACCCACGATGCTCTGGTCGGTGAGCGTCATGTCTAGCATCTCACCCACCGCCTCCCGCATGTCTCCCAGCCTCCTCTCCGCAAGCTCGCGGGTGCAGACAAACGGTCCGCTGTCCTCAAAGTGCTCCGTGCGTATAGTGGACTCCTGCCACGGCGCGTCTACCGAGACGAGCACCCGCGAGATAGCCCCGCTCCCTGTGGCACGAGCGAGCGCAGGCGCGCCTTCGCGCACCAACCGGTCTCCAAGCGCCCTGAGTGCACGAAGCATAGCGATATCAAGCGACTCTAACTGCCTGCGCCTGATCGGGACGCTGCGCGTGTAGACGATAACCGGCGTCTTGCCGCGTTCGCACCGAGCATACGCACCCGCGACGGACTCTTCGCCGACGTCAATCAGCACGACCGATTCCGCTACTTTCTTTGTAGGAAAAAAGTTTTCAAGAAAACTCATCCTTTTTATTTTAACATCATCAAAAGCAAAAACGCGCGCTCATGTCTACCAACGACAAGTGCGCGCGCCTTCTTTTATTCCTCCCCTCCTTTCAGATAAGCCCCACGACGTGGGCGGTCGCGACGGCAAGCCCGAGTTGCGGCACCGCCAAGATGAGAAAGAGTGGTATGGGGACTTTCCCCCGTTTGACCCACAAGCTCTTGTTGAACGCATCCGCAAGGACCAGTCCCCACAGGAAAACGGTCGCCACCCAGAAGTAGGCTTGCGGCGTATGGCCTGAACCATACGCGGTTTGGTATGCCACGTAGCCTAGTGTCAAAACCATCATACCGCGCCAGAAGCCTTCGTCTTTCTCATTCTGCGGTGGCATCACCATAAGTCGCGCCATGACGCCGACTAGCATGACAATGACGAGCATCCTCCCTGTGTCCTGAACCTGATTGAGGACGGTATTGAGGACGGTGAGAAGTCCCGCCACCATTGCCTGCGCCATGATGGCGAAAAGGCTGTGTTCAGTTACGACTTTTCGTATATTTTCCACCTCGAACCCCCTTTGGTCTGATTGAATTGCCAGTGAACCCCGCTGTGAATATACAACAAGTAAGCCTTACTGCAATATTGCCTTAATGCGACGGACGCCAGCGGAGGAGGCTTCCTCTTTCAGTATCTTAAATGTGCCTGCAAGCTCGCGTGTGTTGGACACGTGCGGGCCGCCACAGAACTCTATGGAGAATGCTTCGGCAAACTTCGGGTCCTCCTGAGTCGCGTCTTTGGGTCCTACCGAGTACACGCTTACCTGCTCCGGATAGTTCGCGCCGAACTCGCGCTCCGCGCCAAGCTTCTCTGCCTCCGCCTTATCCATCACCGAGCGCGTGACCGGCAGCTCCTCTTGTATCTTCTCGTTCACGATTCTCTCAACCTCTGCCTTCTGTTCGTCAGTCATCTTGGCTCCGTAGGAGAAGTCTATACGCAGACGCTCGCTTGTGATGTTGCTCCCTCGCTGGTGCACGTCTGGCCCAAGCACTTTCTGGAGCGCCTTGAGGAGGAGGTGGTGCGCCGTGTGATAGCGCACGGTCTGCTCGGCCTGATCGGCGAGCCCTCCGGCGAACTTCTGTGCAGCGCCCGCGCGTGAGAGCGCCTGATGCTCCTCCATTTTTGCTTTCACCGCCTCCATATCAAGCGTGATGCCGCGTTCCTTCGCGATTTCCTCGGTGAGCTCTACTGGGAAGCCGTACGTAGTGAAGAGCATGAAGGCATCCACATCATTCCCCATCTTCTCCAACTCCTTCATACCGTGTGAAAGGGTCTTCCTAAATTGCGCCTCTTCTTTCTCTAGCTCTTCGCGAATGGTCTGTGCAGCGTTTTGCACAAACGGATACGCGCCCGCGTATGCCGCGCCGAATCCTTCGGCAACCTCCGCGAGCACTGCCTCCCTGATGCCGAGCTTGTCCGCTTCGCGGATAGCACGGCGGATAAGACGGCGGAGCACGTACCCCTGTTCGGAGTTCGCGGGGCGTATGCCGCTTGCGAGCATGAAGGAAGCCGCGCGCATATGGTCCAGAACGATGCGGAACGAGCGCGTCGCCGCAGCGTCGCTGTAGGATTTTCCTGAACGCTTCTCAAGAACGATGCGCGCAGCATCAAAAATATCAATCATGAAAATGTCAGGAGTCCCGATAGTCGGGCCGGCAAGGCGCTCCAACCCGCCGCCGAAGTCCACGTTGCGCTTCGGCAATTCCTTGAAGGTGCCGTCCTCCTGCTTGATGAACTGCATGAAGACCGAGTTCCCTATCTCTATGAAGCGCCCGCAGTCGCAGTTGGGGTGACACTCAGGGCCGAAGGCGGTGTTGTGCGGCAGGCCGAAGTCGTAGAAGACCTCTGAGTCTGGCCCGCCTATCTCTCCCGCAGGCATCTTGGTAGGCACGCCAGCGCGGCTCCACCAATTCTTTCGTGCACCAAACGAGAAGATCCGGCCACCCTGCATGCCGAGCTCGTTGCCCCGCTCCTCGGTGCCGAGTGCTACGAATTTCGCCTCCATACCCTTCTCGCTGAAAAGCTTTTTCCAGATCTCAACCGACTCATTGTCGGCCTCCATACCGCTCTCTTCGTCGCCGCCGAAGACGGTCACGTAGAGGTTCTGCGGATTGAGGCCGAGACCCTCTTCCGTGCTCGTGAGGAACTCAAACACCCACGGGAGCTGTTCCTGCTTGAAATAATCGCCAAGCGACCAGTTGCCAAGCATCTCAAAGAATGTCGTGTGGCGGTTGTCGCCGACCTCTTCTATGTCTTCGGCGCGGAAGCTCATCTGCGAGTCGGCAAGCCGCGCGCCCTCTGGGTGCGGCTGACCAAGCAGATACGGCACCAAGGGCTGCATACCGCTGCTGGTGAAAAGCGTGGTCGGGTCGTTCTCCGGCACGATAGCCGCGGAGGGGATAATCGCGTGCCCGCGCTTCGCGAAGAAATCTAAGTAACGCCTGCGTACTTCAGATACAGTCATATGGGAAAAAGATAGCACGAGACAAGAGATTCATATACTATTGCCTCATGAAGAAAAACGGATGGGGATTTGATGTGCGCGATATAGATGCGAAGGTGCGGCCGCAGGACGATTTCTATCGTCATGTAAACGGAGGGTGGCTCGCGAAGAATCCTATCCCTCCGCACGAGTCGCACTGGGGCGCATTTCTCATGCTCCGTTATGACACTGAGAAGAAACTCCGCGCCATAGTGACCAAACTCGCGAAGCAGAAACGCCTTGCGCACGGCAGCCCCGAACAGAAGGTACGCGACTTCTACCTTTCAGGACTCAACATGAAGCAACGCAACGCGCTTGGTGCAAAACCGCTTGCGCCGTGGCTCGCACGCATTGAGAAGGTCCGAGACCTGCGCTCGCTCGTCGCGGCATTCGCGCAGTTTGAACGTATCGGAGGCGGCGGCCCATGGGGCGTCATGATTGACCAAGACATGAAGAACAGCGAGAAGTACGTGCTCTACCTGCACCAGAGCGGGCTCGGTATGCCCGACCGCGATTACTACCTGAAAAACGATGCTGAGTCGGTACGCGTCCGCACCGCGTACGCGAAGCATGTGAAGGCGATCTTTGAGCTCCTCGGTAAGACGACAGCCGAAGCGAAGCGTGCGAGCGGAACAGTCATGCGCATAGAAACCGCCATCGCAAAGGTGTCTATGACGAAGGAGGATTTGCGGGACGTAGACAAGACCTACCACCCCATGCAGGTCTCGGCGCTTGCGAAGCTTATGCCGCACGTGGACTGGAAGTCTTTCTTCAAGACGATCGGTGCCGGCGGCACACGTACTGTTGTCGTCATGCAGCCAGCGTTCTTCAAGGCACTCAATACTCTACTCACGAAAGAACCTGTTGAGGATTGGAAGACCTACCTCACGTGGCATCTGGCGGGCGGCGCCGCAAGCCACCTGACAGCGAAGTTTGAGAAGCAGAGCTTCGCCTTCTACGGCACGGTGCTGTCGGGAGTACAGACTATGAAGCCGGCGTGGCGCAGAGCGCTCCGGTCGGTAAACGGCAATCTGAGCGAGCTCCTCGGTAAACTCTACGTGCAGGAGTACTTCGGCCCTGCAGCGAAGCGGAAGATAGTCGTACTGGTGGAGGATCTCTTTGAAGCGTACGCCGCCAGGATCAAGCACTTGGATTGGATGACTCCTGCCACGAAGAAGAAGGCTCTGCAGAAACTCCACGCGATCAATCGCAAGCTCGGCTACCCCGACAAGTGGAAGAGCTACGCGAGCCTAGAGATACTGCCCGACGACTACTTCGGCAACGCGATACGCGCATCACTCTTTGAACACTCGCGCGCGATGCGCCGCCTCAAGAAGCCGGTAGACCGCAAGGAATGGTTCATGAGCCCGCAGACCGTCAACGCGTACTACAGCTTCGGTTTGAACGACATCGTCTTCCCTGCTGCGATCCTGCAACCCCCGTTCTTCTCTGCCGACTCAGACGACGCGGTGAATTATGGTGCGATGGGCTCAGTCATCGGGCATGAGATTACCCACGGCTTTGACGATCAGGGCTCCAAGTTTGACGGCAAGGGCAACAGAAAGACATGGTGGCAGACACAGGACCGAGCCCGTTTTGAGAAGAAGTCGCGCGTGCTCGTGAAGCAGTTCAATGCCTACACCGTTGCCGACGGTCTTACGGTGAACGGTCAGCTCACACTTGGCGAAAACATCGCCGATCTCGGCGGCGCGTCTATAGCCTACGACGCCTACCAACTCCGCCTATTGAAGTCGGGC
>Ga0172379_10001311_pt1 | contig 50602 bp, 52 predicted proteins | sample GrowelOW334metaG_FD_119756 | JGI IMG/M metagenome (GOLD analysis project Ga0172379, IMG submission 119756) | Groundwater microbial communities from an aquifer near a municipal landfill in Southern Ontario, Canada - Groundwater well OW334 metaG | ecosystem: Environmental > Aquatic > Deep... | reverse complement strand
CGGCAACAAATCCACGAGCGACACTTTCACCGTCCTCACTCCAATCGAAAAGAAAACCATTATCGATATCATTGGGAATAACTTCCAGAGTGTGTTTGGGTGGACGAAGAATATTGGGATGTAGGTATTGTCACCTTCACTGTCATTGCGAGCGAAGTAGAGGTCAAACTCCCTCCTTGAGGAGGGTGACCCGACTCGCGTCGGGTTGGGAGATGTTCGCCAACACATTTGTAAACGACCAACATCCCCCTCGCCCCCCTCAAGGGGGGATTGCAGTGGAACGAATAAAATACATTCACAAGATGCTACAAGCTTTCATTGACTAGACACTGTATCCGTGTTACGTTAGAGTTGTAAATAATAATTTTAAATTTTATGAATGAACCGCAAATATTGATAAATAAACACCCGGTAATTGGTGAAAAAATCGCTGATTTTACACTCAGGGCTTACCATGATGGCAAGGAAAAAAGTATTAAACTGGCTGATTATTTAGGTAAATGGGTAGTACTTTTTTTCTACCCGGCGGACTTTACTTTTGTCTGTCCGACCGAGCTCGAAGATTTAGCGGAAAATTATGCGGAATTTCAAAAGCTTGGTGTCGAAATCATGAGTGTAAGTTGTGACACCGTGTTTGTGCACAAAGCTTGGCACGATGAGTCACCAGCGATTAAAAAAATTAAGTATCCCATGCTGGCCGATCCTACTGGTCAGTTAGCGAGAGAAATGGGTGTGTATATCATGTCGGAAGGGTTGGCTTTACGCGGTACGTTTATTATTGACCCGGAAGGCGTACTCAAAGCGTACGAAGTGCACGACAACAGTATTGGTCGTAGCGCTGAGGAACTATTGCGAAAAGTACAAGCCGCTCAATATGTGGCCACGCATGGCGGGGAAGTCTGTCCAGCCAAGTGGAAACCCGGTAGTAAAACCTTAAAACCAGGATTAGATTTAGTCGGTAAAATTTAATATATGACTTACGAACCAAAAAATTACGAAGCACTCTTAGGTACGGCAGGTTTTAGTGACCAAATCCTTAAAAATCATTTCACGCTCTATCAGGGCTATGTGACCAATTTTAACAAATTGAATGATATTTTGGTTGCCATTGAGAAAGACGGAAAATTTGGCACGCCCGAATACGCCGAATTGAACCGTCGTTTGGGTTGGGAGTGGAACGGCATGCGCCTGCACGAGTATTATTTTGACAACATGACAAAAACCGCCGTCACACCAGGCAAAATTTTCCACGATTGCGTTGCTAAGGAGTTTGGTAGCTTCGACACTTGGGTGAAAGATTTTAAATCGATGGGCGCAATGCGTGGTATTGGTTGGGTGGTGCTGTACTTAGACGAGCAGACTGACCGCGTCTTCAATGTTTGGATTAACGAGCATGATGTTGGGCACTTTGCTGGTTGTAAACCACTTCTCGTGATGGATGTTTTCGAGCATGCCTTTATACTCGACTACGGCACCAAACGCGCTGATTATATTGAAGCTTTTATGAAAGCTATTGATTGGAATGTGGTGGAAAAGAGAATTAAATAATACTCAATCTTAGAGTCATAAATTAAAAAATTATTTTACCGCCCCGATGTACATCGGGGCGGTTTTTTTGTTGACTTTTGGCTTAAGTAGCAGTAAAATAAGCTCAATTAACTGAACTTATGAAAATAAAAATTGGTGTATTTATCGCGTTTAGTGTCTTAGTTCTTGGTATCGTCGTGGGAGCGAACGTGTCGGCTCCGGTAGTTACCAACAGTGAACATCTGCCGTTGGTAAAAGGTGAAAAAATAAGTACGGACAATGTATCATTGCAGTTTTTCGGCGATATTATGCTCGATCGCAATGTCGCAAAAGCCATGGGCAAAAATGGTCTAAGCTACATTTTTGTCTTAGCCACTGGTACGAAACAGTTATTTGAGAGTACCGATTTTCGTATTGCAAATTTGGAAGGACCTTTTGCTGTCAAAAGAATTAATACCACAAAATCAATCGCTTTTCGTTTTGACCCCAGTTTGGCTTTGCAATTAAAACAATTTGGTTTTTCCGGCTTCGATTTAGCCAACAATCATAGCTACGATATGGGGTCGAGTAATGTTGTGTTTACACGCAAGACGCTAGCCAAAGCAGGATTAGGATATTTTGGCGATGAATTAAAGGAGGGTACATCATATACTTGGGTGACAAGCACGACGAACGGTCAGATGGTAGCTTTCTTAGGCGTACATAATACTTATCATAATCCCGATCTAAAAAAACTTGCGGTCGCTTTACAACAAGCCAGCACCACCGCATCACTCGTAGTTGTAAATGTTCATTGGGGTGTAGAATATCAAGCCAATTCAACAAAAAAACAACAAACCTTGGCTCATTGGCTTATTGATCGCGGCGCGGACGTTGTCATTGGGCATCATCCACACGTGGTCGAAGAAGCGGAAATATACAAAGGCAAACCAATTTTTTATTCGCTTGGCAATTTTGTATTTGACCAATATTTTTCCACGCCAACGCAAGAAGGCTTGAGCGTGGTGTTACAAGCACAGAATGGCACAATCAATAAAATCAAAGTCATCCCGTTTTTTAGCACTCGTTCGCAAGTGCAAGCGATGGAGGGTGGACGAAAAGAAAAATTTTTACAATGGTTGAATAAAAATAGTCGTTTAGGTACCAAGCAATTTATTGATGGCATTTTAACTTTTTAGTATATGTCTGGTCATTCCAAATGGCACAATATCCAGGCGCACAAAGGCAAGCAGGATGCCAAGCGTAGTAATGAATTTACCAAGCTCGCCAGGCTTATCGCCGTGGCCGCCCAAAAAGGCGGTGACCCAAACATGAATTTTTCGTTGCGCATGGCAATTGAAAAAGCAAAATATGTGAGTATGCCAAAAGACAATATTGAACGTGCTATCAAGCGTGGTACGGGAGCTGATGGAGAGGGTATACGTATTGAGGAAGTACTTTACGAAGCGTATGGACCGGGTGGTACCGCGATTCTCATTAAAGTTGTAACAGACAATAAAAATCGAGCAATTTCTGACATTAAACACGTTTTAAATATACATGAAGGCAATCTTGGCGCCGCTGGCAGTGTGCAATGGATGTTTCATCAGTGGGGAGTTGTTACCATTCCAATGCCAGGGAATATTGAAGAATTTGAGTTAAATTTAATTGAAGCGGGAGCGGAAGATATTAAAGAAAATGGTGAAATATTGGAAATTAGAACCCAGGTAGACCATTTTCAGAAAGTGCTTCATTGGTTGAAAGAGAACAATATTGTCGTGGAGGAAGCAAGTTTAGAGTGGATTGCGAAAGATCAAATTTCTGTCAGTACGGAAATTGAGGCGAAACTGAATAACTTATTTGGCGCTCTGGAAGAAAGTGATGATGTGGAAAATTATTATACCAACGCTATTTAATATGAAGGTAGAACGCATACTCGGTATCGACCCCGGTTTCGGTCGAATGGGTTATGGCATTATCGAACAAAAAAATAATACTTGGACTATGGTTACTTATGGTTGTCTGGAAACATCAACCAAGAAGAAGTTTATTGAGCGACTATTGGAAATCCGGGAAATTGTTAATCAATTGATTAAACAATATAAACCGACGCGCATGGCGGTGGAAGAACTGTTTTTTTTCAAAAATGCTAAGACGGTTATGGATGTTTCCCAGGCGAGAGGAGTAATAATGGTCACTGGTGCCGAACACGGGTTGCCGATTGATGAATTTACACCACTCGAAGTGAAACAGGCAATGACCGGGTACGGTCGTGCCGAAAAAAAACAAATGCAAAAAATAGTGGCGATGATCCTCGGTCTCAAGGAAAAAATTAAATCCGACGACGCCGCCGACGCGCTCGCGATTGCGCTTTGCGCCGGACAGAGTTTGTGGATTAGTAAAATTAAGTAGAGTCGCGTCATTATTATTGTCCCCTCCTTAAGAAGGAGGGGGTAGGGGGAGGTCAAAGTTATGACAATTATATACAATAAATCAGCCAATCTACAATTCAGAAAAGAATTAAGAAACAACATGACGAAGAGTGAAACTGTTTTATGGAAACACTTAAAAGGAAAACAAGTTGGTTTTAAATTCAGAAGACAATTTGGTATTGGTCCGTATATTATAGATTTCTATTGTCCAGCTTTACGTTTTGCAATAGAAGTTGATGGTTTGACACATGCTTTTGAAAAAGTATATGAAAAAGATATTGAGAGACAAAAGTATTTAGAGTATTTGGGTATTATTGTTAAGCGATATTCAAGCCAAGACATTTTTTACAAACTTGATCAAATTTTGGAAGATATTTATCAGACGTGCAGTAAGTTAACGAGCAGTGTTGACCCCTCCCTACCCTCCCCTTCATAAGGGGAGGACAATCGGGTGATCAAAAAAATATATGAACCAAAATAAATTTGTGGTCATTCTCCCCAATATTCGCAGTGCGCACAATGTCGGCGCGATTTTTCGTACTGCCGATGGGGCTGGCGTCGACAAGCTTTATCTCACCGGTTATACGGCCTGCCCACCACATACTCAGCTCGACAAAGTATCGCTTGGCGCGGAAAAATGGGTGCCGTGGGAACATTGTAAACAAACTATTCCACTCTTAAAAAAGTTAAAAAAGGCCGGTTTTACTATCGCCGCCTTGGAGAAGACCAAAAAAAGTGTTAGTATATACGAGTGGCAATCGCACTTTCCATTAGCTTTAGTGGTGGGGAATGAAAAAACCGGCGTCACACCTGCCATGTTAAAATACTGTGACATGGTTTTGCACTTGCCAATGCGTGGACAGAAAACCAGTCTCAATGTTAGTGTGGCTGGTGGTATCGCGCTTTATCAGTTGGCACAAAAACTTCATAGTTAATATGCAGTCAACGTTAAATATTTTTCAACATCTCATAAAAAACATCCCTCCGCTTTTTCCGGCGGAGATTAAGAGCGCGATGGAGCAGGAATATTTTCGTTTTGAAAACTCCGCCAATCCATCACTCGCGGAACTTGAAGCATCGATGATTAAATTTGGTTATGAAGTATGGCCATGGCGCCAAGCGTTTATTGAATTTGTAAAACATAATGAAGAACAGTTGGGTGAACATTTTTTATTACCAAAATTATCTTTGGCTCTCCAAGAACGCTATAAAATATTTCGAAATTATGGTGGCAGTTTAGGCGAGCTCACATCCGGTCGACCGGCGCAGTTTTTTACGCTCGATGAGCGCATGGATATTACGCCCGCCCTGGTTGCGATGGAAGAAGAACTGGAAATATATACCGTTCGAATGATTATTTCCACCAATCGCGCAAAATATTTGGAACAAGTAAGTAAATTTTGTAAAATATTTGAAGAAATCAAAGGCCATATCGATGCGCTTTACAATTTAGCGGCAACTGAACTGGACCATCCACAGCTCGCGGACGAAATCCGCGCGCGGGTATGCAGTTTTGAGCATGGGCTTTGCCTGCTCGGACCAGAAATTCATCTGGAAGAAATAAAGGAATCATTACCATTTTTTCATGGTCGCAGGCATGAACTCAACCATCTGCGTGGCATTCACATTCCCGCGCGCATCAATTTTGATTAGTATGGAAAAATCGTGTGGCATCATTCCCGTCAAATATCATCAAGGTGAATTTTTGTATTTACTCATCCAACACCATGACGGTCATTGGGGTTTTCCGAAGGGACACATGGAAGAAGGGGAGAGTTTTTTGGAAACGGCCGTTCGAGAGCTGGAAGAAGAAACTGGTTTAACGCTGGATAAAATTTTTTTGAAGCGTTCGTTTAAAGAAAGATACCAGTATCACCGTGAGGGTCATAGATGGTCGAAGATGGTGGTGTATTATCTGGGGTTTGTGGAGCGGGGGAGTGTGAAGATACAAGATAAGGAAATCAAAAACCATGCTTGGTTGCCTTTTGAAAAGATAATAAAGAAGTTGCCATTTATTGAAATTAAAAAAATACTGTTGGAGAGCCAGCAGTATTTGGGAAAGTAGATTTAAATTACAGCTTGATTGGTTCTATCAAGGGAAAGACCTCAAGCTGTTTTTTTATCCCCGATTCATCGAGTAGACCAGTTTGCGTGCCGTGCGCCTGAATAACACCGGCGCTATTGGCAATGCCCCAGGACAACGCATGATTGAGATCGTGTCCATGAAAACGCGCCGTCAAATATCCAGCGGAAAAGGCATCCCCGGCGCCAGTTTTGGCGATTACTCCGACCGGAAAAGCTTTTTGGTGCCACATTTCGGATTTAGTGCCGGTCCAAGCGCCACGTTCGGCATCGGTGATGGCCACTTCACTTGGTCCACGCGCAATCAGTTTACGAATGAGAGCGGTCACGCTTTTTTCTTTTTCGAGTGTAGTATTTAATATTTTTTCCGCTTCTTCCAAGTTCAAAATGAGGGTGTCGGTTCGTTTGATTATTTCATTGAGCTCGCGAATGGCAAATTTGAGCAAATACGAACCGGGATTTACCGCTAGGTGTACGGTCGGATGAAGTTTTAGGTAATTTAACAGTTCTTTTTGGAGGGTTTCAAAACCGGCACTGAGGCCAGTATAGTAAATCCAATCGGTGGCGACATTCTTTGGCCAATAATATTGTTTTTTATCGGAGTAAGAAAGAATAGTTCTTTCTTGGTCATAATTTAAAACGATAGAGTAACGGGTGGTGGTATTTTTATCGACCGTAATATATTTGGTATCAATGCCCATTTTTGCCAATTGTTCCAGCGCGATTTTTCCATTGATATCATTACCCACCGTCGATAGTACGGCAGTCTTTAGACCCAGTCGAGTGGCGCCAGCCGCCACGTTCGGAGCATTACCGCCAAGATTTTGAAAACTATTTAAAATTGGTATTTTGCTACCATAATCAAAGCATAGTTTTTGGCTGTTGGCATGCGGAATCACGCTGCATTCAGCGGTATCATGGTCGATTTGCACGTGGGTATCAATAATCGGATCGCCGATGGCGAGCAACTGAAACATAAATTAGCGACGTTTATAATTGATTTGAAATTCCTGATAGATGTTGGAGAGTATGAAGACGATTTGCAAAACAATAAAAATAGTATCACGTAAGTAGATACTATACACCAAAAGCAACACCCCACCAACTGCAAAACTTAAATCGCGAGATTTTTCTTTTTTTATGAAAACTCCTCGCGTGATGGTCAGAAGTCCGAGAACGCCAAAAATTTTTGCAAAGATTGCGACCATAATTATTTATTCCGTCCACAAATTAATATATTCGATGGCGGAGAGTGCAGCCACAATGCCTTGACCGGTGGCGATGCCGATTTGTTTGTAGGGAATATCGGTAACGTCACCAGCGGCAAAAATTCCTGGAATGTTCGTGCGACATTTTGTGTCCGCCAAAATTTCACCTTGTTTATTCTGAGTAAGCATTTTTGCAAAACTAGAGTTTGGAGTCATGCCGACATGCACCATGACGCCATCAGTTTTAATGGTTTGTTCTTTACCCTCCGCATCGGTATATACAAGCGCTTCGACTTTAGTTGAGCCGGTGATTTCTTTGGTTTTTGCTCCGTAAATTATTTTAATATTTTTGTGCGCTTTGATTTTATCAATGAGGATTTTTTCACCTTTGGGAAAACCGCCTTGAGTTTCTGCGGTATCAGGAAATTTGGTGATAATATAAGCCGGTTTGGCAATTTCGGCGAGCATCAGAGCGGATTCGAGGCCACTATTGCCCGCGCCGACCGTCACCGTCACTTTATTTTTGTAGAGCGGTCCATCGCACACGGTGCAATAGGTAACGCCTTTATTTAGGAGTTCTTTTTCACCCGGAACGCCAATGTGTTTTGGATGAATACCGGTGCCGATAACCACCGCTTTGGTTTTTATTTCCTCGGTTTTACCACCGGGAGCACGCGCCACCACTATGTGGTAGTTTTTTTCTTGTTTAATATCAATCACCGTATAGCCTTCTTCAATTTTGACGCCATAAGAACGAGCGTGTTCGGCGAATTTTTGCGCCAAATCAAATCCGTCGATATCAATAATACCCGGCCAATTATTTACCTTACCGGAAAGCGCCACTTCACCGCCGATATTTTCGGTGATAATACGAAATTTAAGTTCACGACGCGCGGCATAAATGGCCGCACTGCAACCCACGGCGGCACCACCGATAATCACGAGATCTAACATATTTTATTTTATTCAATTGTCATCCTGAGGGGATTCACCCCGAAGGATCTCTGGCTCACAGTTCGCCAGTAATTAATTGTATGAGCCAGAGATCCTTCACTGCGTTCAGGATGACAGGTGGTGTTTAAGAAAGGGCTTTATATAAATCTGCGAGAGCTTTTTTTATGTCTGGAGCGCCCATTAGCGCACTGCCAACATTGAAAATTTCCACGCCGTTTTCGTGTAATTGTTTGATAGTAGAAAGATTAATCGCGCCATCAGCCGCGCAACGTGGGTGGTGGGGGATACTACTAAATTCTTTTATTTTTGGCAAAACACTTTTTTGAAATTCCGCGCCTTGTTTTCCAGGATGTACCGTCATGAACTGCAATACGTCAATTTTATCAAAAAATGGCTTAGCTTCGTTTAAGTCTGTATCCGGCTTCAGAACCAATCCAATTTCCCAGCCTTCTTTTTTGGCAAAACTAATGGAGTTAATGGTTTCGGTCTTGGCTTCACGGTGAATTAATACTCGGAATACTTGTTCCACCGGTTGCCATTCACGCATGTGTTTGATGGGGTCGTTGACCATCAAGTGAAGTTCAAATTGCATGGCAGTAAATATTTTGGGCAGTCGCGATATTTCTCGAAACGATTTATTTTTTACAAACTCACCGTCCATGACGTCGATATGAACGTAGGGAAATAAACCGTTGACGCGTTCCAGTTGGTTTTCTAGTTCTACAAGACTGTTGGTAAGAATGGCGGGGACAATGGTAATCATATATTATATTACGGCGCCCGGAATTTTTTTCAATCGTCGGACATGTCGTTCATCATTCGTAAATTCTGTCTCCAAAAATTTCTTTACGATGGCCGTAGCATGTTCATCGGAAAGTACGCGTCCGGCAAGGCAGAGCATATTAGCATCATTATGTTTCCGTCCAAATTCTGCCGCTTCAATGTTGTAGCCGAGGATTGCTCGCACACCGTTTACCTTGTTGGCGGCCAGGCATATTCCGTTGCCAGAACCACAAATTAGAATGCCAATGTTTGTTTTGGATTCCGTGACTTTTTTGGCTGTAGTTAGAGCAAAATCTGGATAATCATCATCTTCATCGAATTTCTCTGGTCCTAGATCTTTTACTGGGATTTTGAGAGTATTATTCAAAAAAGTTACCAGATGTTTTTTGAGCTGGTATCCAGCGTGGTCGGAAGCAATATATAACATAGAAAATCAAATTATTGTCATTATTATAGCTGTATTCGTATATTTTGGCAACGTTGACATTATAGCGTAAATTGCTATACTTACAAAGCGTTATTATCGCGTTTTTTTATGTATAATGCCAATCAGGAAGAAAATGAAATACTAAAGTTTTGGGAAAAAGACAAAACTTTTGAAAAGTCGGTCAGCGAACGTTCGGAAAAGAAGCCTTACGTATTTTATGATGGACCGCCATTTGCGACGGGTTTGCCACATTACGGACACATTGTGGCTTCAACAATGAAAGATGCTGTACCGCGCTACTGGACGATGCAGGGGATGCGCGTAGAGCGTAAATGGGGTTGGGATTGCCATGGGTTGCCTGTCGAAAATATTATTGAAAAAAATCTCAATTTAAATAGTAAAAAAGATATTGAGAATTTTGGTATTGGTAATTTTAATGAGGCCTGTCGGTCGACCGTGCTTAAATACGCCGATGAATGGAAAAAAACCATCAATCGCATGGGTCGTTGGGTGGATATGGAAAACGATTACAAAACCATGGACCCAAAGTTTATGGAAAGTGTGTGGTGGGTATTCCGTTCGCTTTGGGACAAGGACCTTATTTATAAAGGTTATAAGGCCATGCATATTTGCCCACGCTGTGTGACGACCTTGTCGAATTTTGAGGTGACGCAAAATTATATTGATATAAAGGATTTATCGGTTACGGCAAAATTTAAAATTAAAGAAAATTCCAAACAAGCCAAAGTCCTTTTTAAGCATATCGATAGTCCAGTGTATATTTTGGCTTGGACAACCACGCCCTGGACGTTGCCTGGCAATGTGCTTTTGGCGGTGGGGCATGATGTGGAATATCTACTTGTAAGGGGTCTGCGCAGTAAAGAGCCAAGCGCCACCGAAGAGTATTATGTGGTGGCCCGCGAACGGGCGGTGGAAGTATTTAAGGATGGCTCATTTACGGAAATTGGTCGTTACAAAGGCAGTGAGCTGGCGAATATTGAGTATGAACCGCTTTTTTCATATTTTACTGACACACCAAACGCTTTTCGTGTAGTTTTGGCCGAGTTCGTCACCACGACGGATGGTACCGGTATTGTGCATATCGCTCCGGCTTTTGGTGAAGATGATTTTACGGTCGGTCAGCGTGAAAATATTCCACTCGTTCAGCACGTGAATATGGAGGGTAAGTTTATCCCCGCCGTACTCGATTTTGCCGGACAGGATGTAAAGCCAAAAGATGATCCGAGCAAAGCGGATATCGAAATTATCAAATGGTTGGCGCGCAACAATAAACTTTTTAGTAAATTAAAAATTGAACATAGCTATCCGTTATGTTGGCGTTGTGATACGCCACTTTTAAATTATGCCACGACCAGTTGGTTTGTACGTGTGACTACGTTGAAAGAACAATTGCTCAAAAATAATAAAAATATAAATTGGGTACCGGAACATATCAAAGATGGGCGTTTTGGAAAATGGCTGGAGGGCGCGCGCGATTGGGCGATTTCTCGTTCGCGTTATTGGGGCACACCACTCCCAATTTGGGAGAGTGAAGATGGTGAAAAAATTTGTGTGGGTAGTATTGCCGAACTGGAAAAACTCACTGGTGAGAAAGTCACCGACCTGCACAAACACAAAATTGATCATCTGGTAATTGTAAAAGATGGCAAAACGTATAAACGCATTGCTGAAGTGCTCGATTGTTGGTTTGAGTCCGGGAGCATGCCATATGGTGAAATGCACTATCCGTTTGAAAACAAAAAGAAGTTTGAAGCGGCCTTTCCGGCCGAGTTTATCGCCGAAGGTCAAGACCAAACTCGTGGATGGTTTTACACACTGCATATTTTGGCGACGGCGCTCACAACCGGCAAACAGCCAGCGATCGCTTCATGTAAAAAGAGTGTTCCGGCGTTCAAAAACGTCATCGTCAACGGCATTGTGCTCGCGGAAGATGGAAAGAAGATGAGTAAAAAATTAAAAAATTATCCCGATCCGGAAATACTTATTAGTAAATATGGCGCCGACGCTTTGCGGTACTATTTAGTGTCTTCACCAGCGATGGAAGCGGAAGCGCTAAATTTTTCGGAGGCCAGCGTGCGAGAAACGTTCAGCAAAGTGGTAAATACACTCTACAACGTACTCGAGTTTTATCAGATGTTTGCTGATGATAGTCAAAAGTCTAAAGTCAAAAGTCTAAAGTCCGATAATATCTTAGACCAGTGGATTTTATCCAAGCTCAATCAACTGGTGCATGATGTTACTCTAGGAATGGAAAGCTATAAAATCGCTGAGGCGAGCCGCCCCATTCTTGATTTCATCACCGAGCTATCACAATGGTATGTTCGCCGTTCGCGTGATCGTTTCAAAGGTGATGACGCGGAAGATAAAGTCATCGCTCTTGCCACTTTACGTGAAGTGTTAATCACGCTTTCTAAGGTAATGGCGCCATTTACACCGTTCATTGCCGAAAAAGTGTATCAGAGTGTGTCGGGGAGTAAAGATAGTGTACATTTGGAAATGTGGCCTAAAGCTGGAAAAGTAAATGATAAAGTGGTGGTTGAAATGGAGCAGGTGCGGAAAATTGTTGAGCTTGGCTTATCGTTGCGCGCCGAAGCGGGTATTAAAGTACGCCAGGTGCTCGGCGAGTTTGCAGTTATTGATACCAAACTTTCCCAAGGCGCTAAACAAATTATCGCTGATGAACTCAATGTGAAAAAAGTTGTTTCTGAGCATAGTAGTGTAAAGCATTGGATACCAAAACAAGATGGCGAATTGTCAGTGGCTTTAAATACTATTATCACCGATGAACTAAAAAAAGAAGGTCTGCTCCGTGAAGTAATTCGCACCATCAATCAAATGCGTAAAGAACAAAAACTGACGATTGAAGATCGAGTTATTGTTTCGTATGCTACCGAAGATGTCGCGCTTGACGATGTATTCATCACTTTGAGCGACGAACTAAAGAAGAGTGTGTTGGCTACGGAAGTAAAACAGGGAAGTGGCGGGTTAGAGGTTAAGATTGATGAGCGATTGATAAAACTGAAAGTTGAAAAATTTCATAATTAATACTGATATATGTCAAAAGAAGCTCGTTTTGGCGGACAATTCAAAATTGACAAACAGAATCGAACCGATGTGCTCGGTGATCAAAAAGATTTACCGTCGTATGTAAAAACAGCACGAGAAGTAAGACAAATATTAAAATCAAATGTAGAAAAAGAGGGGTGGCCGAAACAACCTAAATTAGAAAAGTTGGAAGATTTGTTTGAGGCCGCCAAAGCTCATGTTGATGAAGTGTGGCAATCAGATGTCCAGTCTTTGCTCGACGCCAAGCGGGCGGAGTGGTTGGCGATGGTACCGGATCAAGAAGATACCTCAGAAATTCGTAAGGAATTACAAGACGCAACCGGTTTGGAAGAAAAAATGCGCATTCGGCAGTTTGGTGTACTTGAAGATGTGCGAAATTTTGCTCCAGATGTATGGCGTGAGTTACTTTTATTGTCCGCAGAAAGACAAATGGCTGCCATTGAACTGGCGCGGCATTGGACAAATGAATTAGCTGACGATGATAAAGATGCTCTTAGTAAAAAATTCGGTTTGGGTAATTTTGCCGAGGTGGATTTGTTTTTGGACGTTGCATCTTTGACCGGTAAATATATTGACCATGCGTATCTCAAGCAAGTGGAGCTGGCCGATATGCCCGGTGGAAAAACACCCACCGTGCTCACAGGCAAAAAAGGTGCAAGGCGAATTTATGAACTGCCAACTGACAAAGAAAATAAATTTGATTTTAAAACATTTTCTGAAGTATTACCTTTTGAATGGCCACAATTAGTAAAGAATTTAAAAGTGTTAGAGCAAAAAGTGCAGGATCTTTTAGGTGATGGTACACTGGGGAAGGAGTATGAGTTGCTACCAGCTTATTTAGCAAAAATGGCCACTGCCTACGGGTCAATCAGCAAGAACATTAAAACGTTACCAGCACTTTGGTTGGATTTATTGGCGTCATCCTCAAAGTTAGCAGAGAGCGGGTGCCCTATAATGCTGGTGCCACAGGATAATCCTGGGGTAGCTGGTAAGGCTAAAAAAATTGACGCAGAGATTAGGCTAGGACTTCGAACAAAAGAGATCAAAGCGATGGAATCAAAGTTAGCTATGTATAGGAGTCTGGCTAATCAGATGTCGGCAAAGTATGAGCCATATTTAGAAAAAGGGAAAAAGTATGAAATTCCTACCGCCCAGCTTAATTATCAACCGTATGCCTACGGACCCAATTTATATTGGATGACGCAAGGAGAATCTGGCGAACAATCAGTAGTGTCACATGTAAACGCCATGACAGAAGTAGCTGAAGGGAATATTATTCCAATGATGAAGAAAGTATTTGGAGAAACCATTGATAAAGACAGTTTTAATTCCGCCTATATTTTGAGTACTGTAAGACATGAATTTGGTCACGCCATCATCCCAATTGGTGACAAAAAGGTTATGGAAAGAGTGGGGGTATCAAATAATGACACAGCAGTAATTAGCGAACTTAAGGCTGACACATTTGATAGCAAGCTCCTGTTGGCTTCCCGTGATGCTGGACATGAGGGTGCAGAGTTTGACGAGCAAAAAGTATTTTTGGCAATTTTGGGTAACGTCTGTAATTATTTAGCCAATAAGTCACCAAGTTCGGACACCACTGGTCAAGCCTATTATTATGATGGCGTGGCACTAGTTAGCGCTCTCGTTGACGCAGGTGTTATCGTGGAGAAAGGTGATGGTTTTAATGTAATGGATGCTAAAAAAGGTCTGGAGACGCTCGCGGGGTTAAATGACGAGGTAAGTGAATTGCATCTCAGTAAACAGCCGGCCGATCTCAAAAAGTATGTAGATGCAATAAAAAATAAAGCGGAAAAACCGATTATAAAAAAGCTAATACAAAGATTAAAAGCAAAATAAAATTAATAAAACCGGTCACGTGTTAGACCGGTTTTTTAATTTCAAAAATATATTGCGGTTTACGCGTAAAATACCAATTTTCTTTCCAACCGCAGTCCGAAGCGAGCGCGTCGTAGGCAGTCATTTTGTGTTTTAGAGCTTCGGCAATTTTCACCATCCGAACATAATCAATCAAATTCTTTTCCGAGTCCGGTTTGGTAGTGGCTTTGAAAGAGTAGTAAGTATTTTTATAAAGAAAAGCCAGTGAAATGGCAATTTTTTCACCTTGGCAGACAAAAGTGGTAAGCAAGTGCTGAAAAGGGAGTTTTATCAAATCACGGTAAATCTCTTGGCGGTGCGGGTAGAGAAATGTCGACTTATCCTCAAAGTTGGCCAAATTATATTGTATCAACATTTCCAAATCCGCTTCGTTATTTTGTTCAATAGTAATATCAAGCTCTTTAACTTTTTTTATTCGTTTATTGAACTTCTTTTTTGTTTCGCCATGGTAGTATTTTTCAATATAGTCTTTACTCTTGTGAAATTCACCAAGCGGAAGCAGGTATTTGTAGTCTATGATTGGTAGTGACGTAATAAAAGTATCAGTGCCGGTAATAAATTCTAATTTTGCCGGTTGGGTTACTTGTTTAAAAAATTCCGGAATGCAGTTTTCAAAACCGGGACGGATAAAAATACGATTATCTTCAAACCAACTGCCACCAAAAAATTCCAATCTACTTACGTCAGTGTTAAATTGCATTGGCAGGAGGCCAACCGACTGACCGTCTACCGTACCGAGCAGAAAAGAAAGAGGGTAGTTGAAATATTTATAAAAACAGTAGCGCAGTTCCCAAGTATCAAAAAGACTTTCATTGGAACTAAAAAACTCCCACCATTTTTGGGCTTCGACAAGGGTGGTAATGATGGTAAAAGTAATTTTAGTTGTGTTGTTGGTTGTTATATTCATATTGCGGTATTTTTTTCATGCCCCAGCGCTCTTTCCAGCCGTAATCACCGGCCATGGCATCAAAATATTTTAGTTTCATACCCAACGCGTCTTCAACTTTTTTGATGTGTACATATTCGCGCAGGTTTTTGTCCGCCGCTGGGTCAAATCCGCGATTCATCGAATAGCAAGTATCTTTATAGATTAACGCCAAAGTTACGGCTTGTTTTTTTTCATTTACTACAAATGTCAGCAAGTGTGCTTTAAAGGTGTTGTGTGGTTGTAAAAATTCTCTAAAGATATCTTGGTGGTATGGTCGGTCACGGAATGACGAATCAGGAAACATGGCAATGTTAAACTGGAACATCAGTTCAATATCATTCCATTGGTCAGCAAGTATTTCGATTGGCTCTTCGGCAATTTTAGCAATGCGTTTTTTTAATTTTTTCTTGGTTTCTCCGCTATACGTTTGATCAAGATATTCGTCGCTTGTTTGGAAGGTGAGGGGAAGTACAAACTTATGGTCTTGCACCGGTAAGCTTGTAGTGAATGGGTCAGTGCCGGTGATACATTCCAATTTAAGCGTCTTTTTTTGTGCGGTGGCAAAATCGTAGAACTTAGCAATGTATTTTTCGTACCCAGTTTTAACAAATACGCGATTATCTTCCATGTAGCCGCCACGATCGGCCATATAGCTACCAGCAAAGAATTCTAATCCAGGGATCGCGTCATTATATTGTAGTGGTAATAGGCCGACAAGTTGTTTTTCGTCGTAACCGACAATGAAAAACAATTCTTTTTGATGAAATTTGTGGAAGCACATGCGAAAATCCCAGTCATCAAACAAGCTTAAGTTTGGTGAAAGCGCTTTCCAGAATTTTTCGGCTTCAGCGATATCTTTAATAATCTGAAATGATAAAGTTGATGCCATAATTAGTCTAGGTTTTCGTATTTTTTATATCGACGAACCGCCAACCCGATAATTTCTTCGAGTAAATCACCATAACTGAGACCGATAAGTCCGGCCACGCGTGGCATTTCATTATGAAGCGAGAAAATTGGGTTTGGATCAACTTCAATGACATAAGGGTTGTCCTCGGCATCCACGCGTATACCAACCCGACCATAGTCTTGGCAGTGCAAAATATTGTAGGTGTCGAGAGCGATTTCGGTAATGAGCGCTTCAAGCTTGGGACTAATATTTTTTGGCGGACATTGAACGGTAATTTTTTTATAGATAGAATTTTTTCGTTGTTTCCATTTGGCTTCGTAGCTATAAATATGTGGATAGCCTTTGGGCATGCGTTTAAATATCGAGCGAGCGAGTGGGAGTACGCGCACCGTCTCTTTGTCATTGCCAAGAATAGACACATGGTATTCGTCGCCGGGAATATACTCTTCGACGAGTGCCGGACAGTGAAGATCGTTGACGATTAATTTGCGTTGTTTTTCCAATTCCTTCAAGTTTTTGACTACGGATTCTTTTGTGATGCCAATAGAATTATCCACATCTCCCGGTTTCACGATGAGCGGGTAACGCAAATCGCTACTGATTTTGTCGTGTAAGCCATAGGCATAATGCCACTTGGGCGTCGGGATATTATGGAATGACAGTAATTTTTTGAAACGAATTTTATCTTGGCAGAGGCCGAGGTCGAGTGAGCGTGACCCGGTGTAGGGAATGCCGAGCGCTTCAAGAATAGCGGTAATTTGCGCTTTGGTGCCGGTATGACTATCGATTTGTTCGTAAGCATTGAATACCAGGTCCACATCACTGCGACGCAAATCACTCATCGCTTTTGATACATTGTTAAAATCAAAGAAACGAACGCGGTAGCCACGTTCTCGTAATGTTTTAATAATTGATTCGGTAGAGTGTTGAAGTTCTGACCCCATATTATCCGGTTCGCCATCATGACTACTACCGGTGACACCAATTTGAAGATTACGTTGGTTCTCGAGCGAGATAAGACGCACTTTTTCAAACTTGGCATTTTGGAGGATAAGATTTGTGTTTAGCACCGCCGCCGAAAAACGATCAGCGCGCGCGGTTTTTCCAAGCGAGGATTCGTGATTGAATTTTACCGCTTTGTAGGATATGAGACTAAGGGCTTCTTTCAAATTATCCTTCGCGTCAAGAAGATTATCGCCAGAAACCGTGATCCAACCCATGAGTTCATAGCCATCCGGCGGTAGAAGGATGCTGTCGCCAACTTCTTTATAAATATTTATTTCTTCAAGATATTTTTTTTCTCGCAGATCTTTATTAATATCCAGTTCCGCTAGGATACCGGAAGAATCGGGATATAAATCCCAACCGACGATATATTTTTGTGGGCTTTCCGGTTTTTGATAATCAATATAGTAACCGACGGCAATTTTTACCGCGTTTTCAATTAAATCAACTCCCCAGACACCTTTAATATATGAGTACACATAGTCACCACCCATGCGAAGATTTACTTCAATCGGCACCGGTCCGTTATTTGTGGATTTAGCTTCAAAGTGAATGCAACCATTTTGAATACCCAATTTTTCCAATACTCCTTCCGCCATATGAATGAGGGCTTTTTGATCTTTTGGTGGTAATCCCGAAGGCAGGCTTTGTCCACTGTCGAGAAAAAATTGCCCTTTATTTTTATTGGCGTTATCGGCAATGGAATAAAATTTAATTTTCCCATTTTGGATGAGGATATCGATATCTACTTCATCACCGTCAATGTATTCTTCCACGAATATTTCTATGCCATCGGCCAGCGAAGAAGTTTCCTCGCTAGTCGCGGAAATATTTTCTTTAATGAAATCATAAGTACGAAGCAGTTCATCTTTGTCTACTGCCTTCATAACGTAGGCGCTATCCGCGCCATAGGCTGGCTTTATAACGACCGGAAATTTTAATTCTTTGGCAACTTTGTGAATATCTCGGTGTTCGCGCACCAATCGGTGTTGAGGAAAAGGCAAACCATTTTTCTCACAAAATTCACGAAATAAAAATTTATTGCGCGCTTGCTTGGCAATGGCATAAGGAATGCCGATCAGGTTAAAGCGGTCAACGATTTTGGAAGTGAGCAAAACGTCGTCTTCCCAAAAAGTAAGTACACCATCTATTTTTATTTTTTGGTGGCCTTTAATAAAGGCGTTCACAGCCGAAATAGATTCGTGATGGCTAAAAGTATCGGCGATTATCCATTTATCAACATATGGATCAGCCCAATTTTTTTCTTTATGCAGAACGACAATATAGACGCCTAATTTTTTAAGACGTTGTAAAATAAACTTCTTTTTTATTGGGCCGGTATTGACGAGCAAAATTGTTTTACCTTGAAGTGAAGTGGTGTTTTCCATATAAGCGTATAAATGCTTGAAATCACGTCACTCGCCTACAATGAAAACAAGGTTTTCGCTGTAGGCTCGCTAGCGATTATAAAAAAAGCTGTCATCGAGACAGACTGTTATATTACACTAATAATACCTTCCGGCAATAAGCCGAATGGTAAGCAAAAGGCGTATTTTGACTGATTGTGTGAGCGTTTTTGATACTTTCACAATAGAATAATCTTAGCATACTATGGACTATTTGTCAATGCGTTCAGGGGTGAAATTTTTGGCTAATTATAAAGAAAAAATTACCTATTATGTACCATTGACAATCACTTAAATTTTCACTATAGTACGAAAGAATTAATCATTTAATACTGGTGTATGCTCATGGTGCAACAAATTTTTAATCTCGGTGTTAAGTTAGGCATTATCGCGGATCCGCGGGGGGTCGTCGGTATCAAGAATTATTTGGCGCGAGTCAAAAAAGATTATGAAGCCTTGAAACCAGAAGATAAAAAATATTTTAATACCGATAATTTAACCAACCCATTTCCGGATAGTGGTATTCATTTTGATGATAAAAAAACGAGCGTCAAGCGTCTTCTCGCCGGTATTGATATCTCCGGTTCGGAGATCTTACTCGCTAGCCAGCTTGGCGAACGAGGCAAAAAGATTGATCTTGTTATTGCGCACCACCCAGAGGGTAAGGCTTTAGGAAATCTTCATGAAGTGATGGAAATGGGAGTGGATATGGGGATTGCTTTGGGTTTACCAATTCATTTGGCGGAAAAAATTATGGAGGAACGCATGCGTGATGTCTCGCGCAGTCTCCACGGTATAAATCTCTATCAGGTCGTCAACATGGCGGAACATCTGGGCATCAATTTTATTAACACCCATACCATTACCGACAATTTGGTTCATACGTTTATTGCCAATCTTATTGCCAAACGCAAACCTACGACCGTGGGTGATGTACTTGATCTATTGATGGAAATTCCGGAATATCAAGAAGCGCGTCGCTTGGGTTTTGGTCCCATTCTTTTTGCTGGCAGTCCGAAGCATCGTCTCGGTAAATTTATGATTGAAATGACCGGCGGCACCGAACCATCGCCAAAGATTTATCCGGAACTCTCTCGGAGCGGTATCAGTACGATTATTGGTATGCATATGCGCAAAGAAACGCTGGATAAATCCAATGAAGTTCAGTTGAACGTTATTATCGCCGGCCACATGTCTTCGGATTCGCTCGGTATGAATTTGTTTCTTGATGAATTGGAGAAAAAAGGGATCGAGATAGTTCCCTGCGGCGGTCTTATCCGCGTGAGTCGCAATAAAAAGAAAAAATAATTTTTCATTGTCATCTCGAGGGGATTCACCCCGAGAGATCTCTGGCTCACCGCGATGCCCTCGCCGGGCTGGCGATACTTTTTCATAGAAAAAAGTATCCAAAAACTATTGGGGGTCCAGAACCACTCGCGTGGCTCGGGCTAGCCCCCCAAACCCCCGACAGACAATTAGGGTAATTGGTTTTAAGTGTTATAATGTTTCTATTATGATTGCACTCATACAAGGGAAAATTTTGAGCAAAACTGACAAAACCATGGTTATTATGACCGCTGGTGGTGTTGGTTATAAAGTGATGGCGAGTCCATCGGTTTTGGGTATGGCAGTAGTGGGTAGTGATATTACACTGGATACCTATTTGTCGGTAAAAGAGGATGCATTGGACTTGTTTGGGTTTGGGAGTGTTGCGGAAAAAGAGTTGTTTAAAAATTTTCTTACCGTGTCTGGGGTGGGTCCGAAAACCGCTTTGCATCTTTTGAGTATTGGCAGTGTCGAAGAAATTACGCTCGCCATTGGTCGGGGTGATTTGGAATATCTCACGAAGGTGAGTGGTGTGGGTAAAAAGACTGCGGAACGTTTAATTGTTGAATTGAAATCAAAAGTGGCAAAGGGCATGAGTGACGCCGGGGTGGTTATTAAAAATGACGCTCTGAGCGATGTGATTGACGCACTCATAACACTGGGATATTCGGTACTCGAAGCGCGCGATGTGGTGAAAGCGATTGATCCGAAGGGGAAGAATAGCGAGCAATTGTTGCGGGAGGCTCTGAAGAGTATAAGGTAATACTAAGAATAAAAAAGCCATCATTTAGATGGCTTTTTTGATTTACTACAAATACTATTTCATCTTATCACGCAACATTTTTTCTACAACCAATGGATCCGCGCTTCCCGCCGTCGCCTTCATTGCCATCCCAATAAGAAATTTAATCAATGGTTCTTTACCAGCTTTAAAAGCCGCCACTTGATTTGGATTATTTTTTATTACTTCATCAACAACCGAAATTAATTTATTCGGATCACTAATTTGTCCGTAGCCTTTTTCATCCATGATATGTGTCGGGTCCATATCGACACCGGAATCAATCATGTCAAAAAGAATTTTTTGCGCGTTGGTGGAGTTTACGCGGTTGGCATATACCAGAGCGACAAGTTCCGCGAAATTTTCTGGTTTCACTTTTAAATCTTCAAAAGTAATTTTGCGGTCATTGAGCGCGCCATTCAGTTTGCTGGTTAGCCAGCCACCAGCGAGGCGTGCCAGTCCTTGGGCTGGTTTGCATACCAGATTTTGTTCGGTAGCATCTTTTCTGATTAAACAATTTTCAGTTTCCGGTAAATTATGTAGCCAATCATGTAATTCACTCATCACCGCCTCGGTAAAACCCGCCCATTTTTTATCGCTCGAAAGCATGAGCGCATCAGCATAGGAAAAGCCAAATTCATTGTGAAAACGCAGGCGTTTGGTGAGCGGTAATTCCGGCATTGATACAACACCCGCCACCGTAATCGGATGGAAAGGTGGAATATCCGGTTCGGGGAAGTAGCGATAATCGGCGGATGTTTCTTTGAAGCGTTGATGGACGGTCGCTTGTGCACCATCATCCCAACCGCGGGTTTCCTGACGCCAACTTTCACCTTTTTCCAACATTTCAGTTTGACGTTTGATTTCAAAATCAATTGCTTTTTCCACTGCGCGAAAAGAGTTGATATTTTTACATTCTACTTTAGAGTTTAGTTTACAACCAGGAAGCGCGTTCACCAAACCGTTCACAATAGAAAAATTTCCATCTTCTTGCAGTGAAATATTGGCCTCACAACGCATTTGTCCTTTTTCCATATCCGCATCGGACACGCCGAGAGAACGGAAAATCATTTGCAGTTCTTGACAATAATTTTTGGCTTCCGTACCACTTTGAATATCGGGGTCAGAAACAATTTCGACGAGTGGTACACCAGCGCGATTAAAATCGACCAGCGTATTACCACTGGTGTCGTGGTTCAGTTTCGCAGTGTCTTCTTCCAGATGCACTCGGGTAATGCCAATGATGGCACGGTCACGATGGTTCGTTTCGCCATTGACCATATTGAACATTAATTCAATTTTACCATGTTCCGCCACTGGTTGTTCGTATTGGGAAATTTGGTAAGCTTTCGGTAAATCGGGATAGAAATAATGCTTACGATCAAATTTTGATAGTTCGTTGATGGTACAACCAAGCGCGGTCGCAATTTTGACCGTGTCGACAATGGCTTGCTTATTTGGTACTGGCAAAGTCCCGGGATGAGCCAGACATACGGGGCAAATATTGACATTAGGTGTGTCAATGAATGGATTGTTCGCGCAACCACAAAACATCTTAGAATTAGTTTTTAATTCAACATGGATTTCAAGGCCGATGATGGGGGTATATTTGGGCATAGTATTACAAGATACACGATACATGGAAAACGATACAAATGTATCGTATTATGTGTCTCCTGTATCGTGTCCTCTAGATTATCATTGTGAGTGAAATTTGGCAATAAAAAACCCGCCAAGGTGGCAGGGTTTTGAAGATGTTGAAATTAAACTATTGCGGGAGGCTCGGTAGGCGCTGAGACGAGTGGGTTTGTTTGTAGACTATTAAAGAGATGGGCAATGGCGAGAGTAGTAAGTGGAATAGCCAGCGAGCTTACAAGAACACTCGCTATATTATTGATAAGCGCAAGCGACTCTTCACCCAGTGGCAGAATATTGACAATCGCGCCAAAAATGGCATAAATAATGCCAATTACTAAGCCAAAAACAAAACCCGGTGCTAATAGTCTCCACCAGGTAGCCCACCAGCGTCCTTTTACCAGTAGTTTGCTGGCACCAAGAGCGCTCCAACCACGTTTACCATCAAGGATAACAAAGTAGAGGGCAAAGTAAAACCAAATACTAAATATAATACCGGGTATAAATATGAGTAATAATCCCAAGATTATTAAAACACCGGCAAATAGCGAAGTGTAAAAACTCGGCCAGATAAATTTAACGGTAGTAGAATAGTTTTCTTTCCAAGTGGTGAGTTGTCCGGTGCGAATAAAGTGTCCGACAGCACTGATGATGGCGAGCGAGCTCCAGTAGCCTATGATTGCTCCGGCAACAATAAAAATAAATACTATTATATTGGTAATAATTCCGGCGCCGGGAAATAGGGATTCAATGTACATACCAACTGATCCTGAAAGTACTACGAGTAGTGAGGGGGCGATAAGTAGTAAAGAAAAAACCGACCATTCATGCCAATGTTCAGTATAATCGTGCCAACTTTTTTTGATAATTTCACCAGCGCTCAAGAGCATAAGGTTATTTTAAATTTAAAAGATGTTGTAAAAGCGTAGTAGCTTGCGATTTGATTATATCAATTTCCGCTTCTGCCGGCAAATAATGTACCACGGTGTCGTGAGCGGTAAAAATCTGCGCATACTCCGGAGAATAAAAAAGTGTCGCCGCTTTGGTTTGGAAATCAAGTTTCTCAAAAATAACATTGTCTTGTTTCTCACTGCGTTTACCAAGCCGCGCCAGCGCTTTCTTGGCTTCAATTTGCGCAATGACGAGATGGGTAGGGGAATGTTCGAGCGCTTGGGCATTGCCCGGAAGTTCACTCAAAAATTTCAGGCTCAAGTTACCGGAAATCGCTTGGTAACATAGTGAGGTGCTAATGCCACGATCTTGAATTACGCACTGGCCAGCCGCGAGCGCGGGTAAAACTACTTTACGATATAATATCAGTCGGTCGAGTGAAAAAGCCTCAGCAATCGCTTGTTCGGAATAATTGGTGCCGTTGCGTGTGAGTTCTTCGCGAATTACTTTACCGACTCCAACAAAACTAGGTTCGCTCGTAAAAATAAAATCATACGATTTTATTTCCTCTCGTTCAGGATATTTGCCATTCTTCAACCAGTATTCTTTCAAGTCAAAAATAGTGTTTCCTTTAGCAGTCAGATATTCTTTCCAACCTTTTACAATGGTGCTTTTACCACTACCATCGATGCCGTCAATCATGATGAATGTCCCTGATTTCATATCTTTGTATATTTTACAAAGGCAAAACCGTCGTGATTTTCGCGCCACGTTTCTTTCCAGATAGTCGGTTCGATGACCGGGAAAAAAACATCGCCATCTGGCTCTTGATCAACAATAGTTATATACAAAGTATCCACGCGGTTAATCGTTTGTCGATAAATACTTGCACCACCGCAAACAATAACATCTTCAGCTTTTAATTTTTCAAATACTTCATCAAGCGAATGAAAAACCCGCACACCTTCCGGTGCTTTAAAATTTTTGTCGAGAGTTAAAACAACTGTTTTGCGACCAGGAAGTGGTTTGCCAACGTATCCGAGAATAGATTCAAAAGTTGCTTGACCCATCAAACAAGTTTTGCCCATGGTGGTAGTTTTGAAATATTTAAAATCCTCAGGAATATTCCAAGGGATTTTATTCTTTATTCCAATGCAATTATTTTTGGCAACAGCGGCGATAAGAGAAAATGGCATAAAGGGTTATTTTTTTATACTGCAATTGCAAATTCAATTTTTGGAAAGCTTTGATAATTTAGTACTACACTATCTTCTGATCCGTGCCAATCAAAAATTGAAGTAAAGTTATTTGTCTGTACGGTTGGAAGTTTGTAAAGATTAGGGTCGCGAGTTAGTTGTTCTTTGGCTCCTTCAAGATGATTTACATAAATATGAACGTCAGCCAAAAAACCGACCAACTTACCCTCTTGGAGTCCAGTTTCTTTGGCTAAAAGATGAAGAAGTAGAGCATAGCTGGTGATGTTGAAAGGCAGCCCAAGCATAGTATCCACTGAACGCTGGTTCCAGAGTAAGTTCAATTTTCCGTTTATTACTGTCACCTGGTAACCATAATGACATGGTGGTAGGGCCATTTGACTAAGCATGCTTGGATTCCAGGAATTTACAATCATCCGACGGTCATTGGGATTTTTTTTGATTGTTTCCACTAGATTTTTTAATTGGTCAACACCTTGACCGGTATAGTCGGTATCAAAATTTTCATAGGGCGCATTGAAATGACGCCATTGAAAACCATAAATTGGTCCCAAGTCTCTTTCATCAAGCATAATTTTTTTGGCCACTTCGTCGTGTCCGTAAGGGGCTTTTTTTGGATTGGCCCATTCATCCCAAATATGATTTTTTCGATCTTGGAGCCATTTTTTATCGGTGATACCTTTGATGAAAAATTCCAGTTCCGAAGCGACCATTTTGAAAGGAACTTTTTTGGTAGTAAGCATGGGAAAACCAAGTGCCATATCGTGTTCAAACATTGCCCCAGCGACAGCAATGGTATCAACACCAGTACGATTTGGTTTGCGTTCGCCCTTTTCCAAAATTTTCTTCACGATGTCAAGGTATGCTTGCATATTATTAAAATAAATTATAAACCCGTGGAACCAAACCCTCCTCGATTTTTTTCAATCATTGTCTCGACTTCCGTCCACACCGGTTTTTCGATTTTTACGAAAATACCTTGAGCGATACGCTCGGCGCGTTCAATAGTTGTGGGCTCGTTTTTAAAATTAAAAACTTGAATTTTAATTTCATCGTTTTCACCGCAGTAGTCTTGATCGATAATTCCCGCCGTGCAAAAAATGCCTTTTCGTGGGGCGGTACTGCTTCGTTCTTTAATGAAAAGCATGTAGCCTGGAGGTACTTTTATTACCACATTTCCCGGTACGAGTCCGATGGAGTGCGGTGCAACGGTAACCGCTTCACGCGCCACGAAATCAAACGCTACTGCTCCGGTGGTGTGATGCTCTGGCAGTGTAAGTGTTTTATCAATGCGTTTAATTTTGACTTCCATACTTGGTTACGAGTATGTCCAACTGTTGGTTTAAATCATCAAGACTTCCATTGTTGTCGATCCTTTCCGTTGCATGACCGGCCACTTCCGGAATAGTAACTTCGGTTGACCGCTGATGGTCTGCTTTAAACTGATCCATCGTCTTCATGGCATCATCCGGATTTTCACGTCGTTTCTGGATTCTTCCCAGTCTGGTTTCGATATCAGCAAATATTTCAATCAAAACAAAATTCGGTAATTTTTTTAGGAATTCAATATCCGCCATTCGACGGATCCCTTCGACGACTACAACTTCACAATCGGCGTTTTCAACGTCTTTTGCAATTACTTTCGCCATCGTGTCCTCGCCGTAAGTCGCGCGGATGATCTCTGACATCTTAATCATGAAGTCACGTGATTGGGGAAGGTAAATACGGTTAAGAAGATCACGAAGCATGGTAGAAAATCGAAAATTTTTCGCTCTGTATTTATCCTCTAAATATTTAGCCGCTGTTCCTTTGCCGCTTGCTGGTAATCCGGTAAATCCGAGAATAATTTTTTCTGCCATAAATTAAATGATTATTTTTTCTCCCATTCACTTATAAACTGTCGATATTTCACCCCGGCGGCATCAAATAATCTACGTGAAGCTACAAAAGCATCTTTATCATGGTATTTGTCGCTTTCAAAAATCACTTCGGTAATGCCATTTTGGATAATTGTTTTGGCACACTCATTGCACGGAAAAAGTCCACAGTAAAGTTTGCAACCGTGGGTAGATTTATTGGCATTGTAGATCGCATTTTCTTCGGCATGCACGACATAGGCGTACTTGGTGTCGAGTAAACCACCTTCACGATCCCAAGGTAGGGCATCAGCGGCAATCCCGCGCGGCCAGCCATTGTAGCCAAGCCCCACCACTACATTTTGGTTATCGGCCACGAGCGCGCCCACTTGCGTCGATGGATCCTTGGATCGTTCGGCAATAACGTGCGCCATCCGCATGAAGCATTCATCCCACGAAATTGCATTTTGACGAGGTGGTTGCATAAAGTGTCGATTAAACTTTTGGTAGTATAACAGAAGAAGAGTGAGTGTCAAATACAGTTTATGATGGTTTTGGAAATAAATAGTTATCCCTTGACTGTAGTTCAGTTGTGGTATAATATATCCCGTTATAGTTACTTTATTTTAAGCAATAAAAACTTGTTGTTTAGAACGAAGTAAGTTGTTAGTCCAACCAATGAGTGTACGAGGGGTTCATGAAAAACAGAGAAACCCGTTTCACCGTCACGACCATTCCTCTCAGTCTCGCCGCCCTCAGGCTTGTATTTGCGGCTTCCCTCATCGTGAAGAAGCGGCGCGACAAATTGCCGATCACGAAACGTCGGCAACGAGTAGAGCTCGAAGGGGATCTGTTGGCCCTGGCGACCCGGTAGCACTGGTTCGCTAGCGTGAAGTTGGTTGGACAACGAACAAAGTACTAGTCCGCTGCCCAACCACCCTGTTGATAAAATATTGTCGACAGAGTGGTAGCGGACTATAAATTAAAAACCCTCCCGACTAAGTCGGGAGGGTTTTTTGAAGTTTATTTTTTTAGTTCGCCGAGATGCGAATTGCCGGACCCATCGTGGTGCATACCACCAAATTCTTGATGTAAGTACCCTTTGAAGTACCAGGTTTAGCTTTCTTGAGCGCTTCGATGAAAACCGCTAAATTTTCTTTGAGTTGGATTTCAGTAAAACTTACTTTGCCGATTAGTTGGTGAATATTTGAGGTATCATCATTCTTGAAAGTCACTTTACCGCGTTTCAATTCTTCAATCATTTTCTTGAGGTTTGGACCGACAGTTTCCGTCTTAGGATTAGGCATGAGACCTTTTGGACCGAGCACTTTGGCAATCGAAGCCATTTTTGACATCATATCAGGAGTAGTCACCGCGACTTCAAATTCAATCTTACCGGTGTCCTTGATTTTTTTGATTTCTTCTTCGCCGTAAATAAAATCCGCGCCAGCGTCTTTGGCTTCTTTTTCACGTTCGGAAGAGACAAAAGCCGCGACGGTCTTGGTCTTGCCGGTACCGTGTGGCATTACCACCGTGGCGCGCACCTGTTGTTCACCCTTTTTAGGGTCAATGCCAAGGTTGGCATGTACCTCCACGCTAGCGTCAAATTTAACGCCACTGGTTTCTTTTAAAAGCTTTACGGCCTCTTCGAGACTGTAGACCTTGTTCTTGTCGACCAAGGGAATTATTTTTGCCATGCGTTTGGACATACGTTTTGTGTTTAAGTGGTACAAACCCTGAGACTAGGCCCAGGTCCCACATAATTAAAAGTGTCTTCAGTTTACCCGAAGACACTCTTTTTGTCAAGGTTAAGCCTTAGACGTTTTCATCTTTTCTGCGCACGATGCTCCAGTGATACATAAACACCGGAATACCCACGATAATCATCGAAATATCACGGACGAGGCTGTTTTGGCGCTGAGCCGAGCGCGAATCCTCATCGCGTTTTTTCTGTTCATCCGGACTCAAACAACCCGGGTCAGCTTTGACTGAAGTGGTAGTCCCGGCTGGAGTAGCTACCGGGCAAGCGGGATAGTAGCCATAGCTCATGTCGTCGGCTTTCGTAAAGATAAATGCTTTGAGCCCGATATTGATGACATCCGCCGTGGAAAAAATAATCATCATGAGCGCGACGAAAGAAACAAGATATAAATAAATATTTTTTATCACCGAACCACGCGCTGGTTTTGGTGTGGGAGTTGTTGTGTCCATAGAGGTATTAGTTAAGAATAAAATTATTTTTTTATCGTAAACCGATTATTTTTTTTACATCCGCCAAAGTTTTTTCTGCGATTTTTTGAGCTTTTTTAGCGCCGACAACAAGTATTTTATTTAATTTTTCTTCATCATTCAAAAGTTTTGTTCGTTCTTTACGGAAATCAGCAAAGTAACCCGAGATTGCTTCAGCGAGTGATTGTTTCAAATCACCATAGCGAATTGTCCCAGATTTTTCGGCTTCGGCAAATTGATTATATATTTTTGGTTCACTAAATGTTTTGAGAAGTTGGAGTAAATTGGTTACGCCAGGTGCTTCAAAACCTCCTGCCGTCGCCGTCACTGCGCGCTTAAGTTTATCGGTAGTAATATTTGGTTCATCAGCCAATTCTAGAATGTGTCCGCCACCCAGACTTTTACTCATCTTTTTAGTTGGTTCGAGCAAGCTCATGATCTTTGGAAAACTAGTAAGCAATGGTTTTACTTCGCTAAAGTAAACGCCATATCGATTGTTAAACCAGCGGCCAATATCATTGGTTAATTCTAAATGTTGAATTTGATCTTGTCCAACGGGTACCAGTCCGGTGTGGTAGAGCAAAATGTCGGCGGCCATGAGAGTGGGGTAGGTAAGTAATCCGGTATTGATGCTTTTTTCCTGGCGATTGGCCTTATCCTTATACTGCGTCATTCGTTCGAGTTCAGCGACCGGAGTAATGGTGCTGAAAATCCACGCAAGCTCCACATGTTCAGGCACCTGCGATTGAACAAACAAAGTGGTTTTTTTTGGGTCAATTCCCGCCGCCAGAAGTTCGGCTGTGAGCACTAAAATTTGTTTGCGACGTTCATCGGCAGTTTGTAATCCGGTCAGTGAATGCAAATCAGCAATAAAAATATACATTTCGTATTTATCCGAATTCTGCAGTCCCACCCAGTTTTTCACCGCGCCCAAATAGTTTCCAATATGCAGATTCCCCGTTGGTTGAATGCCCGAAACAATAATTGGTTTAGCCATAAATAAGTTATCAAATTATGTGATTAGTGTAGCAGAAATAACGTTTATTGTCACTTTTCCTTTCCGCTGACGCTCTATCACTTTTTTCTTAAAATAATATTTTGCTCCGTTACTTCTTTATAATTAAAGAAGTAACCAAGAAACTTTTGAGGGACGGCAGAACTCGTCGTGCGAACTCCTCAAACAGCTGGCGCCCCTCAAACTCCCATTTTGGGTGGCGACGATTTGTCCAACTGTCTCGGATGGGGGTTTGGGGGCGAGCTTGTTTGAGGAGCCAAGGCGACGAGTTATGAGCCCCCAAAACTTTGGGGTACTTTTGGTTACAAAAGTACCGCCAGCCCGGCGAGGGCTATCAATTTGTGACAAAGATTAATAATGGTACTTCCGTCCTTGATTAATCATGTACGCGCGATAAACCTGTTCCAGAAAAATCACTCTTGTCATTTGATGAGTAAAAGTCAACGGCGAAAGCGACAACGTCGTCTGCGCCTTCATCACCAACGACCGGTCCAACCCAAGCGGTCCGCCGATAATAAATACAATTGAGTTGGCTATCTCATTCCAGTGCGCCAATCGGTTGGCGAAATCAATCGAGCCGTATTGTTTGCCTTTTTCTTCCAGCGCCACAATGTAGCAATCTTTTATTTTCTCCAGTTCCGCCGATATTTTTACCGCCTCTTTCAGACGCACTACTTCCACCGGGTCTTTTTCGGTAAAACTTTCTTCTTTAAGTTCGTGGACAACAATCTTCGCAAACGGTTGCAGGCGTTTCACGTATTCCGCCTCCGCTTCTTGCCAATACTGTTCTTTTAGTTTTCCCAAGCAGATTATATGGATAGTTTTCATAGTTATTATAGGGTACTGGTTTTTCATATTTTGTGCAATGTGCTATGATGTAGTTATCTTATTTAATTCTTTTAATATGAGTGATCACGGACACGGGGGAGGGTCAAAGGCATCCAGCCACGAAAGCGTTACACCAAAACAACCACAACCAGAAAAAACAAACAAAGAACAACGAAAGGTGGTAGTGCCGGAACAGAAGGTGAAATTATCGGCGGATGAAATGTATGATGATCCAGATTTTCGAGTTTTTTTGGCAGAACAAGTAGTTGAAGACGTTAATGATGAAAAGACAATTAAAAAAATGTTTAAGGTTTATGAAACCAAACAGGAAGCGGTCAAACTCCTAACGGGAATTGCCAAGGAAGTGCTCAGCACGGAATTTAAAACCGCCGGCGCCGCTATCGATCGGCAAGATTTTTCAAATATTGCCGTGGGATTAGACAGTCGCTTGGCCGCGGAAAAGGATATTTCAGAAAAGTTAGAACTGGTCAAAACTATCGTTGGTGAAATTAAAATGCACAAGGTCATCGAAGATCACGTACGCGAGCTTCAGGATCAGGCCGCAAAGGAGTTTGAGAGTAAATCTCTGGATGAACTACGGAAAAGGCAGGTATTATTGGATATGGGACGAGGTAGTTTCACCACCAACATAGCGGAACCGATACTGAATAAAGTGGAAGCTTTTAAAAATATATTCACCAAAAAAGGCCGTGAGGAAAATCGTGATAAAAAATTCGCCCAAAAACAGATAACGAAAGAACTTGGCATTGAATCGCAGGATATTGAGGAAGAATTAAAGAAGGTTGGCCAACAAATTGCTATTGCTGAAGACTTGGAAAATTCGTCGCAGATGTTGGGCAATATTCGCGCTAACCTAAAAAATCTTGCCTTGGCAGGAGGTGATGTGCGGGCGGCTCTAAAAGAAGATAGTAAAAAACAGGCCAAAGCTAGTATGGAAGCGGAAGCCGCAAGAGTAAAGAAAAATAAGCCAGACGAACCGCCGACTGATGAAGGCGATGGTAAAAGTGAAGTAGAAACTCCACAAAAAGGTCCAGATGCCACCGCTGGCGCGCCAAAACCTCCCGATGTCGTGCCTTCACCAACACCACCCAAACAACCACCAAAACCAGGTGAAGTCAAACCGGCTATCGATAAATCAGATAAAAAAACTCCGCCCAAATCACCAGATGAAGAACCACCTCAGCTAGAGAACATTTCGAAAGAGGAAGAAGATGGTGGAGAAGATGAAACCTTTCAATTAAATCCTGCAGAAAGATTGGCTAAATTCGAAGCTGATCAATTAATTACGGGTGAATTTGATGAGAGCACATTGGAATCTCTTAAACAAGAAGCAAAAGAATATGCGGAAAAAATTAAAAATGAATTTAAAGACAAAGTAAAAAAATTACTTGATACCAAAATATCGAAAGTCACAAAGTACAGTGTCGTGTTTGGTAAATTGAAGGAACTCGCCAAGCAAAGCGAAGAAGATTATTTATTTATAATCAAAAAAATTGATTATAAAGTAAAAGCTTCTGCAGACAAAGTTCAAAAGATGGATTTGAACCGCATGAAGGTTGGGCTGATTAAATTTTTCGAATCCAACGAAAAAAAGTCGTAATTTTGTAGTATGAAAGATGTCGACGTGTCCGAAAAAAATGCAAAAGTGGATAGTGGTGCCGCTCTTGTCGAAATTATTATGGAAAATTTACGCGTCACTAATGAAATAAACCGAGAATACATAAGTATGTTGGAAAAAGTACTCACTCTTACTACAAATGTAAAAACTGCCGAAGAAAAACTGAATACAAAAGTGAAAATAGGACAAGTGAAAAACATGATAAAGAGAATGTAATAACTATTTATAAAAAAAGATTACCCAAACTAAATGGGTAATTTTTTTTCGCTCAAATTAGCTAAAAATCCACTTGACAAAAGGCGAAAAATGTGCTATACTTATTACATATTAATCAATAATCTCCAACGAATATGAACAAAATCATCGATTTCATCAAAAGTTTGTTTGGTAGTAGTGGCAGTGCTAATTCTATATCCAAGACCATCGCTGGTTCTGTCGGTTCCATGGCCACCGGCATCGCGACCGGTATTGTCATGAAGAAAGTTACCGACAAAATGATGGAAGGTGAACTCAATAAGGCTAAAGCTCAACAAGCCGAAGCGATGAAGGCGGCTGGGATGACGCCATCAGGCCAAAATTTACCAAAATAATTCGTTGTAACAAAAAACTATGTCAAAAGCATTTAAAAACATGGATGGTTTTGCTGCTAGTCAGCTTGATGGCAAAAGAAAAATAACTGGAGAAAATAAAACACTCGGTCTTTCCGATACCGAGATTAAAATGAATGCCGATTCGTTTTCGCAAACATCTGTGGATAAGCGAAATAATGTTATTGATCCAACTGTTCCTACGCCAGAAGAATTAAGACGCAAGGCAAAAAAAGAGGAATTGGCGCGTTTGCAAGCTGAAGCAAATAGTTTGTAATTTTACATCCACTCACTTTTAAACTCCAAAAAGCGGTCTTCACTGATCGCTTTTTTTGTTTCTTCCATGAGCTTGATCATGAAGCGGGTGTTGTGAATGCTCGCGAGACGCATGCCGAGCATTTCGTCGGCAGAAAAAAGATGATGGAGATAACTCCGGGTGTAAGTTTGGCAAGTGTAACAGTCGCACCAGGTGTCGATTGGTTTGGTGTCATTTATAAATTGAGCGTTTTTAATATTTAGACGATGTTTACTCCCACCACCCCTAGCCCCTCCTCGGGCAGGAGGGGAAATAATATCACGAAAAAAAAGCATACCGTGGCGTGCCAAGCGAGTCGGAGCGACACAATCGAACATATCAGCGCCGTGTTCTACCGCAACCAGTAAATCGGTCGGATTAAGACCGAGACCCATGGTATAACGTGGTTTGTTTTCCGGAATGTGCGGCAGAACCCAGTCGAGAATGTTTGCGGTTGCTTCCATATTGTAGCCAATTGATTCACCGCCAATCGCGACACCATCAAAATCAAGTGAAGCAATGTATTTTGCCGAAGTTTCGCGCAGTTCTTTACGGCCAGCTCCTTGAATAATGCCAAATAAAAATTGACGGTAACCATGATAGGAAGTATTTTTTAAATGTGCCTCCAGACTGCGCTTGGCCCAACGATGAGTACGTTCCATCGCTTCGGTGACATATTTCACTTCCGCATCATCGGGCGTGCATTCATCAAAGGCCATGATTATGTCTGCGCCAAGTTTGTGCTCAATATCAATCGCGACTTCCGGAGTGAAGGTGTGTGACGAGCCATCTATATGGCTACGAAAAGTGACGCCGTCCTCGGTGATTTTTACGAGCGAACCTTGGTCGCCGGCTTTCTTTTTTTCTTTTTGCAAACCCAGACTGAACACTTGAAAACCACCACTATCCGTCAAAATTGGTTTATTCCAATGCATGAATTTATGTAGTCCACCTTGCGCCGCAATCACTTCTTCACCCGGGCGCAGGTGGAGGTGGTAGGTGTTGCTCAGAATGATTTGCGCTTTAGTTTTTTCCACATCATCCGCGTCCAGAGTTTTGACTGTCGCCTGAGTACCAACCGGCATAAAAATTGGCGTCTCAATAACGCCATGGTCAGTGGTAATTTTGCCCAAACGGGCGGCGGAATTTTTATCAGTTTTCAGGAGTTCAAAAAATGGCATAGTATTTAATTGAATTAAATCAGTATAGTTGATTTTCTTGGAATAAGCAAGGTATAATGTAGCGACTAGTTATTTGGCCTAAATATTTTTGGTATGAGTGAACAATTGTCAACCGCGGAAAAATTATTTGAAAAACCCATTGATGATATTACAAAAACTTCTTGGGGTGATCTTACGGAGTTGTATAATGAAGACGGGCAAAGAGCCGTAGAAGATGGTTTAGTAGCCGTAGAACGAGATGTGAATGGCAAAATCACGAAAGCTGTTATAACACTACTTGGTCAAGAGTCGTTGCGTGACAGAGCAATACTCGAAGAAAAAGATCGTTTGGCTATCAAAGAATCAAAGCAGGGTAATATTGATACTATAATGCACAAAAAAAGAAGTAAGGTATGATCGATTTCCGCAAAGAATTGAACGACGAACAATTTGACGTAGTTGAACACGGCGAGGGGCCGTGTTTGGTTTTGGCTGGGGCGGGGAGTGGTAAGACACGGACGATTACTTATCGGGTGGCTTATCTGCTTGAAAAAGGCGTGGCGCCAGAAAATATTTTGTTAGTTACTTTCACCAACAAAGCGGCAGCGGAAATGAAGCTACGCGTGCAACAGCTCACTGGCATGACCAACTCTCTTCCTTGGTCGGGAACTTTTCATCACATTGCATATCGCATTCTTCGACAGTTTGCTCCATCACTTGGCTACGGCGGTAACTTTACCGTGCTCGACAGTGACGATAGCGAAACCCTGATAAAACTGAGTATTAAAGAAATAAATAATATCAATGATGAAAGTCGGAAGTTTCCCTCGGCGCGCGTGGTGCAATCGATCATTAGTTATGCGCGCAATGCCGATCGACCACTCGCCGAAATTATTGAAAATCGTTTTACTCAGTGGATTATTTTTACCGAGATGTTACTCAACATTGCCTCGGATTATACTAAACGAAAAAAAGAAGCCAACGTCATGGATTTCGATGATTTACTCGTTAATTTTTTGACGATTTTAAATGATCCACGCCTGTCGAAAAAATTTGCGGAACAATTTCAATATGTGCTCGTGGATGAGTATCAGGACACCAACCGTATTCAAGCGTCTATCATTCGTAAGCTCGGTTCAGTACATCATAATGTGTTGGTAGTGGGTGACGACGCGCAGAGTATTTATTCTTTCCGCGCGGCCGATATCGAAAATATTTTAGGGTTTGAAAAAGAATATCCGGGTGCTAAAGTATTTCGACTGGAAACCAACTACCGTTCGAGTGAAGAAATTTTGGAGGTGGCCAACAGTGTCATCGCCAACAATCGCGATCAGTATAAAAAGAATCTCAAGACAATTTTGCACGGTGTGAAACCGGGATTATTTCCCCAGCTTGACCAATTGGCCGAGGCGGGATTTATTGTTGGTACTATTGAAACACTTTTTAAAGAAGGGGTACCGCCAAATGAGATCTCCGTGCTTTTTCGCGCTTCACATCATACCCAAATGCTTGAAGTTGAATTAGTGAAGCGGGGGATCGCCTATGATTATCGCGGCGGAATGCGTTTTTTTGAACGTAGTCATATTAAAGATATTTTAGCGTATTTGCGTATTTTAAATAATATTTCGGATACCACTGCGTGGCTCCGAGTACTTCTTCACGAAGAAGGTATTGGCCCGGCCGGCGCCGAGCGAGTGGTTGATAGTTTACGCGGCATTGCTAGTCTTACCGACGTGCCTGGCATTGGTCGGCAGATGCTCAGTGGCAAAGCGCTCCGCGGTTGGGAGAATTTTGCCAACATTTGGGAAAAACTTATCGCCGCGCCACAGAACGCACCGACAACACTTATCGAGGTGCTTACTTCTTCAAGCTACCGGGCATATTTGGAAACGGAGTTTATCGACAGCAAGGAACGTCTGCAGGATATTGAGCAGTTTGCGTCATATGCCGAACGCTACAATTCGCTGGAACAATTTTTGGCGGATACCACTTTGCAAGAGTCATATAATTTAGTCTCCAATGGGTCGGGAGAAAAACCAAAAGAAAAAATTATTTTATCTACCATTCACCAGGCCAAAGGACTGGAGTGGACAGCGGTGTTCATGCTTAATTTGTCGAGTGGCGGTTTTCCGAGTGATCGCGCGATGCGCGAGGATAAAGGTATCGAAGAAGAGCGCCGGTTATTTTATGTCGCCATCACGCGGGCGAAAAAGTATCTGTATTTTACTTATCCGCTCGCGGGCGGTAGCTACGGAGATTTTCTGTCCGGTCCGAGTATGTTTTTGGGGGAAATTGATTCAGATCTACTCGATGATCATTCATTACTTTCGACCAATAGCACGGTTTTTGATGATGAGGCGGCGGATGTGCATTATATCGATGAAGACAAGCCGGTGAAAATACGGCCGGGTAGTTTTTTGAAGGATATTTCGGATTTGTAGACCGATAGTTTGCATAGAAAATAGGAAAGTAGTATACTGCACTATAATTATGATTTTTAGAATAGTCGCTGTCTCTATGACTATAGAAAATTTTTTTAAAACGTTTCAAAATAAAGAAGTAAAATCACAAGCCGGATTTACTTTGTTGGAAATCCTTCTTGTTGTCGCCATGATCGCTATTCTAGCCGGCATTGTTATTGTAGCCATTAATCCAAATAAACAACTCGCTGAAGCGAGAAATGCTCAGCGACGCTCCGATATTAATACTATTTTGAATGCCGTTTATCAGTACGCGATTGATCACAATGGTTCATTTCCAGGAGATCTTACGTCAACCCTTACAGAAATTTGTCAGTCGCCCACTATTTTTGATTGCACCGGTAAGATTGATTTAAGCGCCTTAGTTCTTAATGAAAAGTACCTCACCAGAATACCGAATGATCCGGTGGCTTTCTGTACCAATGCCGTTGGTACTTGTTATCAGATACTTCAATCGGCTAATGATCGCATAACCGTCACCGCCCCATGGGGGGAGTTGGGCGCTACGATTAGCGTAACCAGATAATTGTTGTTAGTTAGTTTTAGTAATCAATTTTTTCCGTATGCAATTAAGACACCAGCAGTGGTGTCTTTTGTATTTTATAGACTATTGCTTAAAAATCGGCCACTTCTTGCCACGAGCTAATGCCGACGGTCGGAGTAGTGGTGGTAATGATAATTTGGATCTTTCTGACTGCTGTCCCGACCATCCCCAAAGCGGAAAGAAGTCCGGTACCATCGGACTGGGAATTGGAGGTGTAATTACAATTGCCATTTTCCAAGCGTAGTATATCGTTATTAGTCAGAGAACCGGTTTCTTTGATTTTCTGTAATGCCGATTCGGCGCAAGCGTTGGCCAGGGCTCGCGCTTGAGCGGATTGTTCGACAACCGCGCTGGTGCGTGTAGCCGAAACACCAACCAACAATAAGGTGGTTGTAATGAGGGCGCCGAATGCTCCCAAGATAATTACATTGGTGAGAGCGATAAATCCCGCTGAAGGATTAGCGGATGGTAGCGGAGCCATAAAAAGTTTGTTGATAGGCATATTGGTAACCTTTTTGCGCGTTGGTCGTGGTAAGCGTAAATTGAATTCGCACCGTGCCGGTGGTATTATTTTGTCCAAGATTTTGAAATCGCAGATCACTCATGGCGACGTAGGGAGATGTGAGTCGAGTGGTTTCTTTCAAGCCAATCGTGCTTTCAAGTGCGCCGTTCACCAGATTAAAAATCGTTGGATTGGTGTCGGTCGAGGGTGTGATGAGTGAAAGATTGTTAGTGTTGGAATTGCCTGGTGAAAGATTATTTAAACCGTTGGCGTTACGAATTGTTTGCGTGACAATTCGCAGTACTAAACTGCCTTGTTCTTCAACTTCGGCGATGGCTTCTTGTTTAAGTTTGGCTTCGAGAACTAGGGAGAATAAAATTGATGTCGCAAAGAGCGCAAAAACCGCCAGGGAAATATAGAGTATTACTTCGAGAAGAGTGAAGCCTTTTGTAGCGCGTTTGGTAATAAGTAATTTCATTTCCAATGGGTCAGGTATGTAGTAAGAGTTACCGAACTTGTTCGTCCGATCGTCCATTGCCAAGTGACGGTAGAAGTGATTTGCATTGTATTTTCGGAAAGGGTGGTGATAGTAAGTTGTCGAGAAAAAATCCCGGTAGTATCGGGCGCGGAACCAAGCGTCCAATGGTTATCAGTAATCGCCAGTCCATAAGTACCCGGCGTGAGGTTGGTGTAATTGGCGTCACGTAGGTTGCGTACGGCTTCCAAACCTTCTTCGGCTAGGGCAGTTGCTCGCCCACGAGCGCCGGAGAGTACCACTGCTTCTTCTCCATAGAGTGGAGCGCCAACGAGCACTCCAATCAGCAGGCTAAAAATAGCAATAGCGAGCAAAACCTCAAGCAAACTAAACCCCCGGTTGGTTGATGGTTTGTTGGGTTGATTAAAAACTAACCAACCCGCTTTGATTAATTGTAATGGTTTTCTGGACATCGTTATTGGGGTTGGTGAGGAAAATAGAACCCGCGGTAGTCGGTTCGCCGGTTAATTTTTTGAACGTGATAGTAGTAAGTCCGGTATAGGTAATGGTATCAGGAACAGCGTCGGTTTCATCATACTCAGTCACTCGGTTGCCATTTGTATCGATGGCGTAGAGCGTGACATTGCTAGTTTCCAAAGTTACTCCCCAGCTATAATCATGTTCACCACTCATAGCCAAGGTTTGCGCGCGACGTAGGCTAGATACGACATACAGCGCCACCGTATCGAGATCATTTTTTGGTTTCAATTGAAAATAAATCGGAAGAGACAATCCAGCTAGTATTGCTACGATCGCTAGTGTTAGTAAAATTTCAATCAAGGTAAAACCTGCTCCTTTTGGAGCGCTTGGACGGTTATTTAACTTGAGCATATTTTCCAAAAATCCAACCAGTGGTGCCGCTGGTAAAAATAATTTTATACCAACCGGCCTGGCTTTGTTCGTAGGGATAAATTTCTCCCGGCTTAACCTGTGAAATAATTTTTCCGGTTTGGGTTGATAGCAGATCTCGAACATTCACATATCCAAGATCTGTTGGTAAAACCACTAACGTTGGATTTGTTTGTGGTGTTGAAGTTAGGGTATTAGCAGTGGTGGTGGAAGATAAAGATGATGGATGTGTTGGATTGTTCAATGTGGTAGAAGTAACGCTCCGAATTGGGGTGCTTAATTTTTGTGGAACGCCACTCGGTGTTGTTTGTTGGTCGAATCCGCCAATGAGATTGTATATCGGAAGGAAAACCGCGAGTGCCACCCCCATTACTCCGAACCAAACAAAAATTAATAAGAGCGGTTCAAGCAGAGTAGACAAATTTTTTGTCGTTATCTCGGTTTTTGCGGAAAATGTTTGGCCAATGTGTAGGAAGGTCTCGGCAATCGTACCGGATTGTTCGCCGGCGGAAATCATTCCTTGTACCGGTATGGGGATATACCGATTGCTATGCGGATAAGAAGCCAGACTGTCTTGGATACTAACACCTTCTTCAAGTTCTGTTTGCAAATGAAGGTATATTTTGCGATAGGCCGGGAAAAAGGTTGCCTCCACCAGTGAATTAACGGCGGTGGTAATAGGTATGCCGGCGCTCAGGAGTGTTCCTAGTAGATAACCAAAACGGGACAATTCTAATTCTTGCAGGAGTTTTTTGATTCCGGGAATACGAAAAAGAAGCGCTTGTCCGATGAATTTGGTGGTGGGAAAGAAAAATATGAGATACAGTAAGGCTATGGTTGATAGTAATAATGTAGGTACTGCCACTGCGCCATGTTTACCGAGCCACTGGCCGGAATTGATGAGGACTTGAGTGATCCAGGGTAATTTAACGTGAAGACTATTAAAAACTGTAGCTAAACGTGGGAGAATAAACCAAGCTACACCAGTACCGATTATTAAGGTAAAAGAAAAAACAAAAATAGGATACATCATCGCCGATCGAACTTGAGAACGGAAAGCGCGATCCCGTTCATCTTGTAAGGCTACTATTTTAAGATTTTCAATCAATTTTCCACTTTCTTCGCCAATGTGGATAAGAGCAATCATGTAGGGCGGAAACAAGCGACTACCATCGAGCGCTTGCGAGAGGGATGATCCGTTTTCGATTTCGTGGATGGTATCGTCTAGGATTTGACGCATGATTTTGGATCGGACATCCGACTTGAGTAGGGTTAAGGCAGAAAGGACGTCCAGTCCCGCTCCAATAAGTAAACTTAAATTTTCAATGATGTAATCTTTCTCTTTACCCAAACCAAAAACCAGTTGGTGGGACTTTCTTTTTTTGGGTGGTATTGGTGACAGTGGGGGAGACACCTCTTTCATAGCAATTATTTAGAATCTGGTGGAGTGGCAACACGAAGTAATTCATCAAGTGAGGTAATTCCACTTTGTACTTTTTCGATGCCGTCCGCAAACAAATATTGGGAGCCTTGTTTTCTGGCTAGATCCCAAATTTGTTTGGTGGAGGGATGACTTAAAACAAGTGTTTTCATTTCCGGTGTCATGGTAATCATTTCAAATAGGGCTATTTGACCGGTATAGCCGGTGTGGTGGCAGGTTTCACAACCCTTGCTTTCGTAAAGGGTAGTTATTTTGGCAGTAAAAAGATGGCTGACGGTCGGAAAACGTTTGGCCATTCCGGCTTTTGTGAGAGATAGGCTATAGCGGCATTGTTCGCAAATTCGACGTACCAAACGTTGAGCGATAATGAGCTCCATGGTGGAGGCTAACAAAAACGGTTCCACTCCCATGTCGAGCAGTCGTGGCAAAGCGGTAGCCGCGTCGTTGGCGTGAAATGTGGAGAGTAAGAGATGACCGGTGAGCGCCGCGTTGACGGCAATTTCCGCCGTTTCATGATCACGAATTTCACCAACCAGAATAATATCCGGATCCTGACGAACAATCGAGCGTAATCCACGAACAAAGGTGAGATCAGTGGCACTGTTAACCTGAATTTGATTCACTCCCACGATTTTGTATTCGACGGGGTCTTCGATAGTAGTAATATTAATGTCCGGATTGTTAAGAATTTTTAGGAGCGCGTAGAGTGTGGTGGTTTTTCCGGAGCCGGTAGGACCCACGACGAGAATCATTCCGAAGGGTTTGTTGGCCGCCGCTCGCAGTAGAGTTTCATGGTGAGAAGACAATCCAATATCATGCAGACTAAAGGTGCGGAGATACGAACCAAGGAGACGGACTACGATTTTTTCGCCTTCCAGAATGGGAATAATTGAAATACGCAAATCAATGCGACGGTTATTTTTTTCGTAGTGCATCGCTCCGTCTTGTGGATTGTGGTGCTCATCAATGCGCAGATGCGCCAAAACCTTCACTCGGTTCACGATGTTGTCATAGTACTGTTTGGGAATGCGACCGGCTTCATGCAGAATACCATCCACGCGAAAACGTACTTCCACTATTTTTTCTTGGGGTTCAAAGTGAATATCCGAAGCATGAAACAGTACGGCATCCGCGATAATTTCTTCGATTATTTCCGGCGCCACTTTGCGTTGCGCCGTGATAATAGCGCTAAAACGCGTTTCGAGTGTTTTACGATAGTGTAGGAAAGTCGTTTCGATATCTTCCGTGGAAGCAAAATTAAAAATAATTTTTTGCGTTGGAAAAATGGTTTTTATTTGTGCTTCCAGGTCTTTTTGTTTAGGGTCATCAGTAGCAATCGTGACGCTCTTTTGGTTTGCATCCACAACGACAATATGAAGATTTTTGGCCACCGCTTCGGGAATCTTTTTAACTTGTTCTTGTGATGGCGGTTCTTTTACCAAATTGATGTAATCGACATCGTATGATTCCGCGGTGGCTTGGGCTAACAATTCGACTGTAATCAGACCCTCATTAATAAGAGTATCTTTAAGGCTCATTTGGTGTGCTTTAGCGGTTTTTTCCACTCGGATCATTTCTTCAACACTAACATAATTTTGTTTGATTAGCAGGTCTTTGAGTTGTTGTTCGTCCATATTATTGAAAACTTAAATATTGCAGACGATTTTTATTTGATTAACAATATCTTGTAATGAAGTTTTGGCTTTATCGAAATAAGCCAGCGCGCCCAGGGCCTTCGCTCGTTCCATATCTTCCGGTTGTGCCAGATTGGAAAACATCATGACCGGTATTTTTAAATCAGCGGCTTTAATTTTCTCCAGGACTTCAAAGCCGTTAAATTTTGGCATAATAATATCAAGCAAACATAGGTTGTAGTGATTTTTGGAGAGGTAGTTCCAGGCCTCAGCGCCATCGTGAGCAACGGTAACATGAACACCCGCTCGTTCCAGTTTTAATGTTACTATTTTTTGTAGGGCCGGTTCATCTTCGGCCAAGAGAATACGACAATCATTCTTTTCAATTTTGGTACGACGATTCATATCGGGATGTTAAATTAATGACTAGCAAATAGTATAGCATATTCTTACTATCAAAACAATTTTGTTGATATGTATAGAGTGCTTGACAAATACACAGCCCTATCGTATACTCTTCACCAGAACGTTGAACTAAAAACTCGTGGCTGAGCAATTTCGTTCAGCTTTTTATTTTCAAATTTAAAAATCATTGTACAGTTATGCCAACATTAAATCAGCTTGTTCGCAAGCCTCGTAAGTCGAATACGCGCAAGTCGAAGACTCCGGCGTTGCAATTCACCGTGGATAATTTACACCGTCGCACTACCATCTTCCAAAAAGGTAGTGGTTTTAAGCGTGGTGTCTGCACCAAGGTATACACCACCACCCCAAGAAAACCAAACTCCGCTTTGCGCAAGGTCGCCAAAGTTCGTTTGAGCAATGGCATGGAAGTAATCGCCTACATTCCTGGTGAAGGGCACACCCTACAAGAGCACTCCATCGTCCTTATTCGCGGTGGTCGTGTGAAAGACTTGCCTGGTGTGCGTTACCACATTGTTCGTGGTATCTATGATACACAAGGTATCGCTACTCGTCGTCGTGGCCGCAGTCTTTATGGCAGTAAGCGTCCAAAGGCAGCCAAGAAATAAACTTAAACTATCTTTCTTAAATATATATGCGCGGTAAACCAGCAAAAGTTCGAGTGATTCCTCCGGATCCAAAATTCGGAAATCCACTCGTCGCTAAATTCATCAACCATGTTATGCGACGCGGTAAGAAAAGCGTTGCCCAAAAAATCGTCTATTCCGCTCTTGAAGCAATCGGTGTAAGCGCAAAGCGCGATGGCGTGAAAGTTTTTGAAGACGCCCTCCACAATGTCCAACCCCAACTCGAAATCCGTACTCGCCGTGTTGGTGGTGCCAACTATCAGGTGCCAATGCCCGTACGTGGTGAACGCCAGAACGCTCTCGCCTTCCGCTGGATTGTGGGTGCCGCGCGAGCTAAAAAAGGTCAAGAAATGGCAGTCAAATTGGCCACCGTACTTCTCGAAGCTAGTCAGGGTCTCGGCGACGCCATCAAAAAACGTGATGATGTGCACCGTATGGCTGAAGCCAACAAGGCTTTTGCGCACTTCGCCCGCTTTAGTAAATAATTTTTTAAATCAATTAATACTGTCATCTTGAGGGGATTCACCCCGAAAGATCTCTGGCTCACCCGTCAATGGTTGGTAAGCCAGAGATCCTTCACTTCGTTCAGGATGACAATCGAATACTATGCCTCGTGAATATTCCTTAGAAAAAACCCGCAATATCGGTATCATGGCGCACATCGATGCCGGTAAAACCACCACTTCGGAGCGCGTTCTCTTCTATACCGGTAAGAAACACAAAATCGGTGAAGTGCACGAGGGTGAAGCAACCATGGACTGGATGGAACAAGAAAAAGAACGTGGTATCACCATCACTTCGGCCGCTACCACTTGTTTTTGGCATGGTCATCGCATCAACCTCATCGATACGCCAGGCCACGTCGACTTTACTGTCGAAGTAGAGCGCAGTTTGCGTGTTCTCGATGGCGCAGTGGCAGTATTTGACGCTTCTCAAGGCGTGGAACCACAATCTGAAACTGTTTGGCACCAAGCCGACAAGTACAACGTGCCACGTGTTGCTTTTATAAACAAAATGGACAAGATGGGTGCCGATTTTTTTACCAGCTTAGCCTCCATCAACGAACGCCTTTCCAAACACGCCGTGGCCATTCAATTACCAATCGGTCAGGAGGGTGAATTTTGTGGTCTTATTGATATTATTGAAGAAAAAGCTTTTAAATTTGAAGGACAGAAGGGTGAAAATGTTATTGAAATTCCCATTCCCGAAAATTTAAAAGAACAAGTCAAAAAATATCGCACAATTCTTGTCGAAAAAGTGGCTGAAGCCAATGATGAAATGATGGCGCGTTTTTTGGATGGTAAAACTTTTACCATTGATGAGATTCGCAAAGGAATTCGTTCAATGGTGCTCAAGGGTACTATTTATCCGGTACTCTGCGGTTCGGCTCTTGGTAATATTGGTGTTCAGCTCATGCTAGACGCTGTGGTTAATTATTTACCTTCGCCACTGGATGTTCCAGCTCTCAAGGGTCATAACCCGGATACCGAAGCCGAAGACACTCGCGCTGTATCAGACACGGCTCCATTTTCTGCCTTGGCTTTTAAAATTGCTACCGATCCATTCGTCGGTAAACTTATTTTCTTCCGCGTTTACTCCGGTACTATTTCCGCCGGTAGTTATGTTTATAACTCGAGCAAAGGTACGCGTGAGCGCCTTGGTCGTATCGTGCGTATGCATGCCAACCAACGGGAAGATGTCACGGATGTTTATTCCGGTGAAATCGCCGCCGCCATTGGTTTGAAAGATGTTTCCACCGGTGATACACTTTGTGACGAAGAAAAGCAAATCGTGCTTGAACGTCCAACTTTTGCGGAGCCGGTTATTTCCATGGCCATCGAACCAAAAACCAAAGCCGACCAAGAACGTATCGGTATGGCGATGCAAAAACTCGCTGAAGAAGATCCAACTTTTCGTATTCATACTGATCCTGAAACTCTCCAGACGATTATTTCCGGTATGGGTGAACTGCACCTCGACATTATCGTGGATCGCATGAAACGCGAATTCAAAGTGGATGCGAATGTTGGCGCGCCACAAGTGGCGTATAAAGAAACAATCCGCACTACCGCTGAAGCGGAAGGAAAATATATCAAACAATCCGGTGGTAAGGGTCAATACGGTCATTGCTGGCTCCGGGTAGAACCGGCGGACAAAAATGACGAGGAAGCAGTGAAAGCATCGCTCAAAAATGGATTTGAATTCGTCGATGAAGTCAAAGGTGGTGCGATTCCTCGGGAATTTATTCCCGCGATTGAAAAAGGTGTTAAAGAAGGTGTTACCCGCGGTATCCTCGCTGGTTATCCAGTCGTCGATATCAAAGTCACCGTCTTCGAAGGTTCCTACCACGAAGTGGACTCTTCGGAAATCGCTTTCAAAATGGCCGGTTCCATGGCTTTCCAAGCCGCTTGTAAAAAAGCGACACCGGTGATTCTCGAACCAATCATGAAGATTGAAGTCGTTACTCCGGAACAATTCATGGGTGATGTCATCGGGGATCTTAATGCCAAACGCGGACAGATTCTCGAAATGACGGATCGCGGACAAATGAAAGTAGTGAAGGCGATGGTGCCACTTGCTTCCATGTTTGGTTACGTCACAAACTTGCGCTCGATGAGCCAGGGTCGTGCCTCTTCCAGTATGGAATTTGACCACTACGCGGACGTGCCAAGAAACGTGGCAGAGACGATTATTGCCGGAAAGAATAAATAAAATTCAACAATTTAAAAATTCCCCTCGATGTACATCGGGGGGATTTTTTATTTATCCACTTTATTACCTTTTCGTATCCCCAAGACACCAAAAATGTGGTATACTACACTCAATGAAAATATCTATCTGGTTCACACAATTTAAAAAACGGCGAATGTTGCGTGCCCGATGGTTATTTGTCAGTTTCAATAGAAATATCGAGAGTTCTTTTAATCTATTTACTCGTCGTTACGTTCGTATTGAGCGCCAGGTTTATCGCTTATTACACAAGGAAATTTTAGTTGTTACTAAGATTATAAAATTACGAATTACAAAATTCAGCGATTCACCTATTACTACTGTCATCTTGAGTAAAGTGAAAGATCTCTGGCACATTATCCGCTGTGAATTCAAAATGATAGTTAGGCGCGTTGCCAACACCATCCGCATTCCAGAACAATATTGGCACGCCCTTCGTCGCGCCGGCGTTGTTACATTATCCAGTATTTTTGTCATTACTTTTTTCATCAATATCTACGAAAATCGCATTGAAAATGTTCTCACCGCCACTTTCACCTTTGTGCAAAATTCGTGGAGTGGGGGAGTGAGCGCGACGGCTGTAGCAACACATCCTGGTGATCAAACCGGGTGGAACAAGTACGTCAGTGCGAGTGGTATTAGTTTTGCTAATTCATCAGCGTTAACCCTGAGCACATCTACTTATTCTGCTACCGATGATGCTACTTTTAGTACCACCGGCAGTTCCACCGGCGGAGGGTTTGGGAATGGTACAAATAGTCAGACGCAGTATAATTCTGGTGCTAATAATTCGGCCAATGTTAGTTTGGCGAATACTATAACTTCATTAAATAGTTTTGACAGTTCCATGTCTGCAGTCCCAGGTGTTGTTGGTAATGGTGGTTCGACAGTTGCAACCGGGACCTATGTTTATGTGCTCCAAGGTAACGCTACTAATGGTGTGTATCGTTTCGACACTAGCGACAATACCTGGACAAATATCAACACTCTTCCAGGCACTGTGAGTTTTGGTGGTAGCATTGCCATAGACAATACTTATATTTATGTTCTCCAAGGTGGTGGTACTGGTTTTTATCGGCACATTTTATCCGACACTTCAAGCGCTTGGACAAGCTTTACCGCTATGCCAGGTACTGTTGGTACAGGTGGTAGTCTAGCTATAAATAGCTCATCTATCTACGTTCTCCAAGGTGGTGGTACTGGATTTTTTCGTCATACTATTACCACTACCACCGGTGCTTGGGACAGCTACACTGGCGCCGCCGTTCTCCCTGGTACTAGCTATGGCGGTGTTGTTCTAGACAACTCATTTGCTTATGTACTTCAGAGTAACGGTGGTACTGGTTTTTATCGGCACATTTTATCCGACACTTCGAGTGCTTGGGGCAGCTTTGCTCCTCTAGCTGGTGTTAACGCTACTGCTGGTCGTAATATTGTTGTAGATAGTTCAAGTGCGTATATTTATGTACCACAGGGGAATAGTGGTACTGGTTTTTATCGCCATACTACTTCAGATACTTCAAGCCCATGGACAAGTTTAACTGCTCTCCCTGGCGGTTATTTTAATGGCAACGTTAGTATTGATAACTCATATGTTTATGTTCTGCCAGGTGGTAATAGTACTGGTTTTTATCGCCACACCTTATCGGATACTTCAAGCGTTTGGACAAGTTACGTTGCACTACCAATAAATTTGGCCTATACAGTAGCTACCGGTATTTCTCTTGCGCTTGTTAATAATCAGGTTTTTGTATTGGCAGGAAATAACTCGTCTGCTTTTTTTACCCACTTACTTGCCACTACCACCGGTGCCTGGGGTGGTTACTTACCAAATTTTACCGTCCTGCCTGGTGTCGTGTCTACCGACTCTGTGATTCTTCTCGATAGTACCTATGCCTATGTGTTGCAAGGTGGTAGTAATGGTTTCTTCCGTCACACTCTCTCTAGCACCTCAAGCGCTTGGACAAGTTTCAATACTTTACCAGCAACTGCTTCTCAAGGTGGTGGAGCTGTTCTTGATAGTACGTATCTCTATGTGCTTCAGGGTAATTCCGGTACTGGGTTTTATCGTCATCTTATTTCGACCACTACTGGAGCTTGGACAAGTTTTACTGCATTGCCCGGGAGTGTGGGTTCCGGTGGTAATGTTGTTCTTGATAGTACGAATTTATATGTATTGCAGGGTAATAATACTACTAACACCTATCGTCATACCTTGTCTACCACCACTGGATCTTGGGATAGTTTTTCTGCTTTGCCGGGCATTGTATTTGTCGGAGGTAATATCGCTATCGACAGCGCCAATCTCTATGTTCTTCAAGGTCAAGGTACTGGGTTTTATAGTCATACACTCTCTGACACTTCGAGCCCCTGGACAAGTTTCACTGCTCTGCCCGGGACTATAAGTAATGACGGCGCAATTGTTCTTGATAGTACTTATATTTACGTTCTTCAAGGTGCGGGTACTGGTTTTTATCGTCATCTTATTTCTACTAGCACTGGTGCCTGGACAAGCTACACTGCTCTACCAGCTAACACTGGTATTGGTAGTGCTTTCACTCTTGATAGTAATTATATCTACGTGTTGCGGGGTAATAGTGCTACCAATTTCTACCGCCACCCAATTTCTGTGACCACCGGCGCTTGGGACAGCTATAGTATACCAACCGCAGCAAGTGGGGGAGTAGTTGGTGGTGGTTTCTTGGCTATTGATAGTAACCGGAGCACAATATATGGTATGCAAGGTGGTAGTACAAGTAATTTTTATCGATTTCTTATCAATCAAAATAATTACGCCGCTTCCGGCAATTTCACTTCAGCAGCCATCGACCTAAAAGGTACCGCACTTAATACTTTATCTTGGACTTCTTCTACGCCGTCGACCGTTGGCGCAAACGCCCTCCAACTTCAAATCGCCACTTCTTCGGATGGTGTCACTTTTTCTAGTTTTTTTGGTTCGGACGGTACTGCTGGCACCAAATTCCTTACTCCATCAGTTTCGATCTCGGCCGCCATGGGCAATGGCAGTCGCTACTTTAAATACAAAGCTTTTCTAACCACCACTGATTCCAACAATTCACCTTCGCTCGATGACTTGACCATGACTTTTGACCAATACAATTCATCTGGATTGATGATATCTTCACCATATGACAGTAATGACGCCAACAATGTCTTTGCCGACCTAGCTTGGACCGGTAGTACACCAACAAGCACTTCGTTGAAATTTCAAATTAGAACGGGACAAAACACCACTACACTCGCGAGCAATCCGTGGACTGGTCCGGATGGCACTGCTTCTACCTATTTCAATACATCAGGTGGCGAAGCAATAACCACCAGCTATAAAGACAGTATCAATGACCGGTACTTCCAATACCAAGCATTCCTGGCAACTACAGATACCGCGCAAAGCCCCACCTTTAACAGTATCACCATTACTTATGTAGTGAACGCTCCGCCGGAAATACAAAATGTTACCGCCACTCAGAATTCTAATGGCACCGTCACTATTAATTATCAAATTCGTGATGCTGACACTGGAACTGATACAGGGAGTATTAATCTTCTTACTCCAAGTTTTCAATATTGCGCTGGTGGAACAAGCTGTCAAACCATTACCGCCCTCACCGCCGGCGCCACCGGCACCCAAGCCACCGCGACGAGTACTTGGAATTCATATTCCACAACTTGGACACCAACCACCGATTATAATGGCGTTTATGATACCGCAGCCACCGTCCAAGTGACAGTCAATGATTTACAAGGAGCGAACAACACAACCGCTTCTTCTTCGGTAGCGTTTATTCTCGATACGTTAACGCCGGCATCGACATCCATTCATGTTGATGCTTCAACGGTTCCCGCAACAGTCACTTTAACTGCAACCGATACTTCTACTCCACTGACCATGCGTCTCGCCACTTCCACGGACGCTCTCGCCACCGCCACCTATATCGCCTACGCAACCACGACTACTTTGACTCTTGCGAACCCATCGACAATTTATGTTCAGTTTAAGGATGCGGTAAATAATGAATCAACATCTATTAACATCACGACGCCAGATAGCCCTTCAAATTTTATTGTTCTGGATACTTCCAATCTTCTTAATGTACCAAAAGATTATCGTGAATTTTTATCTTGGAAAGTAGCCGCCCAACCTGGTCCCGGATTTGGGGCATACAAAGTATACCGTTCCATCGACAATGTGAGTTGGTCACTATTATCATCAGTCACCGACCGAACAATCAATTATTACAGTGACACCACGGTTCCGAGTACAACTATAGTCTATTACAAAGTATTCACCATTGATAGTTCAAACAACACCTCTTTTACTTCCGGTGTCATCCAAGCTTACGCCGATGGTTTTAAAAATTACGGTGAAGGTGGTGGTGGTGTTGGCGGCGGCTCAACAGGTGGTCCAGTTATCTCAAGTATTGCGACATCCAGTCTCTACGCCTCCGGCATCACCGTCACTTGGGATACGGACAACTTGTCCAATTCCACCATTGGCTATTCGACCACCGAAGGCGTCTTTGGCAACGCCGTCACCGTCGCGAGCATGGTCAACAACACTGCCGGTTCCGGTCAACACAGCGTTATCCTTTCCGCCCTCCTTCCCGACACCACTTACTACTTCAGCGTTCGTTCCACTGATGCAAATAGTAATTATACGGTTGATGATAATAGCACCACCGGTCACATCTTCCACACCACTCCCGGTCCCACCATTACCGCCGGTCCCGCCAT
>Ga0172379_10001310_pt1 | contig 50648 bp, 31 predicted proteins | sample GrowelOW334metaG_FD_119756 | JGI IMG/M metagenome (GOLD analysis project Ga0172379, IMG submission 119756) | Groundwater microbial communities from an aquifer near a municipal landfill in Southern Ontario, Canada - Groundwater well OW334 metaG | ecosystem: Environmental > Aquatic > Deep... | reverse complement strand
GAATTAGAAGCTCCTTCCCAGCAAAAAAAATCAGGCAAAGAACCCATTCCATCAGTGCAAACATCAAATGCGGCAAAAATAAAATCAGCACCTGTTTATAACCAATATCAAGGATCTTCACCATCATTAAAAGATATAAGTTTTAACAAACCTGAGTTGGTTCCTGAAAAAATAGAACTAGCGAGCGAAATTATCCAAAATTATGCTACTGAAGAATTTACACAAGAGTCGTTATTGGTGGCTTGGAAAAATTTTGGCCTAACTATTGAAAAGGAAATGCCTCGGTTGCATCAAGTAATTACTTCGCATGAGCCTAATAAAATTGCCAATGATAAAATTCAATTGCAATTAGATAACGCAAGCCAACAAAGAGATTTTCTGGAAAAGGTTCATTCGAAGTTGGTATTATTTTTAAAAACTGAGTTGACCATTCCATCGCTGGAATTTGTGGTTGAAATATCGGAAGAAATTAATAACACCCAGTTAATATATACCGCCACTGATAAATTTAACTACTTAGCTGAACAAAATGAGCAATTAAATAATTTAAAGAAAACATTCAACCTTGATTTTGAATAAATTAGTTTCAATTACGTTTACCTAAAAAAAGATACGATGTTAAAAAAAAGAATGGAAGATGAATTAAATAAGCAAATTAATGCGGAGTATTGGTCTGCTTATTTTTACTTATCCATGTCGGCCTATTGCGCTGGAGTAGGTTTAGCCGGAGCTGCCAACTGGATGAGAGTGCAATATCGTGAAGAAATTGCCCATGCGCTCAAATTTTTCGATTATGTAATCGAACGTGGAGGAAAGGTAGAATTAAAACCAATTTCGGAAGTTCCAAAAGAATGGAATGGAATCATTAATGTTTTTGAAGAAACCTTGGAACATGAACAAATAGTTACATCACTTATCAATAATTTGATGGATGTGGCCATTGAGGAAAAAGACCATGCTGCAAAAAGTTTCTTGCAATGGTATGTTGATGAACAAGTTGAAGAAGAAGCAAATGTAAAAACCATAATTGATAAACTTCAGATGGTTGAAGGTAAAGGCAATGGACTATTTATGATTGATAAGGATTTGGCACTTAGAGTTTTTGTTGATCCTACACTACCTGTTAATTAACGCATCGCTATAATTATAACTTTTTAGAGCAATGAATTTCCCTTCATTGCTCTATTTTATTAGGTTCAACTAATAAACAAAAAAAACTATCTTTGCACTCGAAATAATTAAGGAATGGATAAAATTAAAACTATTATTAAATACCTTTTTTTCTTAGGGATAGGAATTTTTCTCTTTTCACTGGTTTATAAGGAATATGACCTTACTGGTTTTATTGTTACCCTAAAAGGTTTGAAATGGGGTTGGGTTTTTCTTTCATTAATTATCGGCTTATTAAGCCATTTAAGTAGGGCTATACGATGGAACATGCTTATTGAACCTTTAGGATATAATTCAAAGTTATATAATACGTATTTATCAGTTTTGATTCTATATGCCACCAACTTAATTATTCCAAGGGGAGGTGAACTGGCTCGCTGCACTATTTTATCGCGCTATGAAAAAATTCCATTCGGAAAGTTGGTTGGAACCGTTGTTACGGAAAGGGCTACGGATACACTCCTTCTCATGATTCTGGTTTTTGCAACAATATTTTCTCAAATCGGGGTTTTTAAGCAATTCATGATAAACAATCCTGCATTTGGACAGAATTTCGGATTTATTTTTTCAGTATGGTTTTGGATACTCAGTTCTGTTATAGGAATAGGTAGCTTAATTGCTTTATGGAAATTACGACATCAGCTAAAAAAAGTAAAGTTTATTGCAAAAATTTACGATTTATTGTTTAATTTTTTTGCAGGCATTAAGTCCATAAGGAATCTTAAACATCCGGGGCGCTACATTTTACATTCAATATTAATTTATGTGTTTTATTTTTTAATGATGTATGTGGTATTTTATGCATACCAACCCACAAACAATCTAACTATGCTTGCTGGGCTTACTGCTTTTATTATGGGTGGTTTGGCAATGCTGATGCCTGTTCAGGGTGGAATTGGAGCATGGCATTTCATGGTAATTGAAACCTTATCGATATATGGCTTATCAAAAGTACATGGTCAGGATTATGCTCTTATTTCACATACCTCAATGAGCCTAATGATTTTAATTGCCGGAGCAGTTAGTTTTATGTTGCTTCCAGTTCTAAATCGAAAAAAAGAACCCAAATAACGAACAAAATATAATCACTGTTTATAACTAAAAAAGCTGGCTTTCAAGGCCAGCTTTTTTAGTGAATATTAGTTCGATTTTATTTTACTTCTTCAAAATCAACATCGGTAACTTCTTCATCTTTAGCTTTTGACTGTCCATTTCCTCCAGTTGATTGACCTGCTTGAGAATCAGCACCACCTTGGGGTTGCTGAGCATTGTATAAATCCTGTGAAGCAGCTTGAAATGCATCGTTAACTTCTTTGGTTGCAGCATCAATAGCATCCAAATCCTGATTCTTATGTGCTTCCTTCAACTTAACAACGGCATCTTCAATGGTTTTTTTCTTATCCTCAGGAATTTTATCGCCAAACTCTTTCAAGTTTTTCTCTGTTTGGAAAATCAAGCTATCAGCAGCATTTATTTTGTCAATTTTCTCTTTAGCTTTTGCATCAAGATCGGCATTGGCTTTGGCTTCCTCTCGCATCCGGGTTATATCGGAATCGCTTAATCCTGAAGAAGCTTCAATACGTATTTTTTGCTCTTTGCCGGTACCTCTGTCCTTTGCTGTAACATGCAAAATTCCATTGGCATCAATATCAAAGGCCACTTCAATTTGTGGAATGCCTCTTGATGCAGGTGGAATGCCATCTAAATGGAATCGACCAATTGTTTTGTTGTCTTTAGCTAAGGAACGTTCTCCTTGCAGTACATGAATCTCAACAGATGGTTGATTGTCAGCTGCAGTGGTAAAGGTTTCCGCTTTTTTTGTAGGTATGGTAGTATTTGATTCAATCAATTTTGTCATAACACCACCCAAAGTTTCAATTCCTAACGAAAGTGGAGTAACATCAAGTAATAATACATCTTTAACTTCGCCGGTTAGCACTCCTCCTTGAATGGCTGCTCCAATAGCAACTACTTCATCTGGATTTACTCCTTTGGAAGGTACTTTGCCAAAAAAGTCTTCTACTACTTTTTGTATGGCAGGAATACGGGTTGAACCACCAACCAGTATTACTTCATCAATATTTGCCTTTGTCATTCCGGCATCTTTAAGAGCCAAACGACATGGTTCCAAGGTAGCTTGAATTAACTTATCTGACAATTGTTCAAATTTTGCACGGCTCAAGGTTTTTACCAAATGCTTTGGAATACCATCAACAGGCATTATATAAGGTAAATTTATTTCAGTGCTCGATGAGCTTGACAATTCAATTTTAGCTTTTTCAGCAGCTTCTTTTAACCGCTGTAATGCCATTGGATCACGCTTCAAATCAACGCCTTCGGAGCTTTTAAACTCATCGGCTAACCAATCAATTATTACTTGATCAAAATCATCACCACCTAAGTGGGTATCGCCATTGGTTGATTTTACTTCATAAACGCCATCGCCCAATTCAAGGATTGAAATATCGAAAGTTCCACCGCCAAGGTCAAACACGGCAATTTTCATGTCTTTGCCTTTTTTATCTAAACCCTAAGCCAGTGCAGCTGCGGTAGGTTCATTAATTATCCTTTTAACAATTAAACCGGCTATTTCACCAGCTTCCTTAGTAGCTTGACGTTGTGAATCGTTAAAATAAGCAGGTACAGTAATAACTGCTTCAGTAACTTCCTGACCCAAATAATCTTCAGCTGTTTTTTTCATTTTCTGAAGAATCATGGCTGAGATTTCTTGCGGCGAGTATTTGCGATCGTCTATCTTAACTCTTGGAGTATTATTTTCTCCCTTTGTTACTTCAAACACTACACGAGAAATTTCTTTACTAACCCCATCAAATTTTTCGCCCATAAACCTTTTTATCGACGAAATGGTCTTCTGAGGATTGGTAATGGCTTGCCGTTTTGCTGGATCACCTATCTTACGCTCTCCATTTTCAATAAATGCTACCACTGAAGGAGTGGTGCGTTTTCCTTCGCTATTAGGTATTACAACAGGTTCGTTTCCCTCCATTACGGCAACGCATGAGTTGGTTGTTCCTAAATCAATTCCAATAATTTTACCCATCTTATATTCTATTTAAAATTATAATTCGTTTTTGTACCATTTTCAATCACTATGCCATTTTATATATCCTATCAATTATCGAAAAAATGACATTTAAACGGTCAAATCAATCATCATTTTGTCGGTTATTATGACATAACGACAGATGATCGTTTTGGAGTTATTGGAATAGACTGAATTTTTTTGTGTAATCGAATTAAAATGAAGCCTGTTTATTATGAAAGATAACTGAGCTAATTTCAAAGTTGTCTTTTGGAAAGAAACGGTGGAATTGATTAAGTAGTTTTTTAACCCTGCTCAAAACTATATGTTGCTGTAATTGGAGTTATTATATTGTTTGTTAATTTGTATAATAGTTTTCAAAATTAAGTTTACTTGTAAATCGTCCATTAGCTAAGGAATCAAGCGATGAAACGTTAAGTATTTTCCCTTTAACTTCATATTTATATCGAGAATCAAAAAGTCCGTATCCATTATAGATATTGCTATAAACTGGTGTAGTTTGCCCATAACTTACTTCTGTTTGCGAAACGTTTAAATAAGTTTCAAAATTCTTACCTCCTGATAAAAAAACAAAATCAATTGTTGTTGATACTCTTCTAACATTTGAGTTTTCAGGTATTTTCTGCTCCAAAGATCTATAAAAATCAGTACCACCAACGGATTGTTCCATCTCGGTTCCCACATCATAAGAACTTGGAGTTCGCAGTTCTTCGACTGACTGCATAGGATATTCTAATATAATACTATGGTATAAAGAATCATTTCCTGCTATTTCCACGTAATTAAATCTAATTGTTGGTTGGTAAATTTTTCCATAAACAGCGGATTTCCATTTCACTGCATACGGACTATTTTCATTTGACATATCAATTTTCTGAGATTCATAAATTGAGGGTTTTATTGCTACAAATTTGTTTATCATGTATGCTTCAGACCAAACCGGTTCTATTTTACCGGGAATTACTACTAAAAGTTTATACTTGTAACCATCAATCAATTGTTCCTTGGTTTTATATAAATAGTTTTTATCGGTACCAAAAGTGCCTTCTTCTCCGTTTGAATTTAATTCATTCTTCTCAATTTCATTGGTTCTGTATAATATAATACTATCCCTTGTTGATCTATTCCAATTATTCGATTGAAAAGGTGAACTATTTGGGTTTATTATTATATATTCAATTAACTGAACCGTCAATTCTGATGGATATTGAATAGAATCAGCCACTTGTGCCATTTCATAAACATCACCTTCACCCAAAAATGATTTATTAATTTTAATGTACTGAGCTGTATCAGAACTTTGAAGCAATCCAATTACAATAGTATTATCTTCCCATTCACTATTTATTGAAAAGTCGTCATTACAATTTGAAAAAACAAAAGGGATGATTAAAAAGATAAGATGTTGAATTTTCACTTTTATATTTAATTTAAATAATATTTTGAGACTCAAAGATATATATCGTCATTCCAATTACTAAACATTGTTAAAATTTAGTTATTTCATTCGTACACCTATTACTACCATGTCATCAATTTGCTCTTGATCGGGACCCATCCAGTCCTCAATGTGCTGGTTTAGTAATTCCCGTTGTTCCTCCATGGGTTTATCTTGAATGCTTGCCAAATACTCCTTCATAGCTTTCGATTTCAATTTTTCCTTTTTCGCTCCTCCAAATTGATCGGCGTAACCATCAGAAGCTATATAAAATGTATCTCCAGGCAAATAATCATATTCGTTAAGAGTAAAACTATCCTTTTCCTTAATATAGATGCCAATTGGCATTCTGTCTGCTTTCATCTCCACTAATTCGGTTCCTCTATAAATATACGCTGGATTATAGGCTCCTGCAAAATATAGTTTTTTCAATTCTTCATCAATAACTATTAGTGCCACGTCCATTCCATCTTTAGCTTCTCCCTCTTTCCCTTCTTGCCGGAGTGTCCTTTTTATACGCTCACGCAACTTATTAAGTATTAAATGGGCTTCAACTACATTTTCCTGCAGAATTATTTCATTTAGAAACGAAAGACCCAACATACTCATAAAAGCCCCGGGAACACCATGTCCAGTGCAATCGGCAGCAACTACAATGGTACGGTGGCCAATTTTGTTAATCCAATAATAGTCGCCACTTACAATATCGCGAGGCCGGAACAAAATAAAATATTCGGGCAAAACCGAATCGGCTAATTCTTTTGAAGGTAGAATTGCCCGTTGAATTCTTCTTGCATATAGGATACTGTCTTCAATACTTTGTTTTTGCTCGGCAATTTCATCCCGTTGTTCCCTAATTTCAGCAGTACGTTCACGTACTACCCCTTCAAGCCATATTTTTTCCTGCTTTAATTTACGTGTATATAATTTTACAATATACCATACTGCTAATAAAGCAATTATAACATATCCTAAATAGGCTACCATGGTGCGGTACCATGGAGGCAAAATGGTAAATGAATATGTACCAACGGTACTTTCAACATCATAGGTGTTTTTTGCCTTCACCATAAATGTGTATTGTCCTTCATATAAATTTGTATATTTATTTTTAGGTTCTTTATTCCATTTCGACCAAGTTTCTTCTTTAAATCCTTCCAATTTATATGAATAAACAATTTCATCAAGTCCTTCAAAAAAAGGAGCCGCAAAATGAAACGTAAGATCATTCAGTCCAAATTTTAATATTGGTTTCTGTATTTCAAGCTGATCATTTGATGGGACTAATCCAATAGGTGTTTCATTATAAAAAGTTCCCAAAAAATAAACCGAATCAATTCCTTCCACTTTTCGAACCAAGCATTTATAAACTGAATCAACTTCAAAACTGTTTTCGATTGGAATATTGTAAAGAATATTAGCATTGGAAAACCATAATCTACCTTTATATTCATAAAAAGCTTCTGATTGAGGAAGTGGCAGTCTTTTAAGATACGAGTCACAAAATTTATATGCCCCTTGATTATTTTGAAGTACTAAAATTTCGGATAAGGATTCATTATTTACATTTACTACTATCTTACCATTTGATAAAGTAGCAAGATTTGTAATTACAAATGAATGGGCAAAAAAGTTATTAGGAAAACCTTCTAATGGTTCTAAAAGGTTATTAGAAACGGATAAATTAAATATACCTTCAGGAGTTGAAATAATATTTTTTCCCTTGAATTTATAAACTTTTAGATTTTCATTTTCTTTTATTCCGAACTCACTATTTTTATAATCTAAATGATTGGTTTTGCTATCAAAGTGGAATAATCCACTCCTAGTTGTAGTGATCCATAACCCGCTTTCCCCATCGTCAGAAATAGTTTTTATTTTATCCCCTATCTCTAAAATGGGATTTTCAAGATACCATTCATCATCTACATATTGAATTGGAAAAAGTCTATTTAATGTACCAACCCAAAGCTTATTTGATCCTTCCTCTGAAAATATTCTATATACATATAATGTAGCTGATTCTAGCTTATCCTCACTTAATTTATCAGTAAAAAGTCTATCTAAACCTTTCAATCTTTTTTCAATTCCAATTATTGGTTTATCAACGTCAATAAGCTGAAATAATCCACTTATTGTACCAAAGATAAGTGATTCTTTTTTGTTGGTTGCATCCGTCAATTTGCAAAAAGAAAACACTTGATTTGAAATTCCCTCAATTTTTTCAAAATGATTCTTTTTATTCTTAATATCTAAATAAAAAACACCTATATCGGTTGCAACAAAGAGTTTGTCGTCATAACTAATAATATCATTTATTCCTCCTGACAAATTTGACTCTTCATCGAAGTATCGAATTGGATTCTTGTATTCAATATTCGTTAACCCTACTCCTAAAGTTCCCCATGTATTATTACCAAATGTTTCAACAGAAGAACAGATGTGATCCAAAATTCCAATCTGTTTATCAAGAATAGCTTCAAGATTCCCTTGAGAGTTTATTACATTAATACCTTGGCCAATTGTTCCCAAAAAGTAAGAATCATTGTTATTTGCAGCAGAATAAGTGGTTACGTTTTTAATTCCAGCAAAAGCAGTTGATGATAGAATCTGATGGGATTCCCCGCTTGTACTATCAAAATTAAACAATCCTTGATTTCCAGTTACCACAATCATCTTTCCAGAATCATTTAAAACAGAAAAAATATTTTTTGACTGGAAATAATCACCCCCTTTTATTTGAACTGGCAAATCATTTTGTATTTTAAATAATCCGTCGACAAAGCTTCCGCCATACAATTCATTTTGAAATTTAAAAGTAAAAAGTGTATGATTCGGATTTTTTATTGAAACCAAAGTATCTTCAGGGATTATGTATTTAAAGAGATTCCACTTATCATCTGAAAAATAAGTTGTGTCATTTATACAATTCACTTTATAGATAATGGAAAACTTTTGCAATGAATCTGGCAATGTTTTCGATAAATTGATATACTGGTAACTCCCTAAAAAATTAGGTCTTAAATATCTAAATTCATTTGAACATCCGATAAAAATAAGGCCGCTTTGATTAATAGCAATTGAACGTATCTCTGGATTTCCTTCTATGGAAATCTTTCTGCATGATACCCCATCGTATTCTAAAATACCGTTACTATTATTAGCTATATAAATCATTCCATTGTCGGTTCGCGCTATTGCCCAGTTTTGTCCATTTGAGTTAATCTCAGAAGGGCTGTAGTACTTTGATAAGGGATACCCAAATTCATTAACCTGGGCATTTAGATTATTAATTAATAATAGAGCATTAAAAAGAAGGATAATTTTTTTCATCAAAACAGTTTATATTTTAAGTTACTAAAGTAGTGTAAACCTACTAAAAAAACAAAACACCCGACAGAAAATCTGCGAGTGTTTTGCAACCATTAACCCATGAAAAAAATACCTGTTACTCAGGTAGTATGAATACTTTATTAACAAATTCTATGCCATTAACTTTAACCTGTACCAAATAATATCCTGAAAGAACGTTTAATTTAATTTTATTAACCTTTACATTCTTTAAATCAGAAATATGAACCCGGGTTCCCTTTGTATCGTATATGCTGATGGTAGCCGATTCCCAAGTTTTTGGCAAATTGTCAACGGTTACAAAAACCGATGCTTCGCTGGCGTAAATTCTTAATCCCAATTTACTTTGGTCATCAAAAATTCCAACGCCTTCACTAATCAGTAATTGGTTGCTTTGTAGATTTTCAATACCATATAATTCAGCATGGTTAATTTCAACAAAGAAATCAGGGATGTTCGCTGTAAAATCGGTACCATCAAACTCTAGGATTAAATTTGCTTGTGAATTGTTTACGAAATTGATTTGATTCACACTGACACCTTGAGGCGCATTAAATAATGTAACATTGGAAGGTGCCAATAACTCATCGATAAAAGTATCCTGGTTCAATTGCAGGTTAATAACAGCTCCATTTAGATTTTCTTCCGTTAATCCTTCATGTGAAATAAGTAAGGATTCATTAAAAGCACTCAATAGGATATCTGTTTCAACTGAAACATCCTCGCCAAAATAGGATTGAAAAACAGTTTTATTGATACTACAAATTATGGAACTAATATTGCTGTCATAATCGGTAGTGCGGTTACCTGATAGTTTAAAGGTACATACTTTGTCTGATATTTGTTGAAGATCAATTATTGATACCCCATTTGGCAAAGAACTTAGATTAATATTACTAATAAGGAAGCTTTCAACAAAAGTTCCTTCAGTTAATGTTATAGTTATTAACTCACCATTTTCTGCCCCTTCATTTATTTGGTTGTCGTAACTTACTAAAGCCAAAGGTTCAATTGATGCTTGAATAGTCAGGATATTGCTATTCAGAGTAGTTTGTGGTGATAGCATAATTGGATCCAATGAAATAGTGAAATTGGAATAATCCGTATCAAAATCGAAACCCAAGTAGTTCAATGTCAGATTGGCAGTTGTATCATTCACAATTTGGTAGCTTGCAACCGATAACCCATCGGGCACATTATTTAAGGTGATTCCTGAAACATTGCCTTGCTGGTTTAAATCAAATTTCACATCAACCAGCTTCATGTTAATAATGTTTTGATCCAGGTTGCTTTCATGTAACCCTGCATGTTCTATAAATAATGAAGAATTTTCAAGCACAGCAATAAATGTTACACCTCCGGTAACAACTACATTTGCTCCTGAATAATCATCAAAATCCGTTTCCGGTATTTGAACTACAAACTGGGTATTATCGGAATCGTAGTCTGTTATAGCGTTTCCATCAAGGATAAGGTTAACATGCTGTGCATCTATTTTTTGGATGGTTCCCACGGTAACTCCTTCTGGAAGGTTCTCAAAAACCCAGACACTGGTATTTAATACCGTAGCAAATGTTCCTCCACTTAAAGTCAATCCGATTGTTTCATCATTTTCCTGACCTTCAAGAATCTGTCCATCGTCAGCAAGGGTAAATATTTCATCATCGTTGATAGCTATTATTTGTAACAGATTGCTTTCCAGAATATCACCATAAACAAATTCATCTCCAGCAATACTGAATTGAAGGGTTTGGTCGCTATCAAAATCAGGGCCATCAAAAGATAGTTCTACCTGAGCTGTTGAATCGGTTAAATAAAGTATTTGCGAAATTGATGCTCCTACCAGCCCTGTTTGAATGGTAACGTTAGAAATATCTAAGGTTGTATCGGCAAATTTTTCATTTACCAACAATAGGTCAATAACTGAACCATTTAAGTTTGCCTCAGTTAAACCTGTATGCGAGACAATTATATTTTCAACAGATGCGATGAGTACAATTCCTGTAGAAACCTCGATAGGTAGGCCTGAATGATCATTAATTTCGTCGGCAGTAACGGACAGAGTCAGTTCAGTGATGTTGGCATCAAAATCGTTCAGATTTAATTCCCCTAATGTTAATGCAACCTGGTGTTTGCTTATCCTTTGGATGTATTGGATTTGTAACCCTTGGGGCCCGTTGGTAAAACTCCAATTTGAAATGCTCAAATCAAAAACAAAATCACCACCTGAAATAGTAACCATTATTATTTCACCATCAATATGATGTTCTAATATTTCACCATCATCGGACATGGCAAGCACTTCATCATCATTGGTTGCTGTTATTATTAAACTATTACTAAGGATACTGTTTCCGCTATAAGTTTCAATTCCAAGGACAATTATGGCAAAACCGGAAATATCGGTATCAAAATCGGTGCTATCGAAGGAAAGTGTCAATTCAGCGGCTGTATCATTCACATAGATAACCGAATTAATGAATGTGTTATTAGGAGCATTCATTAATTTAAAGTTCGAAACCTCAAAACTATTGTCCCTAAATAAATCATTGATCAATGCCAGTGTTACAACCGAATTATGCAGATTCTCCTCATTTAATCCCAGGCTTGAGATAACCATTTGCTGAGATTCTATATTGGCACGAATTTCCAGGCCATTACTAACTAATGCTTCACCGCCATTTAATTCGGATGGTTGAAGGGTTACTTTAAAGTCGGGATAATCGGAATCAAAGTCGGTACCATCAAAAGCCAAACCAATGGTGAATGTAACAGAATCAGTAACCAAAACAGAAACAACCGATACTCCAATAGGAGCATTTGTAATAATCAGGTTTTGAATGCTCACATCTAAATCGGTTAAATAATCAGCTGTTAATTTAGCCTCAATCAAGGCTCCGTTTAGGTTGTTTTCAGTAAGCCCGGCATGTGTAATGGTCAATACTTTTTGTTCCTGCTCCAGTATGGCTGTAAATGTTACTCCTGAAGTAACCGGGTAAGGTGTGCCGTCATAATCATTAATTTCGGTTTGATTGATTTGGACTTCCAGATTGGTAATATCTTGATCATAATCAATCAAGGTATTTCCAGTTAGGCTAACGGTAACTTTATGATTATCAACCCTTGTTAACAGGTTTGGAGCAACACCTACAGGCAAGTTGAAAAATGACCAGTTCACTAATGAAAGATCATCGGCAAAAGTGCCACCAGTTAAATCGAATGTTATTGATTCCCCATCTTCGGCTCCTTCTTGTATAAAACCGTCACTAGCCATTGTAATGGTCTCGATATCATTGGTTGCGGTAATTGTCAATGAATTTGAAGTTATGCTTGAATTACCTACTAATTCATCTGCGGAAACACTGATTTTAAATTGTTCGAAATTAGTATCAAAATCGGTTCCGTTGAAAATTAATGCTACGGAGGCTACTGTATCGGAAAGGTATTCAATAGTTCCGATGGACAATCCAATGGGTGCTCCTAAAAGGTTGAAACTGGAGGTACTCAAAGTAATATCTTTAAATTTTTCATCCTTCAATTTCAATGTAAAAATGGCTCCATTCAGGTTTTCTTCGGTGAGGCCTGCATGCGATATTTCTGCGGTTTGAGTTTCCTGATTGGCTGTAATAATTAAACTATTGCTAACAACTGCCCCTGTCCCGCCCAATTCTATTTCGTTCACCAATATGAAAAAATCCGAAATATCGGTGTCAAAGTCGGTTCCATCGAAACTGAGCATTAAGTTGGCTGAGGTTTCAGAAATATAGGTGACAGACACAATTGACAAACCAACCGGTGTATTAAACATTTCGATGGAGGAATTAAGGATGGTGTTATCGGTGAACGTTTCATTTACCAGATCAAGAGTAACAACAGCTCCATTCAAATTTGATTCATTTAAACCTGAATGATTGATTGCGAGTTGTTCATCTTTTGCTGTAAAAGTAACCCCAGATGTTACAATTATTGCCGGACCCTGATAATCGTTAATTTCTTCCTCGCTTACATTGAGTGTAAAATCATTGATATTGGTATCATAATCCTGCAAATTATTCCCGCTCAGGGTTATAGTAGCAGAAGTATTTGAATTCCGTTGGATGCTGGCGATTGTGATACCCAATGGAGCATTGCTGATACTCCAATTGTTCGATTGAAGTACATTTGCAAACGTACCACCTGATAGGGTAACATTAATTTCTTCGCCATTCTCAAAACCTTCCAGTATCTGGCCATCGTCAACCATCGAAACCAGTTCATCATCATTTGTTGAAGTGATAAGGAGTGTATCACTTAATAAATTAGAGTTATTGGTTAACTCTGTTCGGAAAATCTCTAAATAGAGGTGCTGATCAGTATCGAAATCGGTTCCGTCGAAGCTCAACAACAAGCTTGCTTCCGTAGAACTGATAAAATAAACACTATCAAGGACTGCACCTGTAGGCAACCCTGACAAAACGAAGTTGTTTTTTAATAAAACGGCATCGACAAACGATTCTTGTTGCAATTGAAGGCTAATGAATGCGCCGTTAAGATTCTCCTCGTTCAAACCTGCATTAAAGATGTCGGCGGTTTCCGTTTTGGCTTTAAAAGTCACACCGGAAGTAATCAACAGATCAGAACCTGTGTAATCATTGATTTGATCGCCGTTGATACTCAAACTCATATCGGTAATATCCTGATCATAATCAACAGTTGAAATTCCACTTAAAGCAATGGTAACATGTTGATTATCTATCCTGTTGATGGATAAAACCGAAACACCGGATGGCATATTTGATGCATTCCATTTTGTAGGTTCAATATCTAAAACAAAAGTTCCACCTGTAAGATTCACTTCAATTGTTTCGCCGTCCTCAGCCCCTTCACTAATGTTCCCATCATCGTTCATAGTAAGTTCCTCATCATCGTTCAGTGCTCTAAAAATAACACCTGCATTGGAGTATAAATCGGAACCGGAATATTCATCTACTTCAGCATCTTTTATAACAACCTGAATATTTGTGATATCCGCATCATAATCAATAACTGAATTTCCGGTAAGAGTTATTATGGCATTAACGGAATCTGTTTTTGCTATGTTTCCGAAAGAAACTCCTTCAGGTAAACCTACTAAAGCCCAATTTGAAGCATTTAAAGCCGGTGCAAATGTTCCTCCCTGTAAATTCACATAAATCTTTTCACCATCTTCGAAACCTTCATCAATGCCGTCATCGGAAATAGTAACTACTTCGGTATCATTGTCGGCATAGATAATAACCCCGGAAGAAACCGTAACAGCAGGTGTACTATTGATAAATTCATTGGCGGCAATATCCAAAATAATATTGGTAATACTTTCATCGTAATCTTTGGTGCGGTTACCAGCCAGTACAATTATTGCACTATCAGCGCTCACACGGATGATTGAATCGATGGATGTACCTTGCGGAAGGTTTGTAAGGTTCCAATTAGATTGATTCAACACACTGCTGAACTGGTTTTGGGTAACTACCGCAAAAATCTGGGTTCCATGCTCATAGCCTTCGTATATCCCGTGATCAGACATGGTTACTTCAGTAGTTTCAAGAGTGGCACTAATAGTCATTTGATTGCTCGATACATCGGCAACACCTACCAATTCATTCAATGAAATGGTGATATGAAAATCGGTAATATCTGCATCAAAATCAGTTCCATTGTAATATAGATAAAGGGTTGCATGAGATGCATCTATATAACTTATATAACCTATTGAGACACCTTCTGGTACGTTTTGTAATGTAAAATTATTATAATCAAATGCAGCATCTATAAATGATTCATTGACCAATTCCAGACCAATTTCGGCACCGCTGAGGTTGCTTTCGTTCAACCCGGCGTGTGATATGATAAGCCCTTCGCTGAAAGCTTGAAAGGTAACTCCCGAATTGGCAGTTAAGTCAGCTCCTGTAAACTCATCAATTTCAACTTCATTAATAGAAACTGAAAAATCGGTAATAGACGCATCGTAATCTGTGGTCCTGTTTCCCGACAACGTAAGTTCAACTGTATTGGTATCGGTTTTAAACAAGTTGCCTACGCTTACGCCTGCCGGAAGATTGGTTAAGGTCCAGTTGCTTAGCTGTAAAGAATTTGAGAAAGTTCCTCCAATTAGATTTACAGTTATAACTTTTCCGTTTTCGTTACCTTCGGTGATGTCGGCATTATCAGAAATAACAATACTTTCCGGGTCATTGATTGCTATAAACAAAACACCGGAAATCACCTGGACGGTTATACTTTGCGCCAAAAACTCACTTTGGGTAATGGATAAGGAGAGGTTAGCAATATCCGAATCGTAATCTTTTGTCCGATAACCAGAAAGTGCTATCTCAGCAACTGTATCATTTACACGGTTGAGCGAACCCAGAATGACCCCCTCAGGTAAATTTGTTAAAACCCAATTGTTGCTATTCAAGCTTCCTACAAATACATCGTTATGGATAGAAACAGTAATAACTTCACCATCTTCGTGGCTTTCAGATAAACTGCCGTCGTCAGACATTACAATATCAATGCTTTCAGCTACTGCTGTAAATGTCACCCCTGAATTAGCTGTTAAGTTCACATCGGAATAATCATCAATTTCTGCTTCATTAATTGATAATACGGCATCGGTAATGTCCGTATCATAATCGAGGGTGGCAACTCCCGAAAGCGTCATCTCAACTGTAGTTTCATCAATCCTGTTTAACGAACCCAAGGTAACTCCACTTGGCAACCCAGTTAAAGACCAATTTGACAGGTTGGGGACATCCACAAAAGTTCCCCCATAAATAGTTGCAGTGATTATTTCACCTGATTCATTACCTTCCAGAATCTGACCATCATCGGCCATAAGCAAAAATTCACCATCGTTGACAGCATCAAAAATCAGCCCTGAGTTTTGGGATATTGGATTGAGGGTGTGCTGAACCAGTTCAGCACCGGCAATTGAAACAGTTAGGTTGGTGATATCTGAATCATAGTCCTGAGTCCGGTTTCCATATAAAGCAATTTGAACGGTATCATTTGAAACACGGGTTATGTTTCCTTTGGTAACACCTGCTGGTAAGTTGATAAGTGTCCAGTTGGCCGGTATCAGACTGCCAACAAAAGTATCTTCTATTAATGAAACTGTAATTATTTCCCCATTTTCGGAACCTTCGGTAATACCATCGTCGGTTATAGTTAACATGACAGGTTCATCGGTTGCTGTAAAGGTAATTCCGGAAGTTACTTCCATAGTTATTCCGGTGGTGTCGTTAATTTCGTCGGTTGAAACCGATAAAGCAGCGGTAGTCCAATCGGAATCATAATCCAGGGTAGCATTACCTATCAAGGTTATTGAAACACTTGAACTACTTAACCGGCTTACTGTTCCGGCAGTAACCCCAGTGGGCAAACCTGACAAAACCCAGTTGGCTGGTACAATAGGATCAATAATTGTACCTCCTGTTAATGAAACCGTAATGATTTCGCCATCTTCACTGCCTTCGGTAATACCGTCGCCGGCCATGGTCAAAACTTCCAAATCATTCACTGCCACAATGGTAACACCGCTATTTGCTGAAATATCAGCACCTGAGTGATCATCAATTTCATTGGCTGAAATGCTTACTGTTACATTAGATATATTGGAATCAAAATCGCAGCAACTGTTACCTGAAAGGGTCAATTCAACAGATGTTGCCGATAACCTGTTCAAACTACCAACTGAAACCCCCATGGGCAAATTGGTAACTGCCCAGTTTTCAATGGTGAGCGTATTTGCAAATGTTCCACCTGATAATGTAACTGTAATGATTTCGCCATTTTCAGTACCTTCAGTGATGCCATTATCGGCTATAGTTATACTTTCGGCATCGTCGGTGGCAGTATATGTTAATCCTGATGTAATAATTGCCGTAGAACTAAAACCGATGATTGATGTAGGTGCTATCTGCAAAGCAACATTTGTGATGTTATTGTCGTAATCTTTAGTTCTGCTGCCAATTAATGAAATGGTTACCTGGGTTGGGCTGTTGTAGGTAACAGTGCCTTTGGTAACTCCTAATGGAAGATTTGTTAATGTCCAATTTGCTTGTGTAATAGTAGAATTGAATGAATGGGTGCCACTTGAGTTAATAGTAACCGTAACATTACCAGAGCTTTCGGAACCTTCGGTAAAAGTCCCGGCCATAACAATATCCAAACTTTCGTCCACAGCGGTAAAGGTAACCCCAGTAGCCACGGATAAGTCAGATCCTAAATATTCATCAATCTCGGAATTGGTGATGCTAAGTGTAGCATTGGTAATATCAACAGAATAATCAACAGTCCGATTCCCTGACAAAGTTATCTGTACGGTATTCCCATTGACAGGTGTAACTGATCCCTTGGTAACACCAGTAGGCAGATTTGTCAATGTCCAGTTTGCTGGTGTAATGGTGGTGGTAAAAGTACCTCCCACGGCAGTTACGGTAATAATCTCGCCATCCTCGCTTCCTTCGGTAATTAAACCATCGTCGGCTATAATAATACTCTCGGCATCACTGTTTGCTGTAATAGTAACCCCTGAATTAGCGCTCAACGAACCTGAACTTAAATGAACAAACTCGGTTGATGCAATGCTTATGGTTATATTGGAAATATTTGAATCAAAATCTTTGGTCCGGTTTCCACTAAGGGTTAAGGTAGCAGTTTTATTTCCTGTCCGGGCAATGGTTCCCTTTGAAACACCATCGGGCAGATTCGTGATTGTCCAATTTGCAGTATTTAACGATGCCACAAAATCGTCGTTGGATAATGTGATGGTAATTACCTCGTTGTTTTCGTTTCCTTCGGTAATGGAATCATCGTAACTAAGTGCTATAGCTGGCATTACCGCAGATGACTCGACTCCGGTAAAATCGGAAAGCGAGGTCAGGTTGGTTCCTGCTAATTTATTTAGCGAGGTATTGGTAATATCGAGTTGGTCCCAATAAGGGGAAGTATATTGAGCTGTGTAAATATTTCCTTCGGTTCCAACTACATCGCCATTGGCGTAATACCCGGCCACATTTACTGAGTATCCGGAAATATTATACGGAACAGTTGTCCAATAACGGTTCAGATAAGCAGTGGAACTTGTATTGTAGGGGTGTTTTTGATTGAAAACATTCAGTTTGACGTAAGCACCTGCACCAAAAGTTCCACTATTAAAAGTTAATGAAAATGGGCTATATTCATCGGTGGCAAGTGTATCGCCAACCGGAAAGGTAAATGTACCTGCATTTTTAAAGTATTTGTAAACGCTACCTGCGCTATTAGCTAAAATCATAGTTGTTAAAGATGGTGAGCCTACTATATTTACAGAAGTATCGAGTAACAAATTAAAGGCACCTATTTTTAATAAGCCTGAATTAAAAGTCAAATTTCCTTTAACTGTGGTATGCGCTGAAAGCGAAATCCCTTGCGGATTACTAAGGGTCACTTTTTCAAAATAGGTACTAGCCGAACCGCCGACGGTTTGCAATGTTGAACCATCAAAAATAATTTCACCATCAGTCCCTGAGTTGATGAACACATTTCCGTTTGAAGCTTGATTTAGCCAGTCGCCTTCTAATTTTATTTTCCCTTGCAAATCAATTTTTCCCGGGCTGGACAAATCGTAGGATTGGTTTGTATAATCACCATTGGTGCCACCGTTGATATCCAAGATGGCATTTTGGGTAATCACAATCCGGGCTCCTTTGTTAATTACCCCTTTTTGGGCATAAACCCCAATGAATGGTAAAATCAACAATCCGACAAATAAAGATTTCGTTCTCATGGTGTATATTATTAAATCTCTTCTATACTTCTATTTTTATATTCTCACTTTGGCATTAAGTTAAAATGTTGCCTTTGTATATTTTATTTCATGTAATGTCCTACTAAATTTCCTTGAATGAACTGTAACCAAACCGAACACCAATCGGAGCCTGGCAGCCCTGTTCCAAAATGAATCTCCAATCCGGTTGGTGAACTTGCTTTTGGCAGGGTGCAGATTTCAATTTGGATATCATTTTCAACAAAACCAGTATTACTATCCACAGTGTTTTCACGATGCACGGTGTACCAAAAGGAACAGTAATCGTGCGATTCATTCTTTAAAGTAATCCGTTCAAGCGATTTCTCCCAATAAAGGATGATTTTTCCCAAATCGCAGGTCAAAATATTTGCATCGGCGGTAAGAAAAATCTTTCCCATTTCGACCCCATTTACCTGTCCTGTTAAAATTCCACTGACATTTCCTGTCACATTTCCGGTTACATTTCCGGTTAAATTTGTGGTTGAAATTGTATTTGTTGTCAAATCACCAGTGGCGATAATGTTCCCATTGATATTTAATGCTGCTGTTGCATCGGGTGCTGTATTTATTCCCAACCGGGCGTTAAACCTTAAAATATTTGTATCAAACTCTCCATATATTAAGGCGGATGAAGAACCATTTGCTGAATTCTCGATATACAATCTGTTTGAACCCTGCTCGGAATAACCTGACATGAATCCCAAAAAGACGTTGCCTGAACCTGTTGTATCCTGAAAGCCGGAATAGTATCCCAAGGCTACGTTATTATCTCCCGAACGGATGGCATAACCTGCTTTGTTGCCAACAAACGTGTTGTAATTGGCCACATACCCTTTATGATGCTCGGAACCGCTCCGGCCTGCATCAATTCCCAAAAAGGTATTCCCTTGCCCGTTTTCGAGCCAATAGCCTGCGTTTGTTCCAATAAATGTATTGTCGCGACTGGTTTGGATGGCATAACCCGCATTAATACCCATAAATGTGTTGAATGAACCGGCCCATCCGGATGAATTGATATGATAGCCGGCAGCAGTACCAATCATTACATTGTAACTTTGGTTGGTATGGCTAAACCCGGCTGAAGAACCAATTAAGGTATTATGAATACCAGTAGTGAGAGAATATCCAGAAAAACTTCCGATTAGGATATTATTGTCGCCCGTGGAATTGTTTTTTCCGCTCTGGCTACCCATAAATACATTATCGAAACCATAAGTATTGGATTGCCCTGCCTGATAACCAAGGTAAATATTCCGGTCACCCTTTACTGAGTCAGGAGAAGTCAATAAACCACCAATATTATTATAACCTGCTTGATAACCAATAAATATATTCCTGTCACCTAACAAGTTTTTATTGCCTGCCTGGTAACCCATAAAGGAATTATACAAACCCTCGGTATTATTGGCTCCGGCCCCCAGACCAATAAAGTAATTGTCTTTGTTTATTTGCAAATAATCAGATATTGTGCCTTTAGATGTACTTATTCCACCCACAGCAAACCCTCCTTTTGAACCCACTGCTTTTGATTCATCTTTGACATAAACTCTAACGCTATCTGATGTAACTCTTAAATACTCTTGATTTGTAGAACCTTTGCTGGTATTAATTCCTCCAACTGCAAATCCCCCTTTTGAACCTACTGCTTTTTCTTGAATATCATCAACATAAACACGTACACTATCAGGAGTAACCATTAAAAAATTATTGGTATAAATTCCTTTACTGGTATTTATTCCACCGACAGCAAACCCACCTTTTGAACCCGCTGCTTTATTTGGAGAATCTTCTACAAATATCCTCACACCGCCATCATAGACAGCAAAAATGGTATCGCCATTCGAATTTTTTACTACCAATAACAATTCATCTACCTCCGTAGAACCATCCCCTTGAATCTCCAGCTTTCCACTAGACGAAATGGTACCGATGCCCAGGTTTAAATTGGGATTGGACAAATAAACACCTGAACTGTTAATCCCCCAAGGATTATCGGCAGGAGTAGAAAGATTTATCCAAGCAGTACCATTGTAAAAGAAGAAGGCCAGCGTGTTGGTATCGAAAACCAAAAGCCCGGTGGCCGGATTAATGATAGATAACCGTTGAATGCTTGAAACCCTCGGAACAAGCATACCCTTTGTAATAGACTTAACATCTAACATGGCTGATGGATTTGCCGAGTAACTTTCATCATCGGTAATTGCAATATTTTGAGCCACAAGCCAAGTTACCATTCCTAAACATAAGAAAGTCAAACATAGGCGTTTCATGACTTTTAGGTTTTACATGTTTCTATTTTTCTGCTTTTGCATTCAGCAACATATTGATTTTATCCAACTGTTCCTGCATTTGGTTAATTCGCTCAACTTGAGAGCGTAGGTCATTTATTTGTTCATCTTTAGTTCCTAATTGTGCTTTCAGTTCTTCAATTTGTTTTTGTTGTTCTTTAATGGCTTCAACTAAAAGTGCAGTAATTGGCGCATATTGCATAGAATAAGTGGTTTCCTCACTACCAGTAACTACTTCAGGAACAACTCCCAATACTTCTTGTGCAATAAAGCCCATCCTAATCCCTTTCTCTAGTGAAGCTGTATCTTTCCATTCAAAATTCACACCTCTGAGTTGTTTAACTTTATTTAATGAGCCAGAAATAGTTTTAATATTCTTTTTTAATCGTAAATCGCTATCGTTATACCATGCGTAATCTCCTCCGGCAGTTCCATTTGCATAGAAAGTCCTATTATTAATATTATTTGAGGCGTTACCATTAATTACAATTCGATTTAAAGAAAAATCACCATATATGAGCGGGCTTGACGTGTACCAATTGTCAATGTACAATTTACTTGAACCTGTCTCATAATATCCTGCATAATCACCTAAAAAGACGTTATCGGTACCGGAAATGTTAGAATAACCAGCATTATAGCCAATACAAACATTATGATTCCCTGTAGTAATAGCCCTACCTGTATAATTACCAATCAATACATTATAGGCACCTGTAGTCAAACTATAACCACTTTCGGTACCAAAAGCTACGTTGTTGGCACCGGTAGTCAAACTAAACCCGGTTTGGCTACCCAAAAACACGTTGTAATCGCCTCCGTTTGCAATAGACGTGGTTCCATAACCACTCCGGTAACCAATAAAAATGTTTTCGGTACCTTGTTTAAAATTCCTGGCGGCCTCATACCCCATGTAAATGGAACTTTGGGCTTCGTCCAGATATAATCCGGAGTAAGGACCGATACAAATATTGTTAGAACCCCCATTCCCATATTTACCACAATTGTAACCTATATAGGTATTGTGACTTCCCGTGGTATTATCAAGACCTGTAAATGTCCCTACAAAAACATTTCGTTCACCAGTAGTATTGGCAATACCAACTGCAGAACCTAAAAAGGTATTGTAATCACCGGTAGTATTTGCAATACCAACACTATCGCCAATATAAACATTGTTATTCCCCCCATTATTGGCATAACCCGCTTTGTACCCAATAAAAGTATTCTTATCACCATTGTAACTATAATAACCGCTCTGGTAACCGATAAAGGTGTTTTTATTTACTGCAACACCCACATTACCGGCATAGCGTCCACTCTGATAGCCCATATAGGTATTATAGCTGCCTGATTGGTTATTATAACCGGCATATTCACCTATTAATATATTATAATTTCCAGTTGTGGAATTACCCCCTGAATAAACCCCCATAAAAACATTATTACTCCCTGTTGAATTACTAAAGCCAGAAAACGATCCCATAAACATGTTTTTTACACCTGAAGTATTTAAGTAGCCTGATGCTGAACCTAAAAATATATTATTACTACCCGTTGTATTAGTATAACCCGACCAATAACCAAGAAAAACATTATTAACTCCTGTTGTATTGTTTAATCCAGCCAACGTTCCCATAAAGATATTATACAAACCTGTAGTTTTTTCACCCGCTTTTTCACCTATAAAGTAATTGTTTTTGGTAATGCTCATATAATTATCAGAAACACCTTTACTGGTGCTTATTCCACCAACAGCAAATCCTCCTTTTGAACCTGCTGCTTTTGTTGCATTGGGATCTACATAGACTCTCACACTATCCGGAGTAACTCTCAGAAATTCACTTGTTATACCTTTTGATGTACTTATTCCACCAACGGCAAATCCACCTTTGCTTCCTGCAGCTTTAACCGCAGGATCATCATTCACCCAAATTCTTACCCCTTCGTTATAAACGGCAAACACAGTTTGCCCGGCATTGTTTTTAACTTCGAATAAAGGATCATCCACCAACCCGGAACTATTACCTTTAACCGTTAACCGGCTAGATGGATCAGCATTTCCGATACCTATTCCCACATCCCCATTGTAATTGATGATTAAATCGGCATCAGCAGCAGTTACATTCGAATAACTGGCTGTATTGTTTGTAGCAAACAATAAATTACCCCTGTTATGGGTGGTTTTATTCTGGAAAAATATTCCTCCCTTAGGATACATGGATGAACCAGTATTAAAACGCAGCCCATTCATGGTATTTACAGTGGTACTGTAGTTCTGAATATCCAGAAAAGTTCCATCGGTGCCTGCGGTATTGGTATTTGTAGAATTAATATGCAAAATCCCTGAAGGAGCGCTTGTTCCAATCCCCACCTTATCAGTGGAGTTTTTAAGCAATGTGTAGCTTCCGGAACGGTTCCATAAATCTTCGGCTGTTATGTTATTCTGCAAAGTAGTCTGTAGGTTATCAATATATGTTTTATTGTAATAATCAGAAAGATCAACCGTAGTTGACTTTGTAACATCTACCACTCCTGAATATGCGGCTAAACTAGCTTCTTGCCCCATGGTCCAGCCATCGGCATAAGACTCGTCAATAGACGAATATCCTTGATAAAAATGAGTGACCGTAAATTTTGGATAGGAATAATTAGTTGCTTCATCGCCTATAATTAATACAATTTCATTACTTGCATTAACCCCTATCCGGATCCGTAGGTTATCGGGCCCGAAACTATAATAACCAGTATTATAAAAAGTGGTACCTGAACCGTATCCTTTTACTGTCAACTCATAAGGACCTGTAGATGAATAAAAATATCCGGAGACTTTAATAACAAACATGCAGGCATTGTTAGGTTGGTTTGTATTAATTACCAATGCCCCTGTAGTAGATGATGCTGAGTAGGTCACCAGATTCCGATAAACCTTATAAGTAGGCGTACCTTCTATCATAATATTATCTCCAATCCGTACATTTCCTGATACATCGAGCTTGTGGGCAGGGCTATTGGTTCCAATACCCGTATTTCCATTATCTCCCACAAAGAACGCTGAAACACCTGCGTCCTGAACATCAAAATCGCCAGTCCCGCTTAAATTATGAACAATTCCATAGTTTCCCTGTGTAATGGTTGTATTTTGGGTCAGGCTTCCCCCCAATTGTACATTGGTACCCGTTTTGGTGATGCCGTTCGAAAAGGTATTGTTGCTTCCAACCATTTCCCAATCGGACCCATTCCAAAAGTAGAAGCCTACTTGCGGGTATGTTCCGCTGGTGCTGGTATTCCACACCAATAAACCTTGTGTTTTTGTGCCCGAAATAGGCGATACGGTGCTCACTAAAGCCACCCGGGGAACCAACATCCCTTTTGTGGTTGAATACACATCGAGCATCGCACTGGCAGCTGGCGTATAACCATCAAGATCAGTTATTGCGATGTTTTGAGCATTTGATTCCAATACGAAACATGCAAAAACCAGCATAGCTGCTACTCTGATTTTGAAAATTGATTTTGTTGTCATAAACGTAGTATTATTAACATTAACTATGATTACTCAAAAAATTTAACATTTTACACCTTTAAATTCACGGCATTAACTGTGTAATTATATGAATACTCCAATTGCCCATTTGTATGCAATTGCAAAAATGGCAAGGATTTTTATTTCGAATTTTATGTTGAAGGGAATTGCACTCATCTGACCTTCAATTTTTAATTGTTGCGCAATTTATACATAATTATATGAATTCTATCATAAATCATTCTGATTTATATCAACAAAAAACGAATTTTTATCACAAAAAACAGACTATTCTTTCATTTACTGGCTATTGTCTTTTTTAAAGCTTTTACTGTTAACCCGGATTATTCTTGAATAATCCTGACGATAAAGCTATTCCTCAAAATTGGGAAAATAAAAACTCCCAATTTTGAGGAATAGCTAAATCGGGGTTTCCCGCTTTGCAACCCAATACCCCTCGCTCATTCGCACCTTTCGCTATGCTCAGGTATGAATAAAGCGGGTTAATTAAATAATTCATCAATTTATTAAAATATTATCAGGTAAAAGTTTATTCAATATTATTATTTTTGTTACGACTGATGTTAATATTTATGGCAACAAAATTTTCGTATGAAAAATCGATTCTTGAAATAGAATCCATTATTGAAGAAATAGAAAATGACTCCCTTAATGTGGATGAATTGTCGGAAAAAGTAAAACATGTAGCTCATCTGATTAAAAGCTGCAAAAAGAAACTTTCTGATACCAAGTTTGAAGTTGATCAATTATTGAAAGCAATGGATGTAGATTAATTGTTTGATTTTTTCACTATTGTGTTTTCAAGCCTCAAACATTGATTAATATTCAATAAAAATGATTATTAACACTTAACTGTTAATTTAAACCTGATTATGTAGTTTGGTTATTATCTCTAAAATTATAATTTTGATTTTTGAAAGGGTTTTGAAAAGCGACTCGCTTTAATTTAAAAAAGGGTATATGCTAACATTTAATGAGTTTATTGAAAACAGCATTGTAAAGCATTGGGAACTTAAGGCATTCACCAATTATAAAGAAGAAACCATAACCTATGCTGAGACTGCTGAATACATAAAAAAGTTCCATGTCGTTTTTCAAGAAATCGGAATACAAAAAGGTGATAAAATTGCTCAAATCGGTCGTAACAATGCCAATTGGGCCGTCACTTTTTTAAGTACGGTAAGCTATGGTGCAGTAACTGTTCCCCTATTGCAGGATTTCACTCCAAGTGATATTGAAAACACAGTGAATCATTCCGATGCGGTTTTGCTATTCCTGAGCGATTATATTTTTGAAAAGCTCGATGTTTCAAAATTTCCAACTATAAAAGCATTCATATCTCTTGATAACTATTCGATATTACATACTACTGATAATACCATACCTATTATCATTGAGAAAAATTTAAAATTGAATCAAAGTTTAACTCCTAATACCTTTACATTAATAAATATCCCAAATAGTGAATTAGCCTCAATCTCTTATACTTCTGGAACATCCGGCCTTTCTAAAGGGGTAATGCTCACTCATAGAAACTTTGCTACTAACATTGAATTTGGATTCGATGTGATTAGTTTTAAACCTGAAGATCAGGTCGTTTCCTTTTTACCTTTAGCACATGCTTATGGTTTAGCTTTTGAGTTTTTAGCAGAATTTACCCAAGGCTGTCATATTACCTTTTTAGGAAAAATTCCATCGCCACAGGTAATTTTACAAGCATTTAAAGAAATAAAACCAAGGTTGGTTATTTTGGTGCCACTAATAATGGAAAAAGTATATCGGAACAAAGTCAAACCTGCCATTAGTTCTGGGTTACCCAATATATTACTTGGAATTCCTTTACTTAAAAATGTGGTTCATAAAAAAGTTAAAAAACAATTAGAAGATGCTTTTGGAGGAAATTTTATTGAAGTAATAATAGGTGGAGCTGCATTAAATAAAGAAGTAGAAAGTTTTCTGAAAAAAATTGGATTTCGCTACACCATTGGTTATGGCATGACCGAATGTGCACCTATTATTAGCTATGCACCATGGGATAAACTACAAAAGTTTAGCTGTGGTTATCCAATCAGGCAATGTACCGTTAAAATTGATTCTCCGGATCCTGAAAGAGTTGAAGGTGAAATATTAGTAAAAGGTCCTCAAGTAATGCTCGGTTATTATAAAAATCCTGTAGTAACTGCTGATACTTTTGACGAAGAAGGTTGGTTAAAAACCGGTGATTTGGGTGTTATGAATTCGCAAGGATTTATTACTATAAAAGGACGGAGCAAAAATATGATTTTAGGAGCTTCAGGGCAAAATATTTACCCGGAAGAAATTGAAGCCCGCATTAATAGCTTGCCTTACGTTATGGAATCGTTAGTAATTGAAAAAGAAGGCAGACTCCATGCTCTAATTGTACCCGATTTAGAAAAGGCAGAACAAGATGGATTGGACCGTGAAAAAGTAAAAATTCATTTCGAAAAAAACCAAAAAGAGTTGAATCAGCAAATGCCAAATTATATGGCCATTTCGCGCATAGTAATGCAAGAAGAAGAATTTATTAAAACTCCGAAAAAAAGTATTAAACGGTATTTATACACCAATTAAGAATAAAAAAAAACGCTCCAAGGAGCGTTTTTTTTTATTCTTCTATCATCATCGTTGCTTCCCATCCCTCTTGCAACAGGCCCAGTCGCAGTGCCAAATCAATATTCTTCTTATGGCGTTTTACTACCGGTGGATAAATCATTTTTGTTCCTAAAGCTACAACACCTAAGCCTTGCTCTTCAGCTTTTTGAGCTGCAAATACAATTTTTTTTGCTTTTTCAATTTCTTCTAACTCAGGTGCAAAACCACTTTTAATAATGGGTACCTGCCGTGGATGAATGCATCCCATTCCCTCGAAGCCCAATGATTTGCTGGCTTTTACATTTGCCAATAGTCCTTCCATGTCGCCAACATCGGAAAAAACGGAATCAATGGGTTGAATTTTAACCGCATGACAGGCATTTACTAAACGTGCGCGGGCATACAATGATTCATTACCACCTAAGGTACGTCGCACTCCCAAATCGGCGGTATAATCTTCCAAACCAATAGCCAAAGCAACAATATTTGGCGACGATTTGGCTATCTCAAACGCAATTTCAACCCCTAAAGCACTTTCAACAATTGGCATTAGATAAACGGTTTGGCTAAGTTTATACTTTTTCGAAACTTCATCAATGGTTTCAATTACCTGCTTTATATAATCAGTATCTTCAATTTTTGGTACTAATACCACATGAACGTTGTGGGGTATTATAGTTTTCAAATCATCGATACCACGTTGCCCTTGATTGATGCGGACCATTCGTTCCACATTATAGAAATTGCAAGCACGTAAGGCATTCCTCACCAAAATACGGGCTTCATCTTTTTTTGAAGGAGCCACCGCATCTTCCAAATCAAGAATAATTGCATCAGGTTCGTGTAACCCAGCATTCAGAAACATGCTTGGTGTGTTCCCTGGTAAATACAACCTCGAAAATCGAAACCGTTCCTTTTGAGTGGGATATTGGTTTTCGATAATAAAATCGGGCAGATATTCTTTTTCAGTTGCAATCAATTGTTTTATAGCAGCTTCTAACCGGGCAGAGATTACCCAAGGTAATGCTCCTTTATCGATCAATTCCAACCGGGCATTTTTAATACCAAAGTATATTAATACATCATTAACCAATATTTTAATTGATTCACCGTAAAGGCTTTCCACCTTGCTTTTAAGTTCTAACTGAATGCCTCCACTCTGAAGAATTTCCAATTGAACAAAACAGTCGGATCGAACTTTAGGACCTGAATTACCGGCTTTTGCTATTTTTATATTTTCCATAGAATTTTCACTTTTAAAATGTCATTTTTGGATGGTATCAAATATCACAAAGCACAGACAATATTCATACAATGGGCTGCGTGTTGTTAAGCAGATTACAACTATTTAACTTGAAGTTGGAAGTTAGGAGTGGGATTACGGAAAACTGGAAATTGTTAAAAACTTCGTTCATTACTTATTATGCAACCAGTAAATGGCAACTAGCAAAAGACTTATCTTAGCAAAAATTAAAAAAATGACAATGCTAAAAATACCCCTTTTTGCTGTCTTACTTTCGTTGCCCTTTTGGGGGTTGACTCAATCAAGCACCTTGCACGAACAAGCAATTGATAAAACTATTGAAGTTAAATACTCCACCAAGCCAAGCGATAACGTAAACAATCAATTTTTAATGCTGATTGCCAAGGCAAAATCATTACCAAAAGAACAAGCGGTGTTAACTTACAATGTAAAAGAATACCAAAAAATTATTAAATCGAATAATAACCTGCAACTATTGCTGTCAGTCGGCAATTTAGTTAATAGCGAGGAAATTAATTACCTCAATTTTGGAATAACCAATTTTTTAAAACCCAGCATTGTTACCTATAAATATGTTTGGGAAGATAAAGACGGAACGGTACTTGAAACCAAACGAATTGAGAATGTCTCGTTTAAAAATGGGGCTTACCTGCTTAAAAATATGATTCCAGACACTTATCAAGAGTCCACCTACAAATTATATTTATCGGAACTGGCCTTAGGATTTGATGCATCCGATGTAAAAAAGTTGGATGAATTCATCAGTACTGTGGATGGATATTACAATACCGATGCCCAGCTTAATCTTTTAGAACAGGAGTTGATACAAATCAAAGTGGATTCGTTGGAATTATTGGAAGCCAATTATCAAAAAACTTTGGATAATTTGAAGGTTTTCAGCCACATAAAATCATTACGATTCGCCAGCAAACTGGATTTAGATACCAACGACCCTGTTAAATTAATGTCGCATCTGGGTAGGGCTGAAGAGCAAAATAAAACTCTTAAAAAAGAATTGGAATTTGCACGAAACAACATGCATATAACCTATTATCGCAAAGGGTTAGACTGGCAACGCTGGAATAATCAGCCTATTGCCAATGACTATTTCAATAAATCTATCAAAAGTAAGAGTACCTATTCCCCACCCTACATTGAGTTGGCTCAATTCAATTTTGTAACAAAGCACTATTCATCAGCTATTGATACTTGTAAAAAAGTATTGATCACCCTAAAAACCGATACAGATACCCGATACAAAGCTGTTAAACTTTCAGAATCGGTAATTTATGTTTATATCGATTCAGTGAAATCGTTCATTGAATTAAAAGAATTCAATCCAGCGGTCGCTCTTTTTGAACAGTGTAAGCAATATGCCAAAGATATTCCGGGAATTAAAGTTTTTGCTGAATTTGAAGACATACAAGCCTCCCTTTACCAAGCTTACTATACTGAAATGGCCGACAAAATTAGTAGTTTAATTGCATCCGATGAACTAATGACTGCCCATATTAGTTTAGATTCCATGACTCGTTTCAGAACCATTAATGCTAGGTATTTACCCGATGCCAATAAAGAGAATAACTTACTTAAATTACTTTATGACGCTTGGATTTTAAAAGGCAAGAAATTTTTGGAAACTAACGAAACAGATTCATCGCTTATTGCACTTGCTCAAGCTTCAAATTTATGCCACAAGTACTCAGTAATTTCATGTACCGACGATTTGAACCAACTTTCAGCCCAAGCTTATCAAACCCAGTATAATCAATTCTTAGATAAATCAAAACAGGCCATTGATGATAAACTTGCTGATTCTGCCTTGATTTTGCTCAATGCAGCCCGGGTTCTTACTCTAAAGAATAACATTCCGGCAAATCCAATAGCCGACACCTTGTTTCAAGCAGCTAAACAGTTAAAGTATAACGAACTTATAACAGCCGGAGATCAATCGTATCATCGTAACCAAATGCGTGAAGCATTGGCTTTTTATCAGGAATCGATGGTGCTTGAAAGTGAGATTGAATTAGTTACTAATCCTGAATTACCAGACAAAATAGAGGCAACGGTTCAAAACATGATTTTAATGCTTTGTAACCAATGTGAGTCATTTATTGAAGCGTTGAATTTGCCGGAAGCGCAGCAGCGATATTCACAGGCAAATAATTTAGCCATTGAATACGACCTCACTAACAAAAAAGAAGTATCTGCTGCTTTGGAGTCATTAGCAGAAAAATTGAACTTGGGCAAATGCAATCAATGGTTGCAAGCGTTTACCGTTCAAATTTCGGTAGCAAAAAAATTTATCGATAAACGTGAATTTATTTTAGCTGACCAAGCATTGAAAAAGGCGTACGAGGTTAATAATTCTCACAAAGAATGCCTCATTGATGTTCATGAATATTCCGAATTAACCCGTCAAATCAGTGCTATGGTTAATTACCAGAAACAATTAAAACGCATTGATGAGTTACTCAATGAAAAAGAATATAGCGATGCTGTTGAGAATTACATCCAATTGACCAACTTTTATACCGATTCCTGTAAAAATAATTACGACATTGAACATCAACCACTTGATATATTTGTAAGCACCCATATGAACAATCTGTTTATTGATTTTGGAGTGCGCTATTACACCGAACTGGGTAATACCGAATTTGCCATCAATTTATTGGAAATACTCCGACGTAAAGATTATATCCCGGCCTGGTCGCAAATAAGCCAAGAAACTTTAGGTAATAAACTTGCCCTTTTAGATTACGAGAATAATCCAGAACTGAATCCGAAAGAAAAGGTAATGGATTATACCAAATCCGATAAATGGTATAACTATCTGAAAAAAGCCTATTTATTGCAATGGAGCAAGTTTTAACTTCTTACTACTCCCACTCAATAGTTGCCGGTGGTTTAGAGCTTATATCGTAAACAACCCTATTTATACCTTTTACCTGATTAATAATCTTATTGGAAACCTTGGCTAAAAATTCATAAGGCAAATGTACCCAATCGGCAGTCATTCCATCCGTTGAAGCCACGGCTCGTAATGCCAATACATTTTCATAGGTCCGCTCGTCACCCATTACACCAACCGAATTGGCATTTAATAAGATAGCTCCTGCTTGCCATACGCCATCGTACAATCCGTCTTCCTTAAGAGCATTGATATAAATTTCATCGGCATCTTGTAAAACCTTAACCCTTTTGGGAGTAATTTCGCCAAGAATCCTTATGGCTAAACCCGGACCCGGAAAAGGATGACGGCCTAATATAGTTGGGTCAATTTCCAATGCCTTTCCTACCCTTCGAACCTCATCTTTAAACAACAAATTCAGTGGTTCTACTATTTTCAATTTCATTTTTTCGGGCAAACCGCCAACGTTATGGTGCGATTTTATAGTTGCCGATGGACCATTCACAGATATTGATTCAATTACATCGGGATAAATGGTACCTTGAGCCAACCATTTAACATCCTGTATTTTATGAGCTTCTTGATCAAAAACCTCAATAAAGTTCTTACCTATGCTTTTCCGCTTTGCTTCAGGCTCAGTAATTCCAGCCAAATCACGGTAAAATAATTCCGATGCATCAACTCCAATCACATTCAAACCCATGTGCTTGTATGAATCCAAAACTTGCGTAAATTCATTTTTCCGAAGCAATCCATTATCAACAAAAATGCAGGTCAAATTTTTTCCAATTGCTTTATGCAGCAATACCGCTGCCACGGTTGAATCAACACCACCTGACAATCCAAGTACTACTTTATCATTTCCTAGTTTTTCGCGCAATCCGTTAATGGTTGTTTCCACAAACGAATCGGGAGTCCAATCTTGTTTGCAACCACATACGTTTACTACAAAATTTTTCAAAATAACCATTCCTTCGCTACTATGATATACTTCCGGATGGAACTGAATCCCAAAAGTAGTTTCCCCTTCAATGGCAAATGCTCCCACTTTCACATCAGCGGTGCTGGCTATAATCTGATAATTTGATGGAATTTTAGCAATAGTATCGCCATGGCTCATCCATACTTGCGAATGATTACTAACTCCTTTAAATAATACATGTTCCGTATTTACTTGCTGCAAATTGGCCCTTCCATATTCGCGATGTTTCGATGGCAATACTTCTCCGCCATAATTGTGGGCTAAAAATTGGGCTCCATAGCAAACGCCTAATAAGGGTAAAAATCCTTTTATTTTCGATAAGTCGGGAATCAATGCATTCTCATCACGCACGGAAAAAGGACTTCCAGAAAGAATTACACCTTTAGTATTGACATCAATTTTAAAATGGTTATATGGATGTATTTCGCAATACACATTTAATTCGCGCACTCTGCGGGCAATCAACTGGGTATATTGAGACCCAAAATCGAGAATAAGGATTTTTTCTTGCACTCTATAGAAAATTAAAGATTACCAATTTTTATAATTTGCCCAAAGATAATTATAAATATCAATTTGAAAACTTGGCGTTTATAATGCAAATGAATTTTAAAATAAAATGTTAGAATAATAAAAAATAGAGTCCAAAAAGTCTATTGTGAAAACTTAACTTTACCTGCATATTTATGCAGCTTTGATAATTCATTTAGGTTTATTATATTTGGTTGAATCATATCTTTAAAAATTTTAATTCACAAACCTTGAAATATTAACAACCAATAAACTATAAATGGTTCCTCTTAAATTAGGTATTATTGGATTTGGATTATCGGGCAAAGTATTTCAAGCCCCTTTTTTGCATGTCAACCCTAAGTTTCAATTAGCTAAAATTTGCTCAAGTCGAAAAAGTGAAATTAATAAGTTGTATCCCGAGGCTGAAGTAGTAAATAGTGTTCATGATATTTTAAATGATTCTACTATTGATTTAGTAGTAGTTTCGTCACCAAACACGGAGCATTTTGAGCAAACCAAAATAGCCTTGCAAAATGGCAAGCATGTAATTGTTGAGAAACCTTTTGTTCCCAATCTTGATGAAGGAAATCATCTGATTAATTTGGCTAAAAAGCAAGATAAAGTGTTGGCTGTTTTCCATAACCGCCGGTGGGATGGTGATTTTAAAACCGTTAAAAGTATTATTGATTCTGGGGCATTGGGTTCCATTTCGGAATATGAGGTGCATTTTGACAGGTTTAGGCCCGAAAACGATCTTTCAAACTGGCGGAGTCATAACCTGCCGGGTAGCGGAGTATTCTTTGATTTAGGACCGCATCTGATCGACCAGACCGTGGCACTTTTTGGTATGCCAAAAGCAGTTTTTGGCGATATCCGTGTGGCTCGAAACGAGGGTTTGGTTGACGACACTTTCGAGGTTACTCTCTATTATGAAAAACATAGGGCAAAACTAAAAGCGGGTGTAATTGTAAAAGAATTGGGTCCCCATTTTATAATTCATGGCAACAAGGGCTCCTATGTAAAATATGGACTTGATCCGCAGGAAAATTTACTAAAAGAGGGAGTCGTACCTATTGGCGATGATTGGGGAAAGGAAGACGACGATAGACATGGAATTTTGAATGCGGTACAAGATGGACACGATGTGCGCAACCGGTTTAAAACGCTGAATGGAAATTATATGGGCTTTTTTGACAATGTTCATGAAGCCATAACTCAAGGAAAACCATTGACGGTTACGCCTGAAACTGCCTTAAATACCATTCACATTATACTTACCGCAATTGAAAGCTCACAACAACAGAAAGTACTAACCTTATAATAAACTGCTATGGATCAAATTGAAAAAAATGAAATTTCGCGCCGAAAGTTTATTAAAAACATGGCAATAACAACGGCAGGATTAACCATTTTGCCAAGTTTTGTATTCGGTGGGTCAGGGCATAGGGCTCCAAGCGATAAGCTAAATATTGTTGGAGTTGGGGTTGGAGGAAGAGGTGGAGGTGTTATTAAGGAGTTGCGTTCGGAAAATATTGTGGCTCTATGTGATGTTGATTGGAAATATTCCGCAGGAATTTTCAATGAATTTCCTGATGCTAAAAAATATTACGATTGGCGCATCATGTTTGAAGAATTAAAAGATAGTTTTGATGCCGTTGTAGTAGGAACTCCAGATCACACACACGCCATTATTGCTCTTACAGCCATGCGAATGGGCAAGCACGTCTATTGCGAAAAACCCTTGACACACTCAGTTTGGGAATCGCGGCAAATGACCGAATATGCTCAAAAAAATAAAGTGGTTACTCAAATGGGGAACCAGGGTAATTCAGGTGAAGGAATCCGACAAATGTGCGAATGGATTTGGAATGACGAAATAGGCGAAATAAAAGAGGTACATGCCTGGACCAATCGCCCAATATGGCCACAAGGTTTGGAAAGGCCTTCTGCCATTGAAATTCCTCACGACAAATTGAAATGGGACCTGTTTTTAGGACCCGCCAAGGAGCGCCCGTTCAATAATGTATATCACCCATGGAATTGGCGTGGTTGGTGGGATTACGGCACAGGAGCCTTAGGCGATATGGCTTGTCATGTTGTGGACCCGGTTTTTAAAGCACTCAATTTACAATATCCAACCAAAGTTCAGGGTACATCCACTATGTTTAATACCGAATCGGCACCAATGGCCGAAATGGTACAATATGTTTTTCCTGAACGCGAAAAATACATGAATGTGGCCATGCCCGAGGTAAAAGTTACCTGGTGGGACGGTGGTTTAATGCCTCCTCGTCCGGCTGAATTAGCCAAAGGTGAAATGATGGGACGCGATGGAAACGGCGGCACCTTGTTTATTGGCACAAAGGGCAAATTAATGTCGGGTTGTTATGCCGCCAATCCCTTTATTTTAGGTAGAGAGAAGCCCGTGGTTTCTCAAACATTACGACGCATTGAAACCGGGCATTACATGGATTGGGTAAATGCCTGCAAAATGGGTTACGATACTGCAATGGAGAAAAACCTGATGCCGAGTTCGAATTTTGCTTACTCAGGACCCTTGAATGAAACCGTAGTTATGGGTGTTATGGCCGTAAGGTTGCAAGATTTAAAACGAGAATTGCTATGGGATGGCGCGAATATGAAATTTACCAAAATTGGCGATAACGATCAAATTAAGGTGGTAAAATCCGATAAATTTTCGGTAATCGATGGGCATCCCCATTTTGATACACAATATGAAACCGTGAACGCCAAAGCGGCTGCTGAAGAGTTTGTAAAACACAATTACCGACAAGGTTGGTCAATCTAAAAACTTAACTTTAAAATTATTAACAATGAAAAATCTGATAATTATTGCATTTGTATTTTTTGCTCTGGCTGCATGTCAGGAAAAAGTAGGTGTTAATCAGCTTACCAAAGCTGAAGTGAAAGAAGGCTGGCAATTACTATTTGACGGCAAAACCACCGATGGTTGGAAAGGCTATTGCAAGGGAAATGTTCCAGGGGCATGGACCGTTACTGAGGAAGGCACCTTGCATATTGCAGGATCGGGTAAGGGTGAAGCAGGCGCACACGACGGTGGTGACATTATTACCCGCGAAAAATATGGTAACTTTGAATTGAGTCTTGAATGGAAGGTTTCAGAGGGAGGTAACAGCGGTATTTTCTATTTATCGCAAGAAATTTGTGGAACCGATAGTCTTCCCGGTGACCCAATTTGGAAATCATCGCCCGAAATGCAGATTTTGGACAATGCCAAACATCCCGATGCAAAATTGGGAAAAGAGGGCAACCGTCAGGCGGGATCGCTGTATGACTTGATTCCGGCTAAACCGCAAAATGCCAAGCCAGCAGGTGAATGGAACCACATAAAAATTACCGTTTACAAAGGCACCATAATCCATTGGATGAATGGAGAAAATGTATTGGAATACCACTTATGGACTGACGACTGGAAAACTATGTGTATGAATAGTAAATTTGCCGAATTTCTGAATTTTGTAAATCCTGCATCCGAAGGCCATATAGGTCTGCAAGATCATGGTGACGATATTTGGTTCCGTAATATCAAGATCAGGAAATTATGAGAAATTTTAAGCTAATAATTGCTACAAGTCTATGCATGCTCATCATTTTTTCTGGGTTTGCACAAGAGAGTATGAAGGAAAGTTGTACCGAGCCAATTAAATTGGCGGTACAAGCTTGGTCATTCAACAAGTTTACATTTGAGGAAGCGGTTCAAAAATCGGCGAAAATCGGTTTTAAGTATATGGAAATGTATCCGGGTCAGACAATTAAGGCTGGAAGCAAGGACAATACCGGTTATACCATGTCGGTTGAAAATCGCGAATTGGTAAAGTCTATTTTAAAAGACAATGGAATACTAGTGGTTCAATACGGTGTGGTAACTTGTAACTCAAAAGAGGAATGGATTCAGCTTTTTGAGTTTGCAAAAGCCATGGGCATCGAAACCATTAATTCCGAACCAGAAATTAAAGATATGAACCTGATGGATTCATTGGCAACAGCTTATAATATCAATTTGGCCATCCACAATCATGCCACTGGAACACGATATGGCGATCCAAAACTTGTACTCGACCAAGTGGCAGGTAAAGGCGGCAATTTGGGTATCTGTGCCGATAATGGGCATTGGATGCGTTCGGGCATTAATCCGGTTGAAGCTTTGAAAAATACAAAGGGACGTCTGATTACCATGCACATTAAGGATATGAGCGAATTTAACAATTTAGAGGCTCACACGGTAGGTTTCGGAACTGGTGTTTTAGATGTCGATGCACTGATTGCGGAGCTTAAGAATCAAAAATTTGTAGGGGTACTCACCATCGAAAATGAGTATAATTGGGAAAATCCGGTGGATGATCTTACAAAATCGTTTGTGACCTTAACCGAAAAACTTCAATGAAGGATTCCTGCCATTAATAAATAATAAAATCAGTTGCCACAGATTCACCATTTAAATCTGTGGCAATTTCTTGATTCATTTTTTTATAAATTTATCCAACATTTAAACACATGATACATTCCAATCTACTACTCACTTTTCAAATTATTTTGCTAATAACCACAACTGCAATAGGCCAAAACAAAATAGGTGTATTTGACAACCATGCCGATATAGGAAATTGTAAAAACAAGGGTTCGGTTACTTTCAATAACGATATGCAGACCTACACTATAACTGGTTCGGGGGCGAATATGTGGTATGCCGCCGATGAATTCCATTTTTTATGGACTACCCTTCAAGAGGATTTTATACTCAGAGCCGAGGTGAAATTGATTGGAGCTGGGGTAAATGCCCACCGAAAAGTGGGCTGGATTGTAAAAAATCATTTGGATAATAATTCGCCCCATGTAAATGCTACGGTACATGGCGATGGCTTAACTTCATTGCAATTCCGAAAAAATATTGGGGGTAAAACCGAGGAGCTAATTTCAAAAGACAGCGCACCCGATGTGATTCAGTTGGAACGCCGGGGAAATATCTTTATCATGTCCACCGCTCGTTTTGGTGGAGAATTTACAGTGGTTCAATTGGATTCTATGACCATGGACAACGAAGTGTATGGGTATTTACGTATGTTCGCACGATGCCAATGTAATTGAAAAAGCGGTGTACCGCAATGTTCGAATTATTACCCCTGCCAAACCCGATTTTATACCCTACAAGGAATACATTGGCAGCAATTTGGAAGTAATGGATGTGGAAACCGGTCTTCGGAAAATTTTATACAGTTCAGCCCATTCCATACAGGCTCCCAATTGGACTCCCGATGGTAAAACACTCATTTATAATTCAAAGGGACATCTTTATAAGTACGATTTGGAAACAAATACCATAACGAATATTAATACCGGTTTTGCGGTAAACAACAACAATGACCATGTATTGACTTTCGATGGAAAACTGATGGGCATCAGCCATCACAATCCCAATGATAAGGGAAATTCTACCATTTACTATTTGCCCGTGGAAGGCGATTCAGCCCCGGTGGCGGTTACCAAGCCCGGAGTTGGGGCTTCATACTTGCACGGCTGGTCGCCCGATAATAAAACCATGATTTTTACCGGCGACAGAAAAGGACAATACGATATTTATGCAGTGGATGTGGCTACAGGCAAGGAAACACAGCTCACCAACCAAAAAACATTGGACGATGGCTCGGAATACAGTCCCGATGGAAAATTTATTTTCTTTAATTCCGTTCGTACCGGCACCATGAAACTTTGGCGAATGGATGCGGATGGAAAAAATCAGATACAGCTCACCTTTGATAGTTACAACGACTGGTTCCCACACGTAAGTCCCGATAAAAAGTGGATTGTGTTCATCTCATTCCCCAAGGATATTGACCCGGGTTCGCATCCGTTTTACAAACATTGCCTGTTGCGCATCATGCCTTATGAGGGTGGAGTATCAAGAATCATCGGGTATGTATATGGGGGACAAGGAACTATAAATGTTCCGAGCTGGTCGCCCGACAGCAAAAAAATTGCTTTTGTGAGTAATTCTAAGCTTTAGAGTCAATTATCGTAAATTACCGTAATGAGTTACCCCCTCAATAAATAGGGTAAAACTCTATACCAGGTTTTTACTATTGAAAATCACTATTAACCGACAAATATTATAATTTGATATGAGATTCTTCGCTTCACTTCGTTACGCTCAGAATGACATGGATTTAGTGTTTTTAGGAGGGGGTGGTTTGCGGCTTTGCCGCAAACCACCCCCTCCAACTCCGAACTAACATAAACGTTTGTCATTCAGAGCGAAGCGAAGAACTTAGCGAAGCAATCTCACCGGAGGTAATCTAATTATTTTAATCGGTCAGTAGTGATTGAAAATATTATATTGCCCACTTAAGATATCACCAGATTTGTTTTTAAAAAGTAAAATAAGCCTTTATTTCTCTGGAATTTCGAAAACGTCTCCGTCATTGGTAAGCTCCGTATTGGGAAATTCTTCGCGAGCTTCATTCAATAAAACCTCAAGCGATTTATACCGGTGCGAAAAGTGACCAATGATTAACTTTTTTACTTCAGCTTTTTTAGCAATTTCACCCGCTTGCCGGGCTGTTGAATGACCTGTTTCTTTAGCCCGCTTCTTTCCTTCATCGGCAAAAGTTGCTTCATGGTAAAGCAAGTCAACATGTTTTATTATAGGTGTAATACCTTGGTTTTTTGCTGTATCACTTACAAAGGCATAAGACCTTGCTGGGGATGCTTCTTTGGTCAATGTATGATTTGGATGCAGATTACCATCCTCATCATAAAAATCGAAACCTTCTTTTATTGATTGAAGTAATCGAATGGGTATATTTAGTTCTTTAATAACTTCACTTTTTAGGTGCTTCAACTTAGGTTTTTCACGGAAAATAAATCCACAAGTAGGAACCCTGTGGCGCAGTGGAAAGGATTCTACCGTTACTTTATCGTCTTCAAAAATTAATTCGGTACCTTGATAATGCAATGGATGGAAAATAATTTCAAATCCAATTCCTTTATCCATTGTTGAAATAAATAAATCAATTATTTCCTTTAATCGAAAAGGACCATAAATATGCAAGGGTAATTTCCTATTGTTCAGATTTAAGCTGGATATAAATCCAAAAATACCTAAAAAATGATCTCCATGCAAATGACTAATAAAGATATGGTTGATACGTGTAAATTTTATATGAAACCGCTTTAATTGTATTTGGGTTCCTTCACCACAATCTATTAAAAAAAACCGCTCAAGTACATTGAGTACTTGAGCGGTTGAGAATCTTCCGGGTGAAGGCATTGCTGAACTGCACCCTAATATGGTTAGGGAAAAAACCATTAAGCTCCTTCCTTAGTAATCACTTCGGCAGCCTCAACTAGGGTATTGGTAATATTCAATACCGTGTCGAGTTGAGAAATAGTTATTAATCGTTCTACTGCTGTTTGCAATCCTGTAAGTACAAAAGTACCATTTGCATTCTTGCAAAGCCGGTTTGCTACTAATATGGCTGATAACCCTGACGAGTCGCAATAACGGCAATTACTCAGATCTAATATGATATTTTTTTCACCATTGCCGGCAATTAAAACCAATTCTGATTTCAAAGAAGGGGCAATATGCGTATCAAGTTTATCTATCATAACTTGAATCTGAGTATAGTTATCCAGTTTGTCGATTTTAAATTCCATGGACTAATATTTTTTACATGGTGAATATTTGATTTTTACCAAATATAATAAAACTATTCCTCAATACTACACAAAATCAATTACTTTTTTTTACTCTTGTGGAGCATCTCCTTTAGCTTTTGTCTTTTTCGACTTAGCTGTAGAATCCATTTCATCCTTAAGTGCTGCCAATTCAGCGATATCACCAAGAGTAGTTTTCTCCATAGTGTCAGCTGCTTTTTTAGGAGCTTTTTTAGCAGTTTTTGGAGCAGTAGCTACTTTATTAGCTTTGTCTTCTGCTCTTTTAACATCTTCAAATACTCTTGAATGGCTTACAATTATTTTCTTGGCTTCTTTGTTGAATTCAATTACTTTGAAATCCAATTTTTCTTCCAACTTAGCTGGCGATCCGTCTTCTTTAACCAAATGTTTTGGGGTACAGAATCCTTCAACACCATAAGGTAAGGAAACAATAGCTCCTTTGTCGGCCAATTCGATAATTGTTCCTTCGTGGATAGAATCCATGGTAAACAAAGTTTCAAATACATCCCAAGGATTTTCTTCCAATTGTTTGTGTCCAAGACGCAAGCGACGGTTATCTTTGTCAATTTCAAGAACCATTACTTCAATTTCGGCACCAATAGTTGTAAATTCTGCTGGATGTTTAATTTTCTTTGTCCACGAAAGATCTGAAATGTGGATTAACCCATCAACACCTTCTTCAATTTCTACAAATACACCAAAGTTAGTGAAGTTGCGAACTTTTGCTTTGTGACGTGATTCAATTGGATAAGCGATTTCAATGGCTTCCCATGGATCAGCTTTCAGTTGCTTCATGCCTAACGACATTTTACGCTCTTCGCGATCCAAGGTAAGAATAACAGCTTTAATTTCATCGCCAACCTTTAGGAATTCATTGGCACTGCGTAAATGCTGCGACCAAGACATTTCAGAAACGTGGATTAAACCTTCTACTCCGGTTGCAATTTCAACAAATGCACCATAATCGGCCATTACCACAACTTTTCCACTTACTTTGTCACCAACATTCAGGTTAGCATCCAACGCATCCCAAGGATGAGGAGTTAATTGTTTTAAACCTAATGCAATACGTTTTTTATCGTCGTCAAAATCAAGGATTACCACATTCAATTTTTGATCTAATTGAACGATTTCTTCAGGATGAGAAATTCTTCCCCATGAAAGGTCGGTAATGTGGATAAGGCCATCAACACCACCCAAATCGATGAATACACCGTAAGAGGTAATATTTTTAACGGTTCCTTCCAAAACCTGTCCTTTTTCAAGTTTTGCAATAATTTCTTTTTTCTGTTGTTCCAATTCGGCTTCAATAAGCGCTTTGTGCGAAACAACCACGTTTTTGAATTCATGGTTAATTTTAACCACTTTGAATTCCATTGTTTTGTTTACATAAATATCGTAATCGCGGATAGGTTTCACATCAATTTGTGATCCAGGTAAGAAGGCTTCAATGCCAAATACATCCACAATCATACCACCTTTAGTGCGGCATTTAATGTAACCTTTAATAATTTCATCTTGCTCAAGGGCTTGATTCACTCTATCCCATGAACGAAGAGCACGAGCTTTTTTGTGCGAAAGCGATAATTGACCGGTACGGTCTTCTTGGCTTTCAACGTAAACTTCTACTTTATCGCCAATTTGTAGTTCAGGATTGTAGCGAAACTCATTCATATTCACTACGCCTTCCGATTTGTACCCAATATTAATAAGGGCTTCACGTTTGTTCATGGAAACTACGGTTCCATCAATAACTTCATTTTCTGAAATCGACGATAATGTTTTGTCGTAAATTGATTCCAGTTCTATGCGTAAATCGCTTTTAACTGAGTCATTTTCATAGGCATCCCAATCAAATTCCTCAGGTTTAACTATTACGTGTTCTCTTTTTACAATAACAACCTCTTCTTGTTCAAGGTTAATATCGTTTTGCTCCATTTCCTGAGCGTCTAATAATTCATTGTTTTCCATCTAAATTCAATAATAATTAATAAGTTAGACATTATATTTAAAAATGCAGCGCAAAATAACAGTTTTATAACGAATTGAGCAAGGAATGGATTCACTTTTTAAAATTTATTATTCTAATTCAACCAATTAACTGCAAAATATCTTCAAATCATTGATTTCAAGTAGTATCAGAATCACTTATTATTTTATGATTAAAAATAAAATGAAAGGATAGCTAAATTATTCTCTTAAATCCATTCGATAATTAACTACTGCATCAATGAATTTATGCAGTTAAAAGATTTATTGTAATTTAGCAACCTTGAATTATGCCTGATTTTCCTTTGAATTTACGGCAAAAACGATAAACATTTTTTGGAAACTCTGTATTAATAACTTATTAGTGAAAAGAATACTAGTCACTGGTGGAGCGGGATTTGTAGGCTCCCATTTATGCGAACGGTTGCTCAGGGAAGGAAACCATGTATTGTGCGTTGACAATTATTTTACTGGCGATAAAAGAAACATAGTCCATTTAATGGATAACCATTTTTTTGAACTGGTGAGGCACGATGTTACGCAACCCTTTTTTGCCGAAGTAGATCAAATTTACAATTTAGCTTGCCCGGCCTCTCCCATCCATTACCAATACAATCCAATAAAAACGGTAAAGACATCAGTAATGGGAGCTATTAACATGCTTGGATTGGCTAAACGGATTAAAGCTACTATTTTGCAAGCCTCAACCAGCGAGGTATATGGTGATCCGGAAGTACATCCTCAAACAGAAGATTATTGGGGTCATGTAAATCCCATTGGAATCCGGAGTTGCTACGATGAAGGAAAACGTTGTGCCGAAACGCTGTTTATGGATTACCACTGGCAAAATAAGGTGGATATTAAAATAATCAGAATTTTTAATACCTACGGACCAAAAATGCACCCAAACGATGGGCGTGTAGTTTCGAACTTTATAATACAAGCACTTCAGAATAAAGACATTACCATTTATGGCAATGGAAATCAAACACGCAGTTTTCAATATGTGGATGATTTGCTTGAGGGAATGATACGGATGATGAACTCCCCAAAAGATTTTATTGGGCCGGTTAATATTGGAAATCCAAATGAATTTACTATTTTGGAATTGGCTCAATTGGTTATTGAATTAACCGGCTCAAAATCTAAAATTACCTATTTTCCTGCTCCTGCCGACGATCCCACCCAAAGGCAACCTAACATATCATTAGCCAAAGAAAAATTGAATGGCTGGGAACCTAAAATCCCTTTAAATGAAGGATTGATTAAAACGATTGCTTATTTTGACGACCTATTAAAAAAGGAAATAATTACTATTTAATGATAATTTATGAAGATAATAGAAACAAAAATACAAGGGTTATTGATAATTGAACCCAAAGTATTTAGCGACGATCGGGGATATTTTTATGAAACATTTCAATCCAAACGATACAAAGATGCTGGGATTGATGCGGATTTTATTCAGGACAACGAAGCTTTTTCGGGTTATGGTGTAGTAAGAGGATTGCATTATCAATTAGCTCCCTATACACAAGCTAAATTAGTAAGAGTTATACAAGGTATTGTACTTGATATTGCGGTTGATATTAGAAAAGGTTCTCCCACTTTTGGACAATGGGTTGGAATAGAGCTTTCTGAAACCAATAAACGCCAATTTTATGTTCCGCGGGGTTTTGCACATGGTTATTCCGTTATCTCGAAAACAGCCATATTCTCATACAAATGCGATAATCAATATAATCCACAAAGCGAACGCGGAATAAATATAAATGATACAAGCTTAAATCTAGATTGGAAATTACCTGTAAATGAAATGATTATATCATCAAAAGATACGCTTTTACCTAATTTAGAACAAGCTGAAATGAATTTTACTTATGGAAAAGAAATTTAGAATTTTAGTAACGGGTTCCAATGGTCAATTAGGTAGCGAATTACGCTATTTAGCACCCAAACACCCAAATATCAAGTTTATTTTTACCGATGTGGCAGAACTGGATATTACCAAATCGGGTGCTCCTGAAAAATTTGTGAAAGAAAACCCGGTTGATTTCATTATCAATTGTGCTGCTTTTACTGCTGTTGACAAAGCTGAAACAGATCAGGATTTAGCCTTTTTAATAAATACGGTAGCGGTTGACTATTTAGCTGATGCTGCCAGATCAGTTAATGCCTGCCTGATTCATATTTCTACCGATTATGTGTTCGATGGATCGCATAATACGCCTTACTTAGAAGACGATGGGGCCATCCCGGAAACAGTTTACGGAGATACTAAATACGAAGGCGAAAAATTGCTTGTATATTCCGATATTAACTATGTTATTTTGCGCACCTCCTGGTTATATTCTTCTTTTGGAAACAACTTCGTTAAAACGATGCTTCGGCTTGGTGGCGAAAAAGAAAGCATCAATGTAGTTTTTGACCAGATTGGAACCCCAACGTATGCCCGCGAATTAGCTAGAGCTATACTTGCTATAATTGAAAAAATAGAAATAAATCCGGTAAATCCTATTCAGTAAATTTATCATTATACCAACGAAGGGGTGGCCAGTTGGTACGATTTTGCTTGCGAGATATTCCGTCAGAAAAATATTTTATGCATTGTTAACCCGGTGAATACCAGTGAATTTCCACTCCCAGCAAAAAGACCTCATTTTTCAGTATTGGATAAAACCAAGTTTAAAAATGATTTTAACTTACGCATACCCCACTGGGTTGATAGCTTAAAAGAAATGCTGGCAGAACTGAAATAATATCGTTAAAATAAAAAATTAAAACAACTAAAATAGTTTTTATGGAAGCTGAATTACTATCAACAGTAAAGAAAAAGGCAAATGCCTGGCTCAATAGTGCCATTGATGAAGATTCAAAAAAACAAATCCGTAATTTATTAGCTAACGATGAAAATGAACTGGTTGAATCGTTTTATCGGGAGCTTGAATTTGGAACCGGAGGATTACGCGGTATTATGGGTGTGGGAACCAATCGCATGAATATATATACCGTGGGAATGGCAACCCAGGGACTTTGCAACTACTTGTTAAAACAATTCCCTAATCAGGAAATTAAAGTTGCCTTTGCGCACGACAGCCGCAACAATGGCCGACTGTTTTGTGAATCGGCAGCACAGATTTGTATTGCCAATGGGTTGAAAGTTTATTTGTTCAATTCGCTAAGACCAACACCTGAACTCTCTTTTGCCATCAGGCATTTAGGATGTAAAAGTGGTGCTGTAATCACCGCTTCGCATAACCCAAAAGAATACAACGGATACAAGGTGTATTGGGAAGATGGAGGCCAGATTATTGAACCCCATGATGTGAATATTATTGCCGAGGTTCAGAAAATTACTTCACTGGCTGATGTAAAATGGAATGGAAACAAAGCCGAAATTATAACTATTGGCGAGGAAATAGACAAAATCTATATTGACGAGATTACAAAATTATCACTTTCGCCCGAGGCCATAAAAAACCAAAGCCAGCTTAAAATAGTTTACACACCCATTCATGGCACCGGTGTGAATCTAGTTCCAAGGGTTTTAAAAGAAGTAGGTTTTAAAAATATTATTTCGGTACCCGAACAAAACATCCCCGACGGAAATTTCCCAACGGTTCATTCACCAAATCCTGAAGAACCGGCTGCATTGAAAATGGCCATCGAAAAAGCTATGGAAACCGGTGCCGATTTAGTAATGGCAACCGACCCAGATGCCGACCGGGTTGGCATTGCAGCCAAAAACAACGATGGCGCATTTGAGCTGCTCAACGGAAACCAGACCGGTTCATTCCTAATCTATTATTTATTGACTAAGTGGAAAGAAAATGGGAAACTCAAAGGAAGAGAATACATCGTTAAAACCATTGTTACTACTGAGTTGATTGCCAAAATGGCTAAAGATTTCAAAGTGGAATACTATGACGTGCTAACCGGTTTTAAATACATTGCCGATGCCATTAAACACAATTATGGACATAAAACCTTTATTGGGGGTGGCGAAGAAAGCTATGGATATCTGGCCGGCGATTTTGTTCGCGATAAAGATGCCGTAATGTCGTGTATGCTGATTGCGGAAGCTACCGCTTGGGCGGCTGAACAAGGCAAAAGTATTTTTGATGTATTGGCCGACATCTATATTAAATACGGTTTTTATAAAGAAAAATTGGTGAATTTGGTACGTAAAGGGAAAACTGGTGCCGAAGAAATCCAACTGATGATGGACGGTTACCGAAAAAAACCACTCATGGATATTAATGGTTCCACGATAATTAAAATAAAGGATTACCTGTTTCAAAAGGAAATAAACCTGATTACAGGAACCAAAGAAACCATTACACTTCCAAAATCGAATGTATTGCAGTTCAGTACTGCCGATGGAACTATTGTTTCCATTCGTCCTTCAGGCACTGAGCCCAAAATAAAATTCTATATTGGAACTAAAACCGAGCTTAAAAAGGCTGCCAATTACAAAAAAGTTGATAAAGAGCTGGATGATAAGCTGAATGCCATTTGCAAGGATCTGGGGATTTAGATGTGAGATATGAGATGTGAGATATGAGATGTGAGATGTGAGATGTGAGATGTGAGATTTGCGATTTGAGATGTGAGATTTGCGATTTGAGATAAGAGATAAGAGATTTGAGAAAAACAACCAGTTTTTTAGATTATAACTGGACATTAAATAATTGAATTATAAATATATAAATCAACAAATGAACACAATTATGAAAAATTTGATTTTAATTTTTAGTGTATTTTTAATCTTTTCAGCATGCAAAAAAGATGAGATCGGTTTTGATAAAACTGATCTACTTGGTAGTTGGGAAGAGCTTAACATAGATCCAACCGAAATTTGTACAAATTATATTAAATTTTCTGATGAAGTCTATTATTATACTCAAGATTGTGGTTCAAATTCAAGTACTTCATCTGGCTCTTATAGCTTCGATGGTAAAAACATTATTTTAAATGGAGTGACACAAGAAATTATTTTTCTAAATACTGAATTCTTAAAAGTAAGAGTCGCAAATTCTTATTATACCGAAATAAAAGAATACAAAAAACCATAATTCTCGTTGATTTTATTAGGTTGAGTATTGAAACCAAAATTAATTGATAAAAGTAGTTGCTATAATTGAGTTAGCAAAAATTTCAATTTACACTATACATTCTTATATCATTTATATCTTGTGTCTCATATCTTGTATCTCACATCTCATAATCTATTTAAATGAAATCGTACCGGAAAGAACTGTGGTTTGACATAAAAGAACGGAGGGAATTCATCAACATCACTCCTACTGTGAATCAATGCTTAGTTGAAAGTGGGATAAAAGAGGGATTATGTCTGGTGAATGCGATGCATATAACCTCAAGTGTTTTTATAAACGATGATGAATCGGGATTGCACCACGATTTTGAGAAGTGGCTCGAAAAACTGGCTCCTGAAAAACCTTACTCCCAATACAAGCACAACAGTTTTGAAGACAATGCCGATGCCCACTTGAAACGCACCATTATGGGACGTGAGGTGGTGGTGGCCATAACCGAAGGCAAACTTGATTTTGGCCCTTGGGAACAGATATTCTACGGTGAATTCGATGGTAAACGCCGAAAAAGGGTTTTGGTTAAAATTATCGGAGAGTGATTGAAGGGTTTCAAGGTTACAAGGTTACAGGGTTACAGGGTTTCAAGGTCACAGGGTTACAGGGTTTCATGGTTTCATGGTTATGGATCATGCCACTGTGTTACCTTGCTGCTACCTTGTCACCTTGCTACCTTGTTACCTTTCCACCATTCCACCTTTTCACCATACCACCTTTCCAAAATTCAGCTTATGCACAAGTTTTACCAAAGCGTGCACTATTGTTAATTTGTAAATTCAGGATATTTACTATTTTTGAAAAAAATAAACTCGAAAAGGGAAGTTAATAGTTCATGTATGAAAACAATTATCGAATTATTTGAAGGGAACGTTAATAAGTATCCCAATAATCCGCTGTTGCGCGAAAAGAAAACGGATGCATACCAAACCACCACTTACAGCGAAGCAAAAGAGCATATTGAAAACTATGCTGCTGGATTGCTGAGCCTTGGAATAAAAAAGGGAGATAGGATGGCTTTGCTTTCCGAAGGTAGGAATGATTGGGTTTACAGTGAATTAGCCATGCTTTATATAGGTGCTATCAATGTACCTTTATCAATAAAATTGGAACCTGGCGAAATCAAATTCCGTTTGGAACATTCGGGTACACGAATGATTGTTGTTTCAAAAAGCCAGTCTCCAAAGGTTGAAGCCGTTCTGGAGGAACTACCTGATCTGGAAAAAGTTATCTATCTCGATGGTAAAGCTTCGTATTCTGAAAAAGAAATGGATTGGCAACAGATATACTATTTGGGTGTGGCTCTTAACCGTGAGAATCCGCAAGCCCTGATGGATGCCAAAACCAGCGTTCAAGGTGATGATTACGCTAACATTACATACACTTCAGGAACCACCGCCGATCCAAAAGGGATTATCCTCTCCCACCGTAATTATACAGCTAATGTGGAACAAGCATTAACCCTCATGACCATTCCGGATCATTTTAAAACATTGCTGATTTTACCGCTTGACCATTGTTTTGCTCACGTTGCCGGTATATACAGTTTCATATCCAATGGAGCCAGTATGGCATTTATACAAATGGGAGATACGCCCATGCAGACTTTGAAAAATATTCCTCTCAACATTAAAGAAATTAAACCCGATTTATTGTTGAGTGTTCCGGCATTGGCCAAAAACTTTAAAAAGAATATTGAAAAAGGGATTGCCGAAAAAGGGAAAATTACGGAAACCCTTTTCAACTTTGCTTTGAACATGGCCTATAAATACAATAAAGAAGGCCACAATAAGGGAAAAGGATTGAATGCTTTACGAGGACCCTTTGTAAAACTTTTCGATAAAATTCTGTTTAGCAAAGTGAGGGAAGTTTTTGGCGGCGATATGAAATTTTTTGTAGGTGGCGGGGCTTTGCTCGATATTGAATTGCAACGTTTTTATTACGCCATTGGAATTCCCATGCTGCAAGGTTATGGGTTATCGGAAGCAACACCCATTATATCAGCTAACTCACTGGTAAAACATAAATTAGGGTCCAGCGGATATTTAGTAAAACCACTCGACCTTAAAATTTGCGATGAAAATGGAGTGGAACTTCCATTAGGTGAAAAAGGTGAAATTGTAGTTTCGGGCGAAAATGTGATGAAAGGATATTGGCGGAACGAAAAAGCTACTCATGAAACTATAAAAGGCGAATGGCTGCATACCGGCGATTTAGGTTACATGGATAAAGATGGTTTTTTATACGTATCGGGCCGGTTTAAAAGCTTGCTGATTAGCAACGATGGTGAAAAGTACTCACCTGAATCCATTGAAGAGATGTTGGTTTCAAAATCTCCATTTATTGATCAAATGATGCTTCATAATAACCAAAATCCTTATACCGTTGGTTTAGTGGTGCCAAATAACGAAGCGTTGAAAAAAGCAATTTCAGAAAAAGGAGCTGATATAACAACCCCACAGGGAAAAGAGGAGGCATTAAAATTGCTTCAACAAGAGATAAATCATTTTAAAAAAGGTGGTAAATATGAAGGGGAATTCCCTGAACGATGGCTTCCTGCTGCTATTGGCGTTTTAGAAGAACCCTTTACCGAACAGAATAAATTCATAAACAGTACCATGAAAATGGTGCGCGGAAAAATTGCAGACCATTATAAAGAACGAATTGGTTTTCTTTATACCGCCGAAGCAAAAAATATTATCAATTCAGTGAACCTTAAAGCATTGGATAAAAACTAAAAAAAAAGCAGGAAAAAATTCGAGGCTACTGAAAAAGTCCCAAGTGTCAGAATGTTAATAAATTAGCAGTAAAATACAAGGTAAAAACTTGGTATTTTACTGCTTTTTTTGTATCTTAAGGGTCTAAAATAAAGATACTTAT